>ERZ791906.2122-NODE-2122-length-12058-cov-2.797967_pt1 | contig 12058 bp, 9 predicted proteins | sample MGYA00510146_ERZ791906 | MGnify/ENA primary metagenome ERZ791906 (study PRJEB30046, sample SAMN00792096) | human gut metagenome | study: EMG produced TPA metagenomics assembly of the A metagenome-wide association study of gut microbiota in type 2...
CCTGCCACAGATCCATGCACAGCTTGTCACGCAGCCTTGTATTATCCGCATACAGGCTGTTTAAAATCCAGTCATCATCATTCCGGATGCCCAAAAGATTACAGTTCTTTTTCTCAAAGCTGCCATCCTTTTTCTTCTTTTTCAGCATAAGGCGAAGACTTTTCTTCTCGTATGCCAGACTTGTATTGCCTCTGAGCCTGCTTGTCGTATAACAGGTCGTGACCCAGTCGGTCTTCGTATTACTGTCATATAAGGAAAAAGCATACAACATTTCTCCCGCTTCCGTCATTTCCTCCGTGGACGTAAATGTCACAACAGGCAGTCCTGTCAGTTTCAAGGAATATGCAGCATACACATTTCCCTTTGCCGCCAGAAACGGGATCGCATGATTTTCCGCCATCAGCGTCTGCTTGTCTTCTTTGCCGAAATCTTCCAGAAACAGGACAGTCTCACCATTCTCTGCACGGATCTCCCCGCTCTCCCATAAAGAATCCGATGCGGAAAGTGGCAGAAAAAAAGTCTTGCTGCCGTCATCATACGGAAGCTTTTCTCCGGCAAAGCAGAGAGAAAAACCTTCCAGCGTTTCCTGCTCCTGCATACGGGACGCAATCTTTTCCGCCTTGTGCTCCGTTACGGTCTGATAGGACAGTCCGCCGTCTTCCCTTTGCCAGATGCTATATGCAGTTATGAGTATAAGGAGCAGCATGCTGCCCCATATCAGAAACTTTCTCATAGGTTACTGATTCTGTGGACGGCTTTTCTTACAGATCTCATCCATTTCATCTACGCTGCAGCACAGAAATTCATCCGGACGGATCGTTCTGTCATCTACATAAAAGCCCTTATGACCCGGCCATGGTTTTCCGTAAACAATCTCATCGTATGGAATATCCCATTTTTCCAGCCATGCCAGAAGCACCTTTGCGGTATTGGCATTGATCAGTCCGATGTTGCCATGATAGCTGTTCATGTTACGGGATGTAAACAGCACGATCTTCGCGCCTCCCGCCTTATATTCACGGATCTTATCGATCATTTCCGGATAAGGAACCAGATCGATATACGCCTCCTCCTTTTTCTTGATCGGACACAGCGTACCGTCTATATCAAAACAAAATGTCAGATCTTCGTACATGTCTCTACCTCCTCTAAAATTCTGATCGCATTCATTAAAAAGCCAAATACTTTACCCGGCTGATCCATATGGTATGGCAGCATGGATAAAAACAGGCTTGCTTCATATAATCTGACTCTAACATAGTCAAAGCCGTTCTTTTCCAGATAGTTCTTAAATACTTCTATATACGGCGCAGCATCCGCATCAATGCTCAGATGGATCTTCATATCCCGGTCCATTGTGATGAGGTACAGACCGCTGTTAAAGAAATCATAGCAGCCGCAGATCGAATGGGACAGTTTTGCGAGATCATAGTACACATCTGTGTACATATCCTCCTCATTGAGCGCACCCTTCGGATCGATCAGCTTCAGCAGATTTGCTTCCCGGCTGTACAGGATGTTGGAAAAACACAGATCCCCATGTCCGATCGCAAGGACATTTTCTGCCGGACGTGCTGCGATCTTCTCATACAGCCGCAGATATTTCTCTACCACCGCATCAATGCCTGCATAGTCTGTTCCCATGGAAAGCAGTGCATCGAACCGGCTGTAGGCAGGCAGCTTTTTCAGATCCGCCATACGTTCCTTCAGCTTCTCCACATAAAGGGCATCCGCAACCGCTTTCGCTTCCTTCTCGGAAACCTGTTTTCTGCCACGGATGTTAATGAAGTAAAACAGCTTATCCAGAATATCGGAAAGCTCCTCCGTGCTGACCGCACCATGTACGAACCGGATCGCGATATCGGTCATATGATAGCGTTCCATCGTATAGCTGGCACCGTTTGCATCCTCCCGGTAATCATATGGCATGACAAACCACATTTTCATATTGTCGGGCAGCAAATAATAAAACTTATATTCAGATTTAATTTTTTCTATTTTTGTTGATTTCTTTGTTACTGTATAGGCATCGCCGGCAAGTGCGTTGAAAAATCTGGCATCAAAGCCACCGGTAATAAAGGTCAGGAAATGATTCAAGTCTGACAGATCCATAAATGCAGCTGTTTCTACCCGTTCTGCCAGTACATTCCGTTCTAAAAGCTGCTGTGCTTTCTTGTCGTATGTTTCCACATCAGGGAGCATCACTGCTGCAGGCTGATCGCCACAGTATACAGTGTAGCATTCATTCACATAAGCCGTCTTTGTCAGAAGCGTCTGGAACTGCGCAGTATCTGCCAGTCCAAAGTTGGAATACAGATAAAACACTGCCCGCCCCTCTTGCATTTTTGTTAATTCTTCTTTTAACTTTTCGCTTTCTCGTTCATCACTGATCGAATACATGGAAACCACGTTTTTATTTTTCTCGATCTCCTCCCGCATTCTGTTTTTCAGTGTCACACGTTTAAAGATCGTATCTCCATAGGATTTATCTCCTGTAATGGACCGGATCTCTTTATTCGGTTTCAGACTGTCATCATAGATAACGATTACTTTCTTCATGCCCGTTCCTTTCTGTGATAGAGCAGATAGCTCACATAGCCGAGTATCGTCAGGATCAGAAGTGCGATCGCACCCATCCTTGTATATGTCTCCAGAAGACTGCTCTCTCCTTTTAACAGCACCGCTTCAATATAGGAAGCAAAATCACCCAATCCGAATGAAATATGCATCCATATAGATAACGCCCGCAATGTAATAATTTCAGCGCCCCAGCCAAGGAAGGAAGCTGCCACGATCAGTGCAGAACGTCCCGTGATCAGCTCATGGGTAAAGTCATACCAGGACTTTACAATATCCAGTCCACGCAGTGCCACCAGTGCCCGCCCGGATGTTTTCCGCATGATCAGATACCGGTTTAAGTACGTATAGCTCGCCGGAATTGCCAGATACACAAGCGCGATCACAAAAAGAGCTACCAGAAATACGATCGTGATCACGGAAATGCCCCCGCGCAGGATCAGATCCAGCGGCAGTAAAACGCAAAGAAGCGCAAGGGTATCAAAAAACCGGTCTACCAGAACGCTTAAAAAGCCTACCTGCCAGATTTTCGTGACCCGTGCGATCTCTTCAATACGATATAATTCGCCCAGCTTGAACGGAATGATTAAATTGATAAAGGTTGTCCGCAGGTAGAGCAGGATAAAACGTCCGAAGCTGATCCTGTGTTCCATCAGAACCAGATACAGGCGCAGCATTTTAAAGAAATGCACCGCTATAAACCCGACTGCGATCGTAAGTATGCAAATCATGATACGCTCCGTTTTCTTTTATGCCTGTGGCTCGCAGTCCGCAAGCTCTTCAATCTGTCTGCTCGTGTAGCTTTCTCTTACTACCTCACGGTATTCCTGTTTGATCTTCTCATGATCAAACAGATAACCAAATGCCATTTTCAGGACTGTGACAGCCTGATTTACCATTTTTACATTGGATACCTGATCATCTTCTCTCCAGGAAACCGGATAAAAGATAATATCATGCTTGTAGTAATGAGATGCCAGGATCATGACATAATTGAACATCAGATTATCCGGGAACTTTTCAAAGAAGGAATCCTCCAGCATCTTTGTGCTGTACAGGTTCAGTCCGCTTCCCAGATCAAAGATCCTCTGCTTTGTGATAAACGCAAAAATAAAATCATATACCACATTTCCCAGTGTACGGAATGTGGAATAGCCTTTCAGTCTGGAGCCTTTCATAAATCTGGCACCCAGTACACAATCATGCTTCTGATAGATCTTCTTTTCCAGCATCGGGACAAAATCATGGATGTCTCCCTGATCGTCTCCGTGCAGCATGCAGACATAATCATAACCATGCTCCACTGCATAATGGAATGCCATTTTCTGTGAACCGCCCAGACCGTAATTGTCATCATTACGCATCAGCTTCACAGGCAGAGATGGATGCTCTACAAGATACTCCATTACCACCTGTTCGGTATGATCCGTACTGCGGTTATTGACAACCAGGATTTCCTCAAAATAAGGAACTACCTCCTCGTCAAGCTGGTGCAGCACACGTACAATCTGTTTTTCACAGTTATATGCCGGTATAAAAAGCAGCATTCTGTCATTCATATGTTACCCTTCCTTCTGTTCCAAAAAGATCTTTCTCGTAATAAAATTATAAACCATCACAATAGCAGTCGCAACAATTTTGGCTGCTGCAGTCACTGTTGTCGGGCCGATCAGATTCTTCAGCCATGTCCAGTTTTCATACAGGACATCGATCGATACTTTGATGATCAGCTCATTGATCACAAGTCCGATCAGGCTCAGTATCGTGAAGATGATAAATTCTTTTTTTCTGTCCATGTCCTCTTTGCGGACAAATACATACTTCATGGACAGCAGATAATTCACAATAACAGATATCGTAAATCCAAAAAACGCGCCGACAAGTGCTGCGCTGCCTGTGGGCATACCTGCCACGCTTCGCAGAAGCGTGGACAGTCCCATAGTGATCAGAAAATCGATCAGAAAACAGACAACTCCGACAACGCCGAATTTTAATATCTGTTCTATTAGTTTTTTCATATCAGATAACTCCTATACTTCAGGAATCATAGCAAGTACTGCGTTCTTCAGTGCTTCCAGTTTTTCTTCGGAATCCTGCAGGGAATTACCCTTTACACCCATGTAGAACTTGATCTTAGGCTCTGTTCCGGACGGACGTGCACAACACCAGGAATCATTTTCCAGATCAAAGTACAGTACATTTGACTTCGGAAGACCTGTACTGCTCTTTTCGCCTGTTGCCATATCCGTTACAACATCTGCATCGTAGTCGCGTACCTTCAGTACCTTCAGACCTGCCAGTTCCTTTGCAGGATTTTTGCGGAGTGCAGCCATGATATCTTTGATCGCCTGTGCGCCTGTGACACCCTTCATGGTGATCGTGTGCAGACCTTCCTTGAAATATCCGTACTCTTCGTAGATCTTCAGCATCTGATCCCAGAGTGTGATGCCGTTCTTCTTGCAGTATGCAGCCACTTCACACAGACACATAACAGCCACAACAGCATCCTTGTCCCTTGCATGTGTACCTGCCAGACAGCCGTAGCTTTCTTCCAGACCGAATACGTAGTTGTAAGTATGGTTCTGTTCAAACAGCTTGATCTGCTCGCCGATGTACTTAAAGCCTGTCAGTACTTCGATCTCTTTTACGTTATATGCCTTTGTCATGACATCTGCCATGTTGGTTGTAACAATCGTCTTAACAAGTGCTGGATTTTCAGGCATAGTACCTGTCTTTGTCTTTTCTCTTAACAGATATTCTGCAATCAGCATACCTGACATATTACCTGTAAAGGATACATATTCGCCGCTCTTTGTATCGAGTGCGTAAACACCGAGACGGTCAGCATCCGGGTCTGTTGCCAGAATGATATCTGCACCAACCTCTTTTGCCAGCTTGATCGCAAGCTCAAAAGCTGCAGGATCTTCCGGGTTCGGATAAGCCAGTGTTGCAAATTCAGGATCAGGAAGCTCCTGCTCCGGTACAACATATACATTTTTGAAGCCAAGCTCAGCTAAGACACGCTTGACCGGAACAAGTCCTGTACCGTGCAGTGGTGTGTAAACGATCTTGATCTCATCTGCTACTTCCTTAATGATCTCAGGATGTACGATCTGCTTTTTCAGCTCTACCATATATGCATCATCGATTTCTTTGCCGATGATCGTTAAAAGTCCCTGTGCCTTGGCATCTGCTTCAGACATTGTTTTTACTGTATGATAATCTGTGATCGCCTTTACCTCTGCAACAATCTCCACATCCTTCGGAGCTGTGATCTGCGCGCCGTCTTCCCAGTATACCTTGTAGCCGTTATATTCCGGTGGGTTATGGCTGGCTGTTACGACGATACCTGCTGTACAGCCGAGCTTGCGGACAGCAAAGGAAAGCTCCGGTGTCGGGCGAAGGGCATCGAATAAGTATGCCTTAATTCCGTTTGCATTCAGGCAGAGGGCTGCTTCCAATGCAAATTCCGGTGAAAATCTTCTGGAATCATATGCGATCGCCACGCCTTTTTCCTGACTGCCCTGCTTGATGATATAATTGGCAAGACCCTGTGTTGCTTTTCTGACCGTGTAGAAGTTCATACGATTTGTTCCTGCACCGATCACACCACGAAGGCCGCCTGTACCGAATTCGAGGTCACGATAGAAGCGATCTTCGATCTCTTCCTCATTGTTACGGATTGCCAAAAGCTCGTTTTTGGTATTCTGATCAAAATAATCATCCTCTAACCAAAAGTTGTAAGTTTCTCTGTAGCTCATTCTTTCTCCTCCTGCTATATGATAAATTTATTACTTTACTGTTTTGCCTTCTTCCAGTTCACGGTAAAATCGGAGTGATCCAGTGAAAAGTTCGGGTTATAATACGGATCGCCCTTTGCCAGCGCATCTGCCCATTTAACGCGGAACCGGTCTGATTCCTGCTGGTAACGCAGGGCTCTTTCGTCCTTTTTATCGCTGCCTCTTGATTTGGATTCATAATGATACAGCTCTGCAAACGGTGTGAAGATATTGAGAAGTCCTTTTTCCCTGACACGCAGACAGAAATCCACATCATTGAGTGCCACGGTAAAGCTCTCATCCAGTCCGCCCAGTTCTTCGTAAAGTGCTTTGGAAACCATCATACAGGCGCCTGTTACTGCTGTGACATCCTGTGCATAGCAGAGCCTGCCCATATAGCCGACATTAGCTTCCGGGATCCGGTAATGCGTGTGTCCGGCTGTGCGATGTGCGCCCAGTCCGATCACGATACCTGCATGCTGGATCGTTTTATCCGGATAGTACAGCTTGGCACCGACTACGCCGACATCCTTACGCATTGCATACATCAGAAGCTCCTCCATCCAGTCCGGGGTAATGACCTCCGTATCGTTGTTCAAAAGCAGCAGATATTCTCCCTTTGCATATTGTACACCGAAATTGTTGATTTTTGAATAGTTGAAATCACCTTTATATTCTACCACCTGCACACGCGGATGTCTGCTGATTTCTTCATAATAGGTTCTGATCTCTGCCGTTTCACTGTTATTTTCGACAATGACGATCTCATAATTGTCATATGTGGACAGATTGATAATCGATTCCACGCAACGGCTCAGATCGTCCACATGATCCTTATTCGGAATGATGATTGATACAAGCGGCCGTCTTGTCAGCTCATATTTGATCCGGAAGATCGTTGCAAATGCCCTTGTGCTCTCAATTTCAAAGTTCCGGTAGCCAAGCTTTGTCAGATGATCGGCGACCGCGCCCTTTGCCGCATCGATCGCATAAGTCTTGGCATCGATAGAGGATGCCACACTTCCCTTGTGAGATCTCCAGTAATACAGGATCCGCGGTACATGCACGATATGCTTTGCCTTTGCTGTCAGGCGCAGTATCATGTCGTGATCCTGACTGCCGTCAAACTGGCTGCGGAACAGCTCGCCGCTCTCCAAAAGCTCTCTGCTGAACACGCTGAAATGGCAGATATAATTGTTGGCAAGCAGGTTATCCGGTGCAAAATCCGGCTTGAAATGCAGCGTGATCATATGATTGATGCTGTTTCCCTTAAAGGTTGCTTCATCACAGTAAATGTAATCCGCATCCTTTTCGCAGATCGCCTGCATATAAGCAAATAAAACGCACGGATGCAGCAGATCATCATGATCGAACAGTGCAATGTAATTTCCCGTCGCCATCTTATAGCATTCATTTGTATTGCCGGAAATTCCTTCGTTTTTGGCAAGCTTCTGATATTTAATCCTGCTGTCCTTCTGCCGGTATTCCTGACAGATCCTGCCGACAAAATCATGCGCATCATCGGAACCGTCCGCCAGGCAAAGCTCCCATTTACCGTAGGTCTGTGCGGTGACAGACTCGATCATTTCCCGCAGGAAACGCTCCGGTGTGTTATAGAGCGGCACAAGAATACTGAATGTCACATCCTTTGGGAAAACGGTTGTTTCCTCTTTTTCCCGTTCTGCCGCACTTGGAAAGCTGCCCGTTCCATGGATCCTGATCGCTTTCTTTTCCCTGTATTTGGACAGAAGCTTATGCGCAATGCCCTTGGGATTGCCGTGGCACAGGATCCGGTTCTTCGTTGCGATACAATAATTGATGACCACTCTGGCAGGCTTTGCAAGCTTCCAGAATATAGAACCCTTGATCTTGTCCAGCTTTCTTGTCAGATCCTCCACTTCCCTCTGGCTGGCTGAAAGACGATAGGCAAGCTGTTCGTTTTTTTCTTTTTCGCGCTCATATAAATCCTGATAATATTTTTCCAAATCCTCTGCCATACTTTAGTCCTCTTTATTTCCTTTCAGTCTGCGGAGCGGCTTTGTCAGTCTCCAGCTGGCTGAATTTTTCATATCCTCAAGCTGCTGTTGTCTGTTTTCATACAGAAAATGCAGACTTGCAAGCTCTTCTTTGATTTCTTTTTCCGCCGCACCGGACAACCTGATCTCCTCGATGCTGAGCAGGATCTGTCCGTCAGGCTCTGCGATCCGGATCGTCGCAGGCTCCTTCTCCTCAAATGTATATATGAGCCCGCACAAATGCATACCATTTGTCACAAAGCTCTGACTGCAGCCCAGTCTGAGCATACCCGGAAACGGAAGGCGCAGAGTGATCTCTCCTTCTTTTTCCGGCGTCAGCACAAGATGCCAGATAAAATTCTCATCTCTGCTTACAGACAGCTTCTCCTCGCTGCCATCCGCATATTGCACAGAAACCTGTATGTCTGAAAGCGCGGCCAGTTCTTCCTGCAGTTTTTCCTTTGCAAGCACCGGCTTTCCTTCTTTGTCATAGCTGTTTCTCAGTACCAGTGCACCATTTTGCACATACTGCTGAAAACCTGTCTCCATCTGCAGAAAGCTTTTCCGCATTTCCTTTGTAATGCCTGCTTTTTCATACAGACCTGCAAGGGCAGGCTGCTGATAGCAGGTTCTGTTCTTCGCTTCCAGATAAAAATACAGGAAACGGAATATCACAAACTCCAGCGGAACCGGGAAAGTAAATGTCCATTCATAATCTATGATCTGCGCGCTGTCATCAAGCAGAATATTCTGGCAGACCAGATCCACATCCGTGACCGGAAGCGTATGAAGCTGCAAAAGACCATCAGGCAGACTGCCAAATACCGCACGGAAATCCTCTGTTTCCGAAAACATACTCTGACCCGGGAGATTCTTAAGCTGCTCTGCGAAAGAAAGCAGACAATCTGCCACTTCTTCGTCTTTTCCTTCTGCCAGCCATTCATCCAGCTGCTGTTCTAAGCTTTTTCCCGCAACAAGTGCAAAATGCATGCTGCCTGTTTCTTTTTCTACTGCCAGAATATGATTTACCTGCAGCCTTCTATCCAATAGCGTTACGCCGGAAAACAACGCGTCCAGCTTTGCTTCCAGCTCTGTCATGCGGGCAATATGTGGGATTGCAACCCCCGTCATTGCCTGCTTTTCCACATGATCCCGATAGAGAAGCGTCCTGATCTGTGCATCTTCTCTCCGCTCATTGGAAAACCGCACATAGACAGGCAGTTCTTCCTGAAGTTTAGAAAGTACCAGTGCATACGCATGGGCAAATACCGGATACAGATGCGCTTTTGTCAAAGCATCCACCGCATCCCGCTCTTCAAACAGTTCAAGCCGTGCCCTGTCGAAGTGATACCTGTTATCGTCACATTCTCCCATGGACGGCAGGTGATCGTCCGAAAAAAGTGCCACAGGAAACGCCGTATTCGGATACGGGTAATACCATCTGCTCTGGAGCTTCATTCTTGTTTCTTTCACAGCCAGATCTAACTGCCTGCGGATCTTTTCCGTCTGCTCAGCCTTTGAAAATGCCGGCCTGCCCTGCGCGAACAGGTGAATGCTGAGTGGATTGTCAAAATACAGGATCAGTCTGTCACAGCCGGAAAGCATTTCCGAAAGCTGCTCCGGGCTTGGCAGAGCAGTCAGTGCCACATAGCGGTTTCTGTCTCCATCCAGCATACGCATCAGATTGCCTGTTCTGTTTGTCCTTGCTCCCTCGTTCATTGCATCAGCCTTTCTCCACTGTGATCTCAGTGTTCATGTCAAAAAAGCCAACTGTGTTTTTATCGGAAATAACTGAAATGCCTACCAGATCATATAATCTGTGGTATACCTTGAATTCGTCGCCAACATAGCCTGTGCAGCCTAAAGAGATCAGATAATCGCCGCCCTGCAGATCCATCTGCTGGCTGTACGTCACGATCCTTGTCTCGCCCTTCTCTACAACGCCGGTCTCAACCCGTTCAAACATCGTATTGGTGCCTGTGATATCAGTTCCCTGCGGATTTTTGATCGTAAAAGTAAAGATCGGATCTTTCACCGTATCGTTAAAATACAGCTTGGCCTTTACCTGGAACCTGGAACCCTTCTGGATAATATTGCTGAAGCTGCCATACTGGTCGATGATCGCAAAGTCAACGATCTCCGCCTGTCTCTCGCCGTAATCGATCACATTGTCATTGATCTCAAAATGATGCTTCCATGCATCTGCATCGCCCGTCTCCAGCGTCAGCTTGCTTTTTCCGGAAATATCCTCAAGCGTATCCACATCCAGCTGGTTGACAAGCAGCTTTTTATACATGTTGATCATGTCCTTCGGATTGCCTTCTGCCAGCTTCACACCCTGATTGAGCAGGATGACTCTGTCGCAGTACTTGGCAATGCTGCTTAAGTCATGGCTGACGAACAGGATCGTCTTGCCCATCTGCTGGAATTCCTCAAACTTGTGGAAGCATTTCATCTGGAAAAAGACGTCTCCGACAGAAAGTGCCTCATCGACGATCAAAATCTCCGGATCGATGTTGATCGCAACCGCAAATGCCAGGCGGACAAACATACCGGAACTGTATGTCTTGACCGGCTGGTATACAAAATCACCGATGTCCGCAAAATCAAGGATATCCTGCAGTCTGGCATCAATCTCTGCCTCCGTGAAGCCGATCATAGTACCATTCAGATAAATATTTTCAATGCCGGTGTATTCCATATTAAACCCGGCGCCAAGCTCAAGCAGTGCGGATATTCTGCCGTTGACCTTCACATCACCGCTTGTTTTGGAAAGGACACCGGTAATGATCTTCAGGATCGTGGATTTACCGGAACCATTTGTACCGATAATACCAACGCTCTCTCCCTTTTTAATCGTCAGATCCACATGCTTTAAGGCATAATGCTCCTTAAACTGCTTTTTCCGGGAAAGACCGAGCGATTCCTTCAAACGGTCGGTTGGTTTGTTATAAAGCTTGTATACCTTACACAGATCCGTCACCTCAATGACAGTTTCCGCATTATCATTTCTTTCTTCGGTTTGTTTCTGTTTTTCTTCCATCTGCCTGCTCCTTCGGTCATCAGAGTACATCTGCAAAATGTGGTTTCAGTCGTTTAAAGACAAAAGTGCCAAATGCAAATAATAAAAGCGTCACTGCCCAGAAGTAGATCGTCATACCTGTATCCTGCCAGAAAAATCTGTGGTCAAATAAAGACTCTCTGTATCCGGTCACGATATAATACAGCGGATTTAACTTAAACAGAACAGCAATCTTATGCCCTTCCACTCTTGTGAAAGACCACATGATCGGTGTTGCCCACATACCGATCTGCAGTGCGATCGCAACGATCTGGGACAGATCCCGGAAAAAGACAACCACAGAACATAAGGTGTAGCTCATTGCCAGCACAAGTATAAACATACAGAAGCTGTAGTAAATGAGCTGCAGCAGATACAAAGACGGCGGATAACCGTAGATCAGATAGATCACCAGCAGAACACCGACAAAAAATACATGGATAAAGCAGGCTGCCAGTATTTTGATCAGCGGCAGTATGCTGATCTTAAACACAACCTTTTTCACGAGATAATTATATTCGATCAGGGCATTGGTCGAGCTCGATACTGCCTCTGAAAAGAAGAACCACGGTACAAGACCGCTTGTCAGATAAACAACAAAAGGAACCTCCACACCTGATTTGAAC
>ERZ791906.2136-NODE-2136-length-11995-cov-13.600921_pt1 | contig 11995 bp, 7 predicted proteins | sample MGYA00510146_ERZ791906 | MGnify/ENA primary metagenome ERZ791906 (study PRJEB30046, sample SAMN00792096) | human gut metagenome | study: EMG produced TPA metagenomics assembly of the A metagenome-wide association study of gut microbiota in type 2...
TATTGGCAAATGCCGACACGGATTTCAGCCAGCTGCGCGGCTTTTTCTCTTCAAGGCGTTCCTTGTAATCCACATGGGAGGCTTCAATGTAATGGTCGAGGGGGAAAGGCATGGTATCACCTGCTCGCTTCTTAATCTTTAGCGTTTGTAAATTCATTATACCTTATTTGAAGGCCAAATTCAAAACTTTTTATCTGTTTCGTGCCTGCTGAGCTTTTTCTGCCTGAGCAACGATTGATTTTCCAACCTGATTAGAGTATCATTAAAATGAATTATTGTATCTTATCGTTGAAAGTTAATTTTCGCTTTAGTCAGTCGATTGCGGGGACTCTTCTATGAAAATTCTGGATAATATCAACCATACTGTTCGGGAAGATTTACAGGATACTATGCAGAAAGGGAGTCGCGTGTCCATTGCTGCGGCCTGTTTTTCCATTTATGCGTATCAGGAATTAAAGAAACAGTTGGAAGAAATCGCGGAACTTCGCTTTATTTTTACTTCACCGACCTTTGTGCAGGAAAACACGCCAAAAGAGCGGCGAGAGTTCTATATTCCGAAATTGACCCGCGAAAAGAGCCTTTACGGCACAGAATTTGAGGTTCGCTTGCGGAATGAACTCACTCAAAAAGCACTGGCGAAAGAATGTGCCGACTGGGTGCGACGGAAAGTAAAATTTCGTTCCAATGTCAGTGGAGAGCAAATGCCCGGTTTCATGACGGTTGGTGAAAGTTCCTATATGCCAATCAGTGGGTTTACAACGGTCGACCTTGGTTGTGAACGCGGAAACAACGCATACTACCCTGTTCAGCGAACCGAAGCCTTTGAAAACGGCCGTTACTTTTTGTCGCTGTTCGATGAAATCTGGAATGATTCTTCCCGACTTCAGGATGTTACAGACATTGTATTGCAAAGCATCAGCACAGCTTATCGAGAAAACAGCCCGGACTTTATCTATTTCTTCACCCTCTACAATATTTTCAGCGAATTTTTGGAGGATGTGTCAGAAGACAATCTCCCAAATGAAGCTACGGGCTTCAAGCAGAGTAAAATCTGGAATATGCTCTATGATTTTCAGCGAGATGCAGCGTTGGCCATTATCCACAAGCTGGAACAGTATAACGGCTGCATTCTTGCAGACAGCGTGGGCCTTGGCAAGACGTTCACTGCACTGGCTGTAATCAAGTACTATGAAAATCGCAACAAATCCGTTTTGGTACTCTGTCCCAAAAAGTTGGCCGCAAACTGGAACATCTATAAAGGCAACTACGTCAACAATCCACTGGTAGAAGACCGTTTCCGTTACGATGTGTTGTACCATACAGATTTGAGCCGTTCCGGCGGAACCTCTAACGGTATTGACCTTGCTGCACTTAACTGGGGGAACTTTGACCTTGTTGTGATTGACGAAAGCCACAATTTCCGCAATGGCAGTAATACCTCTACTGATGAGAAAGAAAACCGCTACACAAAATTGATGAATCGCGTGATTCGTTCTGGGGTGCGCACCAAGGTGCTGATGCTTTCGGCAACACCCGTAAATAATCGTTTTGTGGATTTGAAAAACCAGCTTGCGCTTGCCTATGAGGGAGATGCCGGAAAAATCAATGAGAAGCTGAATACTTCGTCTCCGATTGATGAAATTTTCCGGCAGGCGCAAAAGGCTTTCAATACATGGAGCAAGCTTCCTGTCACAGAGCGTACCACAAATGCGCTGCTTGCGGCACTGGACTTCGATTTCTTTGAGGTGCTGGACAGTGTGACGATTGCACGTTCTCGCCAACATATCGAAAAATACTATAATATTTCTGATGTTGGTACTTTCCCGGAACGGTTGAAGCCGATCTCTGTGCAGCCGTGCCTGACAAGTCTTGATAATGCAATCAACTATCAGCAGATCTATAATGTACTGGATTCGCTGACGCTGCACATTTACACACCAACCAGCTTTATTCTGTCCTCTCGGATCTCCAAATACATCGACCCCAGCCAGCATGGAAAGGGACTGACGCAGGCAGGCCGTGAAGAGGGAATCCGCCGTCTGATGAGCATTAACCTGCTCAAACGGCTGAAAAACGAGGTGGTCGATCTGGAAGAAATGTCGGGCGGCATTTCCATTATGGACTTGGGATTGAACGAGTTCCGGCTGGACTTGCTGGACTATATGAAGAAACACGATGATGTGGAGCATACGCCGCTTGGGATGCACGCAATTGTTGCATCTACGCCCGATGCACCTCCGGGTGTGATCTTTGTTCTGAAAAACATCAACAATGAGATCAATGTGGATCAGCAAAACCGTCTGCATCCATTCTACATGGTTTATATTGGGCAGGATGGCTCGACTGTCTGCGATTATCTTTCTCCGAAAGAGCTGCTGGATCGTCTGCGGTTGCTCTGCAAAGGCAAAACCGAACCCGACCAGAGCCTTTGCCAACAGTTCAATCAGGCCACGGACGATGGAAAGAATATGTCGGCCTATTCTGAATTGCTGAGCGAGGCCATCCGTTCCATTCTGGATGCAAAGGAAGAGAGCGACATTGACAGTCTGTTCAAGATGGGCGGTACGACGGCCCTGCTTTCTTCAATTTCCGGGCTGGATGACTTTGAACTGATTTGCTTCCTTGTGGTACAATAAGAGGTGAGATCAATGCTGGGCTTTCCACCCTCCACGGAGTTTAACAAACGGATTCCGAAACAGAAGTTCTATGAAAATGCTGCCGTTCCAGCGGCAGTCAAGCGATTGTTTGCAGACCAGATGCGCTGTATCTACTGGCGCAACAAGCTGGCAGTGTCCACCTTGAATCTCACTGCCGGAGAGCGGGTGACAGAGATCGAGATTTTCGAGCTGTGTCTAACCGGACCAAAACTGGATGAAGCTGTTCTGCGCCAAATCGACAGTGAAATCCCCTATCACATTCTGTTTGTTCTTTCTTGTGAGAATAAGGTGCAGGCTTGGATCGGCTGTAAAGATACATCTGCGAACAGCAGTGCCAAGGTAAGCCGCTATCTGTATACAGACTGGATGCCAGAAACAGAATTGTCCCTTGCGATAAGCGGTCTGAGCTTAGATGCAGTTTACGATGGACTGGTGCGGCAGATTGCCCGATTGCAGGGTGAGAGCTGGAATGCCGCATACAGCATTGCGGAGAACATCCAACGCTCTGCGGAACGTGAAAAACTGCAAAAGCAGATTGCGGCATTGGAAAATAAGATTCGGAAAGAGAAGCAGTTCAATCGTCAGGTGGAGATGAATGCGGAATTAACACGATTAAAAAAGAATCTAAAGAATATAGGAGGAATATCATGAATGTTTATGACCAGCTATTAATGGAATTTCCGGGAATTGAAACTACACTTACAAGTTATTCTGGTGAATGCCATGCAACGATGCTTTTACCATCGTTAAAGCAAGCCCTAACCAATTATGATAAAGAACGTGCACTTTATTGTCTTGGAGAAATGGATAACTGGTATCAGAAAAACCTGTCTAAAATTTACAGCAATAGCTATGTTTTTCACAAAGATGAACACCAACGTGTTGCGGAACTAATACATTTGTCAATCCAAAAAATTTCCGAATCAGAAGTTGCCCCTAAATCAACTGCTATCGGAAATGAAGATACACCTGATTCAACGGAGCCAATCATTTTTTTGAGTCATTGCTCCTCTGATAAGACTTATGGGGATATTCTGGAAAAATTTATGACAGGCTTAGGTGTAAGGAAGGAACAGTTAATTTACAGCTCGCATCCACTTCATAAAATTCCACTAGATCAAAATATATTCAATTATCTTAGGAAAAATATAAATCGCAAAATTTTTATGATTATACTTTGGTCTAATGATTACTTGGAAAGCCCTGCCTGCATGAATGAATTGGGCGCGGCTTGGGTTGCCCAGTGCGATTACACGAACATCTATACTCCAGATTTTGCTTTTGGAAATCCCAAGTACCATCGGTGTGCAGTGGATACTCAGAAAATGGGTGCTGTCCTCAATGGAGATGCTAATTGTAGACAAAGTATGCTTGAACTAAAAGATAAAATTGTAAATTTTTTAGATTTGGCTCCTGATGAAGCACAAGTCCTATATCTTCTTGATGAATTTACAAATAGTTTGAAAGCAATTTCAAAAACATCTGATAGAAACAGTGCGGAAAACGACTTAGCTGTAAGATAAAATGGAGGTACTGGGATGAGTTTTTCTGATTGGATTGGAATTTGGAGTTTAATAGTTGGGGTAGTGGGTGCTGTTGTTGGTATTATTGGATGCTTGAGTCTTTCTAAAGCTAATAAAATTGCTGCAAAGTGTATTACAAATAGCAAAATAACTCAAGCAGAAACGCTCATTGTGAACAATGGCGTTGATACCTACGCTGTTATAAAAATCGCAAAGGAAACAACTCAAGAGGAGCTCAAAAATATAGTGGACAATTTAGCTGCAACAACGTTGGATTTGAAGGAACTCCAAAAACAAGTTGATGAAATACCAAGAATATATTCCGGCAAAGAGCCACCACCAGATAATTTGAGAGATGGTGATGTATATCTACAATATATAGAGAGCGAAGAGGAAAATACGCATGTATAAGCTACAAATGCAAACCCCCAACCTGACATCCCAGAACATTGATAAAATCGCCGCGCTTTTTCCTAACTGCATCACAGAAATGCTGGACGAGGAGAAGAGTACCTCCGACCACAAGGTTTACAAGCGTGGTATCAACTTTGAACTGCTGAAGCAGATGCTTTCGCCGGACGTTGTAGACGGAGATGAAGCATACGAGTTTACATGGGTGGGCAAAAAGGCATCCATTGTGGAAGCCAACAAGCCCATTCGCAAGACCCTGCGCCCCTGCCCGGCAGAAAGCAAGAACTGGGCTGATACCGAGAATCTCTATATTGAGGGCGATAATCTGGAAGTGCTCAAGCTGTTACAGGAGAGCTATCTGGGCAAGGTCAAAATGATCTACATTGACCCGCCGTATAATACGGGCCATGATTTTATTTATCCAGACTCATTCATTATGGATATGGATGAATATAATGATGGAACGGGTTATTTTGATGAGGATGGCAATGTAAATTATTCCAGAGAAAACATTTTAACGGCAGGGCGATACCATTCTGATTGGTGTAGCATGATATACTCTCGATTGCTTTTGGCACGGAATCTTCTTTCGGACAATGGCGTAATTTTCATTAGCATTGATGACAACTCACAAGATGATTTGAAAAAATGCTGCGGTGAAATATTTGGTGAAAGCAATTTTGTTTCACAGCTCATTTGGGAAAAGAAATTTGCGCCACAGAACGATGATAAATATATAACTGCTGTGCATGATTATATACTTGTTTATGCAAAGGATAAAACCAAATGGTCTCCTAAATTACAAGAACGTGATTCCTCGGCGTTGCAAAAATTCAAAAATCCTGATAATGACCCTAGGGGTGTTTGGACGAGCGGTGATCTGACATCTAAAACCAAAGCAGCAGGTCATTCTTATGCAATCACATCTCCTTCTGGAAAAGAATTTTATCCGCCTGAAGGGCGTCAGTGGGCTCCTGCATATGAAACATATCTTAAATTAAAGAGTGAAAATCGGCTCTGGTTTGGTGAAAAAGGAGATAATGTTCCAAGGCAAAAACAATTTCTGACAGAAATTCAAAATGGAGTTGTGCCAACATCTATACTGTTTCATTCGGAGTGCGGCCATAATCAAGAAGCAAAGAAAGAACTGATTTCGTTATTGCCGGGTATTGGAAATTCATTTGAAACGCCAAAACCGGTTCGGTTATTGATGAAGCTGCTCAATCTTGTTCAATTGTCCGACAACGACATAATCCTGGATTTTTTCTCAGGCTCTGCAACTACTGCTCATGCTGTTATGCAGTTAAACGCTGAAAATAGCGGTCATAGTCATCGCAAATTTATTTTGGTACAGTTACCTGAACCCTGTGACGAAAAGGATGAATCTTATAAGGCTGGCTATAAAACCATTTGTGATATTGGCAAAGAGCGTATTCGCAGAGCTGGAGATAAACTCTATGAAACACTGAAAAATAGCGGAAAAGATTTCCAGCACATTGCGAAAAACATCAATACTGCGCCAAGAAAAACATTCGCCGCTGATGATGGACAGACTTCCTTTGAAGTTCCAATTATTCCTGCTCGTTGGAGCAAAACAGATGAAACTGCTGAAAACCAAAAGTTAGCGGATAGTTTGGACATTGGCTTCCGTGTTTTCAAGCTGGACGATACCAATATGAAGGACGTCTACTATTCTGCCGAAGAATACTCCCAGACCAACCTTGAAGATTTGGAAAGCAACATCAAGGAGGACCGCACCGACCTTGATTTGCTGTTTGGCTGTCTGCTGGATTGGGGACTGCCGCTGTCCATGCCGTATCGGTCTGAGAAAATCGACAACTGCACCGTCCATACCTACGCACCCGGTGATGCTGCGCTGAATGTTCCCGATGCGCTGATTGCCTGCTTTGACAGCAATGTGCCGGAAAATGTTATCAAGGAAATCGCCAAGCGCAAGCCGCGCCGTGCAGTATTCCGGGATTCTTCCTTTGCCAGCAGCCCGGAGAAGATCAATGTGTTTGAGATTTTCAAGCTGTATGCGCCGGATACCGATGTCAAGGTGATTTGAGGGAGAACAGCAGATGAAACTTCAATTCAAACACCAGAAATTTCAGGCAGATGCCGCAAAAGCCGTGGTGGACGTCTTTGCGGGCCAGCCCTACCTGACTACGAATTACCGCATCGACAACGGCAGCGGCATTTACCAGACCGATATGGAAACAAGCTTCACAGGCTGGCGCAATGAACATATTGTACCAGAGCTGAACGACAGTATTATTCTGGAACACCTGCAAAAAATCCAACGCACCAACCAGATTGAGCCGTCCAAGCAGTTGGAGGGACACTATAACCTTACCATTGAGATGGAAACAGGTGTCGGAAAAACCTACACCTATATCAAGACCATGTATGAGCTGAACAAGCATTACGGCTGGAGTAAGTTTATCGTGGTCGTGCCCAGTGTTGCCATCCGTGAGGGCGTGTATAAATCGTTTGAGGTCACACAGGATCACTTTGCAGAGGAGTACGGCAAGAAGATCCGCTTCTTTATCTACAACTCCGCACAGTTGACGGAAATTGACCGCTTTGCCTCGGATAGTTCCATCAATGTCATGATCATCAATTCGCAGGCGTTCAATGCCAAAGGCAAAGATGCCCGCCGTATTTATATGAAGCTGGACGAGTTCCGTTCCCGTCGGCCCATTGACATTATTGCAAAGACGAACCCGATCCTGATTATTGATGAGCCGCAGTCGGTAGAGGGCAAGCAGACCAAAGAGCGGATGAAAGAGTTCAACCCGATGATCACCCTGCGCTACTCGGCTACCCACCGTGCAGACAGCATCTACAACATGGTCTACCGGCTGGATGCAATGGAAGCCTATAATAAGCGTCTGGTCAAGAAAATCGTGGTCAAAGGCATTACGGAATCCGGCAGTACCGCTACGGATGGATTCGTCTATCTGGAAAGCATCAATCTTTCCAAGGCAGACCCTACGGCAACGATCCAGTTCGACTGCAAGGGGAAATCCGGCCTGCGCAAAGTAACGCGCACCGTTGGGCTGAAATTCAACCTCTATGACCACTCCGGCAATCTGGACGAATATAAGGATGGCTATGTGGTGAAAGAGATTGATGGTCGTGATAACCACATTGAATTTCTGAATGGTGTCCGATTGTTTGCCGGAGATGTGGTCGGCAAAGTGGACGAGGACCAGCTGCGCCGCATTCAGATTCGGGAAACGATCCTTTCGCATCTTGAGCGGGAACGTCAACTGTTCCACAAGGGCATTAAAGTGCTGAGCCTGTTCTTTATTGACGAGGTGGACAAGTACAAGTGCTACGATGCCGCAGGCCAGCCTTACAACGGTATTTATGCAGAGATGTTTGAGCAGGAGTACGAGGATATTGTCGGCCAGATGCAGCTTTCGCTGGGCGAGGATGATTACATCCGCTACCTGAAAGCAATTTCTGCACACGATACCCATGCGGGTTATTTTTCGGTGGATAAGAAAGGCCATTTTGTCAATCAGGTTGCAGGCGATGACAAGCGGGAGAAAACCTCCAATGACATCAGTGCCTATGACCTGATTATGAAAAACAAGGAGCTTCTTCTTGACCGGGACCCCAAGCGTTCCCCCGTGCGATTTATCTTCTCACACTCTGCCCTCCGGGAAGGATGGGATAACCCGAACGTGTTCCAGATCTGCACCCTGAAACAGAGCAGCAGTGAAGTCCGCAAACGGCAGGAGGTTGGCCGCGGCCTGCGTCTGTGCGTCAACCAGAACGGTGAACGTATGGATGCGAATGTTCTGGGCAACGATGTGCATAACATCAACATCCTGACTGTCATTGCCAGCGAAAGTTATGACAGTTTCGCCAAAGGCTTGCAAAGTGAACTGGCCGAAGCAGTTGCGAACCGTCCCAGAAAGGTGGATGCTACCTTGTTTGTCGGCAAGGTTCTTACGGACGCAAACGGCAACGAACAGATTGTGGATGCAGACACCGCCGCTGCCATCTATTTTGATCTGGTCCAGAATGGCTATGTGGACCGCCATGGTGCGCTGACGGACAAGTACTATGCCGACCATGCAAACCATGCGGTGCAGGTGGCAGAAGAAATTGCAGACTGTGCAGCATCGGTCATCGACCTGCTGGACTCTGTTTACAGCGATAAGGTCATGCTGCCTGAAAATGCACGTTCCAACAATGTGGAATTAAAAATCGACCCGGACAAGCTGGCCATGCCGGAGTTCAAGGCCCTTTGGAACAAAATCAGCCCGAAATCGGTTTATGTGGTGGATTTTGACACAGATGAGCTGGTGCAAAAGTCCATTCGCTCGCTCAACCGCAATCTGAACGTATCAAAGATTTACTTCAAAGTAGAATCCGGTGAAATGACAGAGATCAAATCCAAGGATTCTCTGTTAGATGGCTCTGCTTTCGCAAAAGCGGATCAGCATAAATATGACCCACAGACCAAAATTCACGCCAGCCAGAGCGTCAAGTATGACCTGATTGGCAAGCTGGTGGCTGAAACCAAGCTGACCCGCAAGGCGATTGTACAGATTCTGGTCGGCATTGAAAAAGCGGTGTTCGATCAGTTCAAGGATAACCCGGAAGAGTTCATCCTAAAAGCAGCTGCCCTCATCAATGACGAAAAGGCAACGGCCATCATCCAGCATATCACTTACAATATTCTGGATGAACATTACGATACGGACATTTTCACTGAGCCGACCTTGAAGGGAAAACTCGGTACGAACGTCATGAAAGTACAGCGGCATCTGTATGACCATTTGATTTACGATTCAAGCAATGAGCGTGATTTTGCCGCCGACCTCGATACGAACCGTGATGTGGCAGTCTATGTAAAGCTGCCGGATGGGTTCTATATTTCCACACCTGTTGGAAAATACAATCCCGACTGGGCGATTGCGTTCTATGAGGGCACAGTCAAGCACATCTACTTTGTTGCTGAAACCAAAGGCACACTGGATTCCATGAAGCTCAATCACATCACCCCGGTAGAACAGGCTAAAATTGATTGTGCCCGTGCACATTTCAAGGCACTGAACGATGAAAACGTGGTATACGATGTGGTGAGTGACTATCAGACATTGCTGAACGCAGTTATGAAATAATAAACCCAAAGAAATAATAATACGGTGCTGCTGTGCAGCATTCCCCAAAACGGTAAGGTTCTATTGCGAACTTTGCCGTTTTTTCTTTTTGTCCAAAATTGTATTCCAAAACGGCCCTATAGATTCATATTGGTGTAAGAAGTTTTCCAAACAAAATTTGAAAATCAGGTTGCCAAACACCCTTTTTAGAATGTTATAGGTATAGGAGGTTGTTTGAAAAAGTGAAAATTCCCCAAATTTTCATAAGACCCCGTTTAAAAATACCCCTTTAAGTTTGTATAGGGTGTAGGGACTACTTTCAGAAACGAACTCCTTTGCATTTTGGAAAGCCCTCGACTTCTTACAAAACAACATTGTACCTTGACAACAGCATGATCGGCTGCAAGCCACTATGCTTTTTCGGAGAAGTGCCGCCACGACAAGAGCGCACCAAGAAGAAGCCATACGCCGGAGGAGATCGGGCAGGAACAGCTTGCGGGCAGACCGACACCGAAGAAGAACCGGGCAAGCTGGCAGAGAGGACTTCACAAGTCTTGTCTGTCAGGTTGTTCGGCGCAAGAGTGCAGAGATCGCAGATCTTTGCGCGGGTCAAGGGCGGCAGCCTTGCCCAGTGGATGTGATGCCTTGCGTCATATCCTACTGGGTATTATCTGGCGCATAGCAGGCGGCAGATTTGCAGCTCCGCTGCACCGCGTTGCCCCTACCCCGCGCACGGCGTTCTCTGCGTGACCCCCAGAAAGGAGAGATGGTCGCTGAAACTGACCCGACACAATGGCCGCGCCGGAAAGCACGGCACTTATAACCCAAAGCACAATGACCGCAGTTTTGAAATTACCAACAGCGAGCATATCGACCCGGAACGTGTCCAGCAAAACATTTATTGGGATTGTTATAACGGCATCCGCTCTGCTCTGCAGCCCAAGAGTGAGGAAAGTCTGGCCGACACTTTTGAAGAAGTCGAAAAGCTCTACTACAAACTCCATTACACCAACTTCACCGAAAAGCAGAATGAGCGCAACGCCAAAATCCGGCACACGGAACGAAACCGCTCAACAGAAGATTTGCTAACCAGCAAAAAGACCTGTCCCGAAGAAAGTATCTATCAGTTGGGAACGCTGGAAAGTCATGCTTCCCCGAAAGAGCTTTTTCAAATCGCCACAGAATTTATGGATGAGTTCCACGAGCGTTTCGGCAAACACGTCCACATTCTGGATTTGGCGTTACATCTGGATGAGGGAACGCCGCACATCCACGAACGCCATGTGTTCGACTGTGAGAATAAATATGGTGAAATTGCTCCGCAGCAGGAAAAGGCATTGGAAGCACTGGGTTTTGAATTGCCAAAACTAGACAAGCCCCTTGGACGCTACAACAACCGCAAGATCACATTTGATGCAGCCTGCCGCACGATGCTATTCGAGATTGCCAAACGCCACGGCTTGGAACTGGACGAAGTGCCAGAATACGGCGGACGGGCTTATCTGGAAAAGCAGGATTACATTCTGAAAAAGCAAAATGAACGGATCGCAGAACAGAAGAAAGAACTGCAGGAACAAAGTATTCAATACGTCGGATTGCTGGAAGACTGCCGTAACCAGCGAGATGAATATGCTGAACTATTCAATCAGGCGATAAGGCAATCTGAAGAGATTTTGAAAAACAATGAAAAAATTAAAAGCCAGGAGAACGAATTAGAAGAGCTGTTTTCGCAATGGGTAGATGTAAACGATTTGTTTAATGATGCGGTAAATGGTTCTTATGACCAAGCGGTCCTTGCGGTTTCCGATGTTGGATTAAACAAAGCATTACAGGAAGCTGTAAATGAAATTGATCAACATTTGGAATGGTTAATGGAACCAGAACGAATTGCAGACTTCCGCACCAGAAAATATGCAGAAGAACAAATACTCTGCCTGCGGAAAAATATCATTGGGGCAATCAAGAGCCTTCTTTCAAGAGGAACGCAGTTCTTCTATATCCCAGAGGTGAAAAAAGCAGCCATGGAGAAAATCGAAGAAGATTCCCGCCCGTCCGTTTTGCAAAAGCTGCAGCGGCGACAGGAAGAAATCAAGCAGCGTGAGCAGACACGCACCAAACCAAAGAAGCGCAGTCATGGCATGGAACTGTAAAGGAGGCCAACTTTCAAGAACAACAATTTATTTGAAATTGTAAAGCTGAATATCACCACCCGGCAGGCCGCAGAAGCCTATGGTTTTCGTCCAAACCGCAGCAGCATGATTTGCTGTCCATTCCATGCAGA
>ERZ791906.2137-NODE-2137-length-11991-cov-2.192694_pt1 | contig 11991 bp, 7 predicted proteins | sample MGYA00510146_ERZ791906 | MGnify/ENA primary metagenome ERZ791906 (study PRJEB30046, sample SAMN00792096) | human gut metagenome | study: EMG produced TPA metagenomics assembly of the A metagenome-wide association study of gut microbiota in type 2...
GGAATTCATGTATTGGGATATAATTTTGATTTAAAAGATAAAGCGATGCAAGAGAGTCTTTATAAAATAAGAAATGCAAGACATGATTATTTGCATAAAGTAGCTAAAAAGCTAAACGAATTAGGATATTTTTTAAATATTGAGGAATTAGATAAAATAGAAGCCGTTACTAAAGCACATATTGCACTAGATATTATAAATAATAAAGAGAATACAGAAATACTTTTAAAGAATTTTGAGCATATTCCAAGTAAAGGTCAATTTATAGAAACTGTTATGAATGAAAATTGTCCAGCATATGTAAGAAAAGAAACTTTGACACCAAAAGAAGCAGCAGAGGTTATAAGATCAGCCAATGGTAAAGTAGTTTTAGCTCATCCAGTAGCTTATATTTATGAAGATAGTTTAACAGATGCAGACATTTTAAATATAATAAGTGACATGAAGCCAGATGGATTAGAAGCAAATTACTTGTACGTAGATCGTAATGATAATAAGATTAACGAATGTAAAAAGTGGAATCGATTTGCAAAAGAAAATAATTTATTTGTAACAGTAGGATCTGATTTTCATAATAAAGATGGACTTAGACCAGAAATAGGATTTGTAAATACAGAATTCGCTTTAAAGGATGATATTATAGATGAAATTATTATGAATTTAATAAAATAGGCTAAGTGGGAATGTGTATCCATTCCCACTTAGCTTAAATTGCACTTTAAATTTCTCGATTTAAATTGCCATTTGTATATTCTATACCTTCTAAACGATTACCAGATTTTATAACATTTATAATAGAATTGATTTCATCAATAGATTCATCTAAAATATCAATTCTAGCAAAATCAACATTAAAATCTTTAGGAGAGATAGAAGTAGTTTTGCTATTAAATATAGTAGTAACACTTTGAATATTATCAGGTAAAATTCTAAATTTCATATTTAAACGGTCCTTTAAATAATAAGTATTATTTGTCGTACATTTTGTTTTACATTCAGGATAACATTTATTACTTTCTCCGAAGTAAACAATAATTTATATTTAACAAAGGTATAAACTATTAACTCTTTTTGCAAATAATTATAATTACATAAATTTAATAATGTATTTTTGTCAGACTCAGGAGATAAAGTGAATTTACTGATATCAAGTTTTTTCAATTCTAATACAGAATTAGAATTAAATACATTAAAAGTATAATTAGCAATAACTTTAAAATGAGTATTTAAATCAGTAAATAAATCATGTAATAATTTAATATTACCAATATTAGAAATAACAAAACCTTTTATTTTATAATTCTGAACAGTATTTTTAGCATTTGAATAGAAAAGGTTTTTATAATTTCCTTTTAAAATGGTTGGTAAATATATATATGTATCAAATTTCTTAGTAAGATTTTTTAAAATATTTTCATATTTTTTATCATTTTCCAGATTGATTTTTGTTGGAAATTCAAAATAGCATGCTTTCTCTGCTTTTACATATTCTCGTTCAAAGGCTTGCTCTTTGTATCTAAGATTCGGGAACACTATTTTGTCAAATGCTAGTTGATACAATTCCATTCTATTTGAAAATGCTCTCTTCTTGGCCTCTGTGATTGCCTCCTGATCGTCAATCACAAGATCCGTATATTGAATACGTAATCTGTTCTTTGCTTCTACACATCCTGCTAAAATCGTCCATAATGCACTATGTGCTCCAATATAGATCACATCATGAAATGATCTATCACCGAACAATCTCTTTGTTTCCCTCTGAATCACCTGAGTATTCAAATGCCCGTATGCTTTCTCTACATCCTCAAATGAATCAAAATTTTTCAGCAGATATTGTACATCAATGTATTCTACCGCAGAACATGGAAATGTTCCCTGACGATATATGATTCGTACATGCTCATTCAAATGCTGTACAATATCTTCTTTATAACCGTCCTCCGGACGCTTCATAACTAATATAACATCCTTCTGATCATAATTCATATTATCTGTAATCAAACGCAGATATCTTTCTTCCAGTTCTTCATCTTTCCATGCACTGACAAAAATTAAAATATGTTCTTTATCAGATTTCACATCTTCTATTTTTCGATTCAATATATGATCTATGATTTCTTCTTTCGACCGTATAATATCCTCAGAAAATTGCTCAACTTTACCTTGTAGTTCCATAAAATATGGATTATCCGATAAATACTCGGCACTCTTTGCATCCTCTGTAAATACAAAAGTACTATTAATAAGCCATGATAATTTATTTTGTGCTAGCTCAAGTCGATTATTTTCCTCTTTATGAAATTCATCAAAAAATCTTATAACATTCTGACCTTCTTTACGCACAAAATATTTCGGCAAAGATTCCCCTGATAAAAGATACTTTGCTGTAGCTAAATCTTCCTGTGCTTCCGCATCTGATGGATGCTCTATATATTTCTGGAATACCTTTGGAATCAGATTTTTATCAAGCTTTGCTCCAAAAATCACTTTTATGGTATATTCCTGATCCAGATTAAATTTAACAAACGCTTCCATAACTTTCAATAAGCATTCCATTCTCTGGTCATTGTTACTCAGATAAAATACGACTTTTTTTTCATCTAATGGCAGACGATAATTTTCTCCATATCGAATTCCATATTTCAACTGTCCTTTTGCATGTTCTAACTGTACTTGATATGACTGTTTAAAATCACTATATGAATTTTTGTAAGAAATTAATGTTTCCATCTTTCACTCCTATTGTATTGCCTTTTTGAATTCTTCGTAGGCTTCCTGATTATAATCACTTAATTTAAAGGCACATGTTGGTACTTTTCCATTTACAAATGCTTCTAATCCGTGGTATATACTTTCCTCATCGTTTCCGATCACTAACTGTCCTTTTGGATATAAACTATCTTTGACTGTCGAGAATTTTGATACAATGATCGGAAGTCCACATTCTCTGGCTTCTAGTAATACCATCGGCTGTCCTTCATGGAGCGATGGCAGGATAAAACAATCACATCGTTTCATGATTGCAAACGGGTTTTTAACATTCCCTGTTAAAATCACATAGGAACGTAATCCAAGTTCATCTATCTGTTTTTTTATCTTACGTTCTAATGGACCGCTTCCAAGCAAATAAAGTTTTGCTCTTGGATTATTCTTTACTAATCTCGAAAATGCATCGATCAATGCCATATGATTTTTCTCTACAGACATTCTTCCCATTGTTACAAAATTGATATTCTCTTTCTTTGGTAATGCCACCAAATCAATCAATTTTGAATTATTATCATCACCAAGCTCATCTTTCACTAAATATTCATCTCCTGCGATATCCATCACAGTTTCAGAATTTAAGTATTTCCCGATCCGCACTTCATTTGCAGTATTCTTTGCTGCTTTAAATTTATCATAAGTCGCTGGCGTTGATAATTTCTTTCGATTTACCTTCATAACTTCCTTACTGCAGGATACCAGATTATCAAAGTATGGATATAAAGAAATATTATAATTCAAACATTCAAAATTCTTCATTACACCATTTACTTTTTTATTCATATCTGCATGCATATCATTATGAAGCCAGATAGACTTCTTTTTCGCCTTGCACTGCGAAAGGACAGATGTCAGCACTGTGTCATATCCCTGAAAATCTACTACATAATCAAACTCTGCTTCTCCAAATAACCTTCTGGTTTCTCTTTGCAACATCTCCCATGGACATACCTTTTTCCAAATAGATTTATACAATCCTCTTTTTACTACAAACTCTCTTCTTTGCTCTTCATCAAGTGTTGCTACTCGGAATCCACATAATACCAATGTCCTAACATTCGAATTCATATGATTTACCTTATAATGTCTATCTGGATCATTGATATCATCTCCAACTAAAGCTGTTACATCCCACTCATTATAGTCAATCTTCTCTAAGAGACTCAAGAAAGAATGTGTGATCCCATTTTCCAGCAACCCGCCACATGAGATTAATAAGCGCTTTTTATTATGATTTCCACTATAAGTAAAATTGCTTTTTACACCTTTGAATACAATATCTACGATTCTCTTTGACACATTACCATCATCATGTCTGCATATACGATCTTTCATCTCTTGATATGCATCTCTATACTTTACTTTTATCTCATCAATATGATTGATATACTCAGCAACTTCCACAAGATTGTTACTGTATGGTCCTGGCAAATCCTCTGGTTTAACATCTAATCCTCGTTTTTCTTTGTAACTGTCAAGATCTGGGATATAGAATAAAACCGGTCTGTCCAAGGCCATATAATCCAGAAAAATACTAGAATAATCTGAAATTAAAATATCAACTGCAGACATGATCTGATTTGCATCCAATGTAGCTGGAACTAGTAATCCCTTGTATTCCTCGAGATCCTTCAACTGTTTATAAACAAACTGGTGTGGCTTGATCAGAATCTGATATTTATTTGTATCAATCTTCTCTTCTAATAATTTTTTAACGTCTAATAATTCTTCTGGATTGACCTGTGCTGCACCATTTTCACTTTCGCGCCATGTTGGTGCAAATAAAATGATTTCTTTATCATCTTCTACAGAAATACCATAAGATCTCAGTAACCCAATTTCCTCTTCTCTCTTTGTATTTAATAAGAAGTCATTTCTTGGATATCCTTCTTCAATTACCTTTCCTGGCAGGATTCCTTCTAATTTATAACTTTTTAAATACATTTTTGTCATAACTTCATTTGCTGAAAGCAGATAATCTGCATGTAAAAAGTTACGGACTGTATTGGCAGATCCGCTATTTCCCTCTACCATGTCATAACCCATGCTCTTTAATGGAGTTCCATGCCATGTATTGATATAGATCTGTCCTTCTCTTTTAATAAAATACTGTGGAAATGTCACATTATTGATCAGATACTTACAACTTGCCAATGCTTCTACATATTCATCACTGCCAAATAATACAAATCGTACCCTTTTATCATTCTGATACTGATCCAACACTGCCTGATTATTTTCAAAATCATCCAATACCCATATATGCGTAAAATCTTTGAATTCGTCTCTTCCATATAGTTCAACAAATAACGCATATGGATTATCAATCATTCCTCGTCCCCAATAGCTTTCATACAAAACAGCTTTTTCATTTATTTTCTTTGTTTTATACATCTGTGCGTACTTCATACTAAGACGACGGTTTTCTGTCTGATTCATGAAAATGTAGCGTTCCTGCTTAACTTCTTTCCAGCTGCTTCTTACATCTTTTATTTTATTTAATATATTCATCTTGTTTTCCTCTTTAATCTGATACTTCTTTTATACACAAGTTTAACATATTTTCTAAAAAAAGACTATCAATCCCGAATAATCTGCCCTTTATATCTGCATTCTTAAGTTAATTTTAATATTTGACAAGCTCTGTCTTTTACAAATGTTGTGATCTTTTGAAATCTTATCAGTTTTTTCACAATTTCTATTGCAACTGAAACAAGTACTGATACAATGATCAGCGCAATATAATCCAGCCACATACTATAAAATGAATACATAAAATCATGAAAATAAACTGCTCGAAACATCGTATGTGTTAAAAACATATTCATAGAGTGTTTTCCAAGGAAATGCAGTACTGCCGCTAATGGTTTAATCCATACTACAAATAAATAAGCATAAACGATCACATATGCAGGTGCAATCCCTTCCCATAAATATAAAAACTTTATTCCAAATCCCTCACTCTGCCGGAGCATAATGATCACAGGAATTCCGATTGTCAAAATTCCAAAAATCAGACATCTCTTTAACATTCCAAACGATGTGAATTTTTCTTTTATCTTTGCAAGCAGATCATGTTCTGCCATATACATTCCCAGTGTATAGCAAAATAACCATCTCCAAAGATCTGCATACGGAAGATTGAATGCTTTTGGAAGAAAAATCGTTAAAATCAATAAAATTCCCTGATATCTTTCCAATAATTTTTTAAACATTGGAAAGAGCAGGATCAACATAGTTGCTAAGCTCATATACCACCAAGTTGCACAAAATGTCGGTGTATCAAATAATTTTGCCAGTCCTATTCCATCAATCAGAAAGTAAATAACAGAGTATGTGCCGGTCCCATAAACCTCTATGAATCGATCTGTAAATATTCCTGATAAAATGTGTACCAGTAAAAAGATCAACCAGAATCCCATCATCATAGTTAAATACCGATTGACCGTATATTTTCTCATTGCCTTATCATCTAAACTTTTCGTCTTCACAGATGCTAACATACCATATCCAGTTAAAAATACAAACATACCAACACAAATCTTTAAAAATTTAGCAATATACATGATCTGCGACTGTGAAAATGGATAAAAACTGATTGGTGAATTCAGCCAGCGATCTGGTCCAAGATAATTATGATGAAAAAAAAGGATTAAGATTGCAATTCCTTTCATACATAACGTGTCGTCTTTTGAGAACTTCATCTATCTGTCTCCTTCAATATTTTTAATGCGTTCATCTGTACCATTTGCAATTTATATTCAAACAACTGACGATCTTTCTGTACAATCGTTGATAATACAAGTCCTGCAAAAAATGATTGTAGTGCAGCCATTGCTATAAATCCACTAACTATCAAAGTTGGGAAGTTTGGTACTAAACCTGTTTTTAAGTAAACCACAAATACCGGCATAAACATTGCAAGTGCAATGATCATTAAGATTGCTGCCAGTAATCCAAAGAACTGCATTGGTTTATAATTTTTATATAATCCCATGATCGTTTTCAAAACTTTTGCACCATCAGAATATGTATTTAACTTGGATTCGCTTCCATCTGGTCTGTCTCTGTAATCAATGATCACATTTTCAACTAGCATATTCTTATCAACTGCATGGATACTCATCTCTGTTTCAATCTCAAATCCTTTTGATAAAACTGGAAATGTCTTTACAAACTGGTAACTAAATGCTCTGTACCCAGTCATGATATCACGAATATTACTTCGGAACAGACGATTGATCGTTCCTCTTACCAGACTATTTCCAAAATTATGGAATGGTCGTTTATTTTCTTCAAAATACGTGGATGATAATCTATCACCTACTACCATATCTACTTTGCGTTCAAGAACTTTATCTACCATTTCTCGCCCAAATTCTGCTGGATAAGTATCATCTCCATCAATCATAACATAGCACTGAGCATCAATCTCACGAAACATTCTTCTAATAACATTTCCTTTTCCTTGCTGATATTCATCTCGCACAACAGCTCCTGCCTCTTTTGCAATTTCAGCCGTACGGTCTGTTGAATTATTGTTATATACATAGATCGTAGCTTCTGGCAATTCCTTTTTCCAATCTCTTACTACTTTTTTTATTGTTTTTTCCTCATTATAACAAGGAATTAATACTGCAATCTTTTCCATAGGTTCTACTCCTCCTTTATATCCTTTGTATTGCATTCATCATTGATTCTATTTATTGCAAATGCATAATATAAAATGCATGTTGACATTATTGGAAGCATATATCGTAAATCCCCATTGACAGGAGATGCGATGCATATCAAGAATGATATCATAAATGGTAAAAATGCGACCCAATATTTTCTTAACTTTTCATCTTGCAAAAAATATCCTAATAAAAGGATCATCGCCCAGTTATAGAGCATTGGCTGTGTCAGGATTTTTAATGGTCCCTTTATAAAGAGTTTATCAACTGTACCTTCATATGCCATACGACCTATACTAAACTGATTTTTAAAATGAACTTGGTATTTCTTCTGGTACTTCCAAAAATTTTCTGGCTGTCCATAATAACCACATGGATTTTTAATCTGATCTTTATATGCATAATATCCATAAGTTCCATTGAATGTAGCATTCACATATGTTTGTGGATGTTTTAAAAATTGCTTCCACCAAACTCTAAAATATTCTGAGATATACTCATCTTTTCTTTTGTATGTATTTTTTACTGGATCAGATAAATTTGGATCATAATTTTTTCCTATTGTATCATAATTTAATACTTTGTTGATCGTCATTTTTTCTTCTTTGGTCACTTCTTTTCCATGTTCTTTCACATAACGTGCTGTCTGCTGAAAAGGGATCGATAACATCTCCTGCTTTCCTCCAGGAATGATTCCAACCCTTGGAAGTACTGCATTGTATATCTGCCAAAAAGCAACCAGTCCAATCAACAGTACTGTACACTTTTTGCGATTTCCCTTACAGAAAATAATCAATCCAACCATCGTTACTACTGCCACATAAAAGCCATTATGTCTTACCAGACAAAGCAGTATGCTCAATACAATAAATTGCACTAATTTTCGTTTTTGACTCAATAATCTTTTATGATCAATCAATAAATCAAAAAAGAATAAAATATACAGATAAAACACCGGATAAAACAATGTATCCTTTACTAAGGTTCTTGCATATGCAGACCAAATAGGATAAATGCAAAAATAAACCAGCATGATCGTCCGGATCACATACGGTGTATGGTGCTTACTCATCCATGCAAATCCTCTTGATATAATATAAGATGATAGTATAAATATCAAGAGCAGATAAATTGCCAATCCGATTCCAAGATATCCCATATGTTTACCCAGCAGCACAATTGGGGCTTCTATGAATGTCGTTAAAATTGGATGATGATTTGTCAGGTTATGACTTGCAAATTGTTCAATCTGATTGATCGCATCTACTGTAAAAACTCCTGGTAAATAAGATATATAATTCGGTATCCATACCAACATAATGATCAACCATGCGATTTTCCCATTCTTCTGATCAAATAATGCTTTACCAGCTATGTGATCTTTCATTTCTTTTGAAAAGTAAATATCAAATCCCTTGTAAAACACTGCAAATATCATACAAGTAATAACAACTACAAGTAATACTTTTGGTATAAACCAATGATCCCTCATAAGATGATAATTTCTATCGAACACTCTCCCAACAAAAAAACATATTGTAAATAATATTGAAATTAATATAATGATGATTCTTCGTAATCTGACTTTCAACCCTGTTCTTCCTTTCCTTTTGTCTTTTTGGTTATTATTGTTGTTATCTTTTTTCCCTCTCTTTTTTCATAAAACCAATCAATAATGGAATACTTACAATGAAGAAAAATGCATACCTCATATAAACTTTAGGCCCTATAAAATTAATCCCAATATTTAATATGATCAGGCTGAACGCCCCAACCGTTGCATATTTCTTTCTCTGCAGACCATACACGATCAAAATAATAAATAGATTCATATAAAATCCAATATTTAAAATCCAACCTATATATGGATTTTCTTTGATTAAAAATAGTGTATCTCTTAATTTTAATCTCCATTTCTCGCTTGAACTTGTATTATCAACTCCTAAGAACAATTCCTTGTCTACAGTTATTCCATTATAATACATCGTTCCTTCTCCATAATAAAGATATTCATAACTATTATTGATCGCTGCTTGAATATACACAGATGGATATCGGAACAAATATTTTGCCCACACTTTTAAATATGCTTTTCTCTGCCCTGATGTCTGTTTTATATTATATAAAGCTTTTACAGGATCTGATGATCTTGGGTCATATCGTTCAATCAGTATATGATAATCGCTACCTGGACACATTGTCGTTTCTATGATTTTTTTATCTTTTTCATGCTCTTTTAGTAATCTTGCCGTTTGCTGTAATGGTACACTTAGCATTTCCTTTTCACTTCCAGGTGCAATCTGTGTAATATTGAAAACAACCTTTGGTATAAATACACCAAGAAAAAGGATTGGAATCAAAAAGCTGATGAAAATTCTTTTTCTGAAGCCTTTTCCAAGAAGTAAAATAAATGGAAATGCCACAAGTAACAAATACAGCCCATTATTTCGAAACAAGCCTTGCAAGATAAAAATTACGATCAATCCAACCCTGTTTCGTTTTTTCTTCCAAAACATTTCTGGCTCTTTTAATAAGTGAAACAACATGATCGTCGCGATCAATATGCAGATTGTAAATAATGTATCCTTACACAATGACATCGTAGTTAACGGTGTCAGCGGCCAAAATGCATAAAATACAAATACGACTCCCAAAACAACATTATTAAAATTCATCTTCTTTAAATAAAGCAAAATATAGGCAAAAATTCCAGCCATAAGAATCATCTGAATCAGTGTTAACAGAAAAATTCCAACAGATATATGTCCAATCTGTTTTCCAAATTGAGCAAAGATTCCCAGGACCAAAGTATGGAATACTGGATGATGGTTATTCCAATAAGAATGCTGAGGATTTACAAGATTTACATACTTTCTTGTCCAACACATTGTCTCATTATGGAAAAATTGTCCCAACTGATCTTGTACATCTGGATTTGCACAGCCAGGATAGAATAAGATCATGTACGGCAGCCAACATAACAAAATGACCAATGCCAGTAATACCAGCTGTTTATATGTAATCTTGCCATCTTCTTTGATATCTCTTGTATCCATCATACGGTCCAATATCAAATATATAAAAGAAATACAGGCATAAACCAAAATACTTCCAATTGCCCATATTACAATTGCCTTTCCTGAAATCCTTCCATCTTTTATTACCAGATTCCAGTTATTTTGTTTTGAGAAACTGTATCCCACAATCTGGATTGCAGCCAATAACATTGCGCATAATATTTTGACTATTTTCTCAAACTTACTCTTTGTTTTTTTCATTCCTAAGTTTAACTCCCATTGTTTCCTGTTTTATCTTTTTCCATCTGATACACTAAAAAATAAATCGGCATTTTTCTTTTTTCTTCCCTGAATACAGACATAACCGTTCGGATAGACATCATAATTTGCTGTATCATAAATCGGCAGATTAACATTGTCCTGAGGGCTTTCGAACATGATCTCAACAAAATATTTTCCTGGCTTCAGGCTTTCTTTCAAATTCCAGCAAAGCGCATTTCCATCGTAATCTGCTTTCCTTAGAATATCACTTTTCATGATCTGCCCTTTTTTATTTTTCAAGTTTAATCTTACATCCGTCGTTTCCTTTAAATTTCTTATGTTGATCATAATTTCTTTAAATTTTATATACGAATAAAAGCTCTGATCGATCGTATCGCCTTTTTTTACAGATAACGATAACACCTGACTTTCCATATATTGATTGACTGCATAAGATTTATCATATGCCTGAGGATTATAAACCAAATAATCATACATCGGCTGCAAACATAAAATTCCTCCTGCAATGATCAGATAAACTGGTATATTTTTTTTCTGAAGTAACCCTGATTCTTTGAAATCAAACTGACTTATTGATTCAATTCCGAACATCATCACAAATGTCATCATTCCCATAAAACAAATGCTGTACTTTGGGTTTGCTTCCCAAAATATATGGAATATCATACCGCCAAGAATACTAAGCATCGCAACATATACCCATTTATCTTTTTGTCTGATCAGCTTCACTGCACTGATCAGGCAACAGCATAATAATGTAAATCTTGCAAGATAGCTGTACATTAAGATCCATCCATTATATTTTCCATTCAAATATTCATTTACATGACGATAATCTGACGATACATACGTCATCTTCGTAAAATCATCATCTCCAACAAGCCATACTGATCTGAGTTTTGTTCCAAATAATCGCAGGCTTCCTTTCACTCCCAGTTCTTTATAATTTTCTTTCATCCTTTGAACGGTCATCTCTTTTTTAGCTTCCTGCGTCGGAAGCTCTGTAGTAAATCTTACATCTTCACTATCATATCGCCCAACTCCATGAGATGCCATCATCAACCAGTGTGTTGCTGGAAATTCCTGTTGATTTTCTTTTGGAAACATATTCTTCGCTTTATATTGATATCCTACCGCTGATAAGATCACTCCACAAAGGACTGCTAAGATCAAACTAAGCTGTTTTACCCTTCCTTTTTCTTTCTTCCAAAAGAAAAATACAGAGATCAACACTGCCATACATAAAATCA
>ERZ791906.2143-NODE-2143-length-11953-cov-14.345772_pt1 | contig 11953 bp, 9 predicted proteins | sample MGYA00510146_ERZ791906 | MGnify/ENA primary metagenome ERZ791906 (study PRJEB30046, sample SAMN00792096) | human gut metagenome | study: EMG produced TPA metagenomics assembly of the A metagenome-wide association study of gut microbiota in type 2...
GTCCTTTGGGGGCTTCTTTAAGGTCCGCATGGGAGAGCGTTCGGTTCGCATCCGAAAGGTCGAGGGTTCGACTCCCTTCGAGTCCATAAAACGCCGTATCGTGTTAAACGATCCGGCGTTTCTTTTTTCCATTCTTTGCAAAATCGTGCATCATTCGTCTTAACAGCGCAAAATCGCGTGTGCAGCATTTTTAGGCACAATGCTTATGGTTTCACCTGCCGTTTTGTCTAAAACGACGATTCCGGCATTTGATGTACAACGCCCAACTTTTTGAGGATTTTGCGACTTATTTTTCTGATTTTTGCCCCGACCAGCCGATGCTGCGTGACGCTTGAACTCCTCAAATTCGTCCAGCGGTACATTGAGAACGATCTCGATATTATAGTCGCGTCCGACACGCACTTCTTTGATAAACTGTTTCAAAATAACCAAAAGCGACGATGCCGCCAGTGTAATGACCTTCCTCCGTATCATGCATGAACAGCATTTAAAAGCCAATAATATATCGAAGATGAACAACGTAAAAACGACTTTTTAGAAGAGCTTGCACAACAGGTTGAATAAACATCATGATGAAACAAATTTCAACGAACTTCTTGCGCCTCCTGCCATAGTGTGGTATACTGGACAAATCAACTGAAAAAGGAGCGCCTCTATGACCGATTTGAACACATACTTTCAAAAGCATGACCTTTGTGCAGAGAACATCCTGTACATTTACCGCAAAGACCGCAAAACAGTCATTCAGCGCACGGATGGTGAGGAATTTGCACTGTTCATACCGGTACATAGTATTCTGTCCGCTTTGCCGGAAAGCGAGTTTTTGAGCATCAGCAAGGGAATTGTCGTATGCCGCAGCCACATTGTAGATATTAGTAAGGACGGCGTTTATACCATGTCGGATGGCCGCACTTTTCAAGGACGCAAGCGCGGCTTGAGCAGTCATCGCCGTCTGCGCACAGAAATAGGGCTGGCAGGCACAAAGCCCCAGCCCCTGAGTATGCTGGAAAAATGCAGCCTGCTGGACGATATGCCGCTGGCCTACTGCGTCATCGAGCTTGTTTTCAATGCGGAGGGACATGGTGTGGATTTCATCTTCCGGTACTGCAATGCGGAAATGGCAGTGATGGAAGGTGTCCCTGTTGAAGAAATGCTGAATCGCTCGTTTTACGAGGTGTTCCGCAACGGCGACAAAAAGTGGCTGGTGGCTTATGCGGATGTTGCACTCAACGGCACAAAACGCATCCTCCACGATTACAGCCCGGAAATAGATAAGTACCTTACCATCCATTGCTATCAGCCCGAACCCGGCTATTGCGCCTGTGTGCTGCAAGTGACGGATGCATAACCCGAACAATGCCCATCGGCTTATGAAAACCATAAACCGGTGGGCATCGTGTTTTATGGATGAACGTTAAAATTTTCGCTGTTCGTGCAAATGTTCTTCAAAGATGCTTCTCCGAATCAAAATCTTTCGCCCGATTTTATAAATCGTGCCACATTCGTGTGGCATTTGGTAGAGCTCGTGTCCGCAAACGGGGCAAAACCTCCAGCCGATGCTGAATTGTGCCTGCTGTATATTGCTCAGCGGTTTATTTTTAAAAGAACGATTATTTGATTGAATCATGTTCATTCTCCAAATCGGATAATGTCCAATGGGTGGCAGTGGATGGGTTCGCCTTTTATGACCTGCATCTGCTGTATCTAGGCAAACAGGAGCACCATGCTTTAAGAGTAGCGTATCAAATAAGACAGCCGCCCCTGAAAAAAGAGTGACAGCGTTTCGCTTTGAAGGGTGTACCTCTTTAAGCTTTATAATTCCAGCCGCATGGAGATCAGTTCCTGATATCCAGCCTTCCGAGAGCGAAAACCTTTTGGGTTTCTGCCATATTCCATAAATCCTGCCGTCTGGTACATGGAGATCGCTCTTGCGTTTTCCGCCACTACCTCCAGCTCCAACTGAGCGTATCCGGCGGTTTTAGTGCAATGGATACAGGCTTCCATCAAGGCTCGCCCGATCCCCAGACCCCAATACTCTTTTAGGATGCTGACGCCAAATTCGGCACGATGCGCCACTTTATACTGCGCTCCGATGGCATCGATTCCGGCAGTTCCTGCCACTTTACCATCCACAAAGGCGATCAGTTCGATCTCATTCGGGCTGGTTGCTTTTTTCTCCAAATAGCGGCTTTCCTGTTCCGCGTCAAAGTGATTTTCATCGGGATAACTCAGCAGATAATCTGTTTCTGCGTGTGTCAAATCAAAGTTTTCAAGCACGGCGCTTCCATCGGATGCCACACCGTTTCGGATGTGGACTGCCAGTCCTTTTGGAGTGATAATCGTTTGATCGTATTGCATTTTTCCTCCTGAATCTCTCAATCCGCTGCGCCTGCTAATTTCAAAAATTTCTTATCCGACTGGATGCCCTGTGTCACAAATTTTCCATCACGGAACAGTGCATAGGTGGTGACGGGTGCAGGCACATTCTGTGCCGTCTCTTTCTCTGTGACGTGGATGGCTTTGAACGGGATCCCATGTTCCTTTGCAGCCTCCTGCACCTTTGGCACCCAATAATAGGTGTAGGGGCACTGGTCGGTATAGTAGAGGACAAATCCGTTTTCCTCCACCTTGGGATGCTTGGCACAGTCTTTGAATTTTGGCGGCTGGGCACTCTCTGCAAGGGGCAGGTACATGAGGTTGATTCCGCAATCGGAGATGTCCGAAACCTTGAAGCCCTTATGGGTCAAAAACTTGGGGTCAGCGAGAAACTCCCGTTTGCGCCCCTCTGCACACAGAATACAAACGCCGTTTTTGCCCTGCGCCTTGGCATCCCGAAGGCATTCTTCCAGCAGCTCGCCGGAATAGCCGTGCCCTTTCAGGGAGCCGGAGACCCACAGACAGTTGATATAAAGCCAGCCATCGGCATCAATGGGCACCCATGCGTTTTCTGCCGGGATGTACTCGATAAAGCATTTGCCGCGCTCTGCACTGCGGTAAAAAACAAGCCCCTCCTCAAAGCGCTGCTTGAGCCATTCCTTCTTGGCAAGGCTCTGTTTGCCGGACATGGCGCAACAGATGTGTTCCTTGTCGATGTTTTCTTTTGTGATTCGGATATACTCCATCTTGTAGTTCCTCCTGCGGCTTACCGCATCCGTCCATCACCGCCCATCAAGGCGGTCATTTCTTCAATATAGTCCAGCGGGAACGGCGGAGAACACAGGGGCTTCATGGCAATGCTCATGAGCTTCATGGGGTTGTCGTCTGCTGCCACCCGGTTGGAGCTGAGCTTTCCGCAGCGTTTGCAGCGATGGATGATGGCCCACTCGCCGCCTTTGCGTACCCAGACGGCCACCGGCTCCATGATGCCGCCGCAGTCGGAGGCACGGTCACCGGGTTCTTCGTCCACATGAAGGCTGGACAGGCAGTTGGGGCAATGGTTGCGGTGGTCGCTGCCGGCATTTTGCGGGTTGCAGACCCGTCCGCAGACTTTGCAGGTAAAGGTATCGCTGCAGGCGTGGGTCTTATAGTAACCTTTTTCAAAGGTCTTGCGTTTATTTTCACGATTCATGGTAACATCCTCCTGAAGAATTGTGTCTGTTCGTCTTCGGGAGGCGTGGCTTGTGGTATTTGCCAGACCTCCCGGTCAGCCCACAAGTCCCAGTGCAAATTTGTTGTGTTTCAAAAAGCTCTCCTTTGATTTTAGCATTTATGGCGTTTTTCTACTTCAATATAAAATTCCTTTATTTTTCATCTTCCTCGATGTTAAAGGTGCGGAAGAACAGCCTTACATGGGCGTCCAGCTTTACAAGGCTTTCAGCTTCCCGTTCCGGCTGGCGGTCGCAGACGCTGAGCAGGACGATGATAGGTGAAACATACATCCACGCCAGCGTATCAGGGTCTTCGTTTCGCAGTTCGCCGTTTGCAACCAGCGCACGGAAGATGCCTGCATGGTAGGAGATCATCCAATCCACATAGCGTTTGGAAAGCAGTTCGGCAAATTTGGGGGAGCGGAACTGCTCCAGCGTCATCATCCGGCGGAACTGGCTGATGGTTTTGTCGTGCAGCGAATAGAGGAAAATCTGCCGGACTTTTTCAACCAGCAGCTCCTCCGAGGTGTGAGAGAAAACCGGGATGTCTTTTTGAGAATCCTGTACATGGACCGAAATTTCAGCGGTGTCTTTCTGGTAGTGCGCCGAAGTTGTTTCCAGAATCGCATCAAAAATGGCCTGCTTGCTGGGGAAATGGTTGTACAGCGAGGGCGCCTTGATGCCCACCGCCTTTGCAATCTCGCCCACACTGACGGCATCATACCCTTTGGTCGAAAACAGTTCCAGAGACTTTTCCAGAATGCGCTGCTTGGTATCTTCCATTTTTCTTCGCCCTTTACTAACTAATGTTCGTTAGTTCTACTATAATCAAAAATGTTTCCGTTGTCAAGCGTTTTTTAAAGACAATGGAAACAAAAAAGCACCCGCAGCAGGCTTTTCAGAGGTTTTGGCCTCCGGGTGCAAATGCTGCGGGTGCATTCTTTTTTATTCACCTGACCTGCGTTTCATTTACAAAATTTTGTGCAGTTCCTGCACAAGGTCGCCAATCACGATGGGCTTGGACAAAAAACCGTTCATGCCGCTTTCCAAGGCGTTGCGGCGGTCCTCGTCAAAGGCGTTGGCGGTCATGGCAATGATCGGGAGCTTTGCCCGCGCAGGGTCGTCCAGTGCGCGGATCTTCCGGGTGGCGGTATAGCCGTCCATGATCGGCATCTGCACGTCCATCAGCACCAGATCATAGCTGCCCGGCGCGGCAGTGCTCACCTTTTCCACCGCCACAGCGCCGTTTTCTGCCGAATCGACAAGGAAGCCGTACTCCCGCAGGATCTCCTGCGCGATCTCGCGGTTCAGCTCGTTGTCCTCTACCAGCAGAATGTGCTTGCCCTTGAAGTCGGCGTTCTTATCCGGCAAAAGCCTCTGCACTGCATCCGCCGGCTTCTGGCCGAGGGCGCTCATCAGGGTCTCGCGCAGGTCGGACATGAACATGGGCTTGGCGCAGAAGGCGGTCACACCGGCAGCCTTTGCCTCCACCTCAATATCCGACCAGTCGTAGGCGGTCAGGATGATAATAGGCGTATCATCGTGCAGGCTGCGGATCTGGCGGGTGACCTCGATGCCGTTCATATCCGGCAGACGCCAGTCGATGATATAAGCGTGGTAGACATCGCTCATCTCGAGGGCCTGCCGCGCACGCAGCACCGCTTCCTTGCCGGAAAGGGTCCACTCGGCGCGCATGCCCACCTTGACCAGCATCTTTGTCACGCTGTCGCAGGTGTTGAAGTCGTCATCCACCACCAGTGCCTTCAGGCCCTCCAGCTCGGTGATCTTTTCCACCGGACGGTGCTCGTCCTGTGTTCGCATGGGCACGCAGATGATAAACTCGCTGCCCTTGCCCTGCGCTGTCTGCACCTCGATGGTGCCGCCCATCATATCCACGATGTTTTTGGTGATGGCCATGCCAAGGCCGGTGCCCTGGATGCGGCTTACCGTGGAGGTGCGCTCCCGCTCGAAGGGCTCAAAGATCTTTTGGGCAAACTCCTGGCTCATGCCGATGCCGTTATCCTTGATGCGGAACTCGTACTGCCCGCAGCCATGCACCTTACCGGCAAGCTGCCGCACCCGCACCGAGACCGTGCCGCCCGCCGGGGTAAACTTGATGGCGTTGGACAGCAGGTTCAGCAAAATCTGGTTCAGCCGGGTCTTGTCGCAGTAGACGTCCTCGTCGGTCACGTCCATGACGTCCATGTAAAGTTCCAGCTGTTTTGCATAAATTTGCCCGCTGACGATGGTTTTTAAATCGTGCAGCACATCCGAAAGGTTGACTTCCACCTCTTCCAGATGGATCTTTCCGCTTTCGATGCGGCTCATATCCAGCACATCGTTGATGAGGGAAAGCAGATGGTTGCTGGATGCAAGGGTCTTGGCAAGATAATCCTTCACCCGCTCGGTATCGTCAATATTGCTGATTGCCAGCGTGGTAAAGCCGATGATGGCGTTCATGGGGGTGCGGATATCGTGGGACATATTGGAAAGGAAGGTGCTCTTGGCGCGGTTGGCTGTCTCGGCGGCTGCAACGGCGTCGGAAAGTGCCTGATTCACCTGCTTGTCGGCGGTGCGGTCGGACATGACAAGGATATACTTGGCTCTGCCCTCCACCTCGCTGCCCATGGCGATGATGTGGAACCAGCGGCGCTCCTTGGTCTCCCGATGCTCAAACTCGAAATCCCATTCGCGCTGTTCCCCGCTGAGAAGCCCTTCCAGAAAGTTTTTGTTGCGTTCCGGGGAGTCCTTCGGGTGCAGCGCTGCCAGAACACGGGCATCCTGCCGGACTTCTTTCCACGGGATGCCCAGCAGCCGCCCGATGTTGGGGCTGACATAATCCACCTTGGCGGTCTCTGCGTCCAGCATCAGGAAAACATCGTCCACGTTCAGCGAGAGCTTTTTGAACAGCTCGTCCCGGTACGAGATCTCGGTATTCTTCCGGCGCAGGTTCGCATGGCCCCTGCGCACGATCATCAGAATGACCAGCACGGCCATGCCTATGGTAATGCCCGCCACGATCTGTATGGTATGGAACCACAGCTTATCCAGACTGGCATTGACGACCCTGACCGGCACAAGCCCCAGCATCGTCCAGTTCTGGACCGCCGTGCCCTCGTAGACCAGATAATAGCTGATGCCGCCCAGTGTCACCCTCAGGTTTCCGCTGCTGCCCTGCGCAAAGGCATTGGACAGCTCAAGAATCTGTTCCTCGGATAGATCGGAATAGCTGCGCAGCATGGCAATGAAGTTGTAGATCGTTTCCTTGCGGTTTACGGAATTGTCGATCACCACTCGCCCGTCCGGGTAGATGACATAGTTGCTGGCATTGCCCTCAAAGGCAGAGTTGTCCAGCAGCTTCAGCACCGCATCATTATAATAAGAGATGGCAATGGCATCGTAGGCAAAGCCCCGGTAGCTGCCCTGCGTTTCGGGGCAGATGAAAGCAAGCATCTGGGGCTTGCCGGGCAGCGCTGTGTTCACGACGACATCCTCATCATGGGCGAGCTTTTCGTCCAGATTGGTCTGCAGGCCAAGATAGCCGGTCTCTCCGGTCACGGTCATGTAGTTGCCGTCGTAGGTAAGAAAGTAAAAGTCGGCAAATCCGGTATTCTGCTGCGCTTTCTCGATATACGCCTGAATTTTGGCTTCATCGGAAGTGTTTTCCAAAAAGTCGTTGTACAAGTGGAGATAGGTCAGGTTTTTGCGCACCATCTCCTTCAGCATATTGTTGGATTTATGCAGCACTTCTTCCAGATGTGTGGTGCTTTCCTGATAGATGGTCTGCGACACAAACGAGATGTACCGGACGCTGAGCCCGACTGCCAGCAAGACCAACAGAAGGATAGCGGCAGCAGCAGGGAGCCACTTTTGCCGGGGATGGCAGCTGCGTTTGGATTCGTGCTTTTCGTCTGCCATTCCCCTCACCTCAATGTTATGTAGTTTTCAGGCTCTGCAAGCGCTGCGCCGCCGCCGGAAACATGATCGCGCCATGTGTTTTTCACCCATGTATCTTCGCCCACAGACGTGCCGCTTCCGCTTGCAAGCAGCGCTTCCATCTGCTTTTCCGTTGCCAGACAGGTCACGGTAACGGTGTCGTCATCCCCCAGCGGCTGCCCGTTGCGGGTGATACCGGTCAGGGTATAGCTGCCGCTTGCCTCTTTTACCTCCACGGCAATACCACTGACCACCGGCAGAGAACCACGGTTGAAGGGCACAAAGCCGCCCTCCCAGCCTTCCACAAAGGCGCGGACGGTCTCCTTCAGCTCTGCGCCGGTCATGGTGCGCCGACGGGACATCAGACCGTTGGACATGATCATGGAAGTCGCCATTTTCTGGTTATAATCTGCTTTCAGCACACTGCCGGTAAAGCTGTTTGCGGTGGCAAGCAGCACATCCGTGCCGTAAACGCCGCGCAGCGTATTTGCCATAACGGAGAAGGCAGCGTTGCCGCCGTTTGCGTGGAACACGTTGGAATAGCTCTTTCCGCTGGTCAACACGGTCTCGTCCGCAGCGGGTGCTTCTTCAGTAAGAAGCTGGGCGTTGAACGCCTGATACGCCTGTTTTGCCGTGTACTCGCCCGCGATCATTTTGGAGACAACATCCTTGGAGATGGCAAAGAAATCGTTGGAGGCAATACGGATATACATGTGGTTTTCTTCCACCACATCGCGCACGTCCTTCATGTACTCGGTCAGGCGCAGGGGAACGTTCTGGCTGTAGCTCAGCACGTCCTGCCCGTCGGCAACGATGCGGTTCTGCGCATCCTCCGAGAGCATGACGTTCAGCACCTTCATGGCTTTTTCGCGGCGCGCTGCGTCCTGCTCGAGGTCACGGTTCAGCGCGACTTGGAAATACGGGGTGGTCATGATCCACTTTTCGCCGTTCTGGCTGAAGAAGGGCAAAAAGGTCGTGTCGATGCCCTCGTCCTGAAACATCTTCACTCCGGCAGAGCTGCCAAAGTACATGGCAACCTCCCCGTTCCGGAACAGATTCATCACGGGATCGTAAGTCTGTGCAAGGTCGTCCGCCGTAAGGTGGGTATCCTGAATGAACTGCTCCATCCGCTCAAAGGCACCCGGCCACACGGTATCGTCCAGCCCCACCCGCACGGTGCTGGCGGGGTCGCTGTAAGCGGTGCGCCACTTGCGCCCTTCCGTCGTGGTAAGCTCGGCAGCGGAAAGCCCCTGCAGGGTCTCCATGCAGGTGTAGTCGTAGGCATAGTCGGCGGTAAAGCCGCGGATGCCTGCCGCTTCAAACGCCTGACAGGCGGAAACGAAGCTTGCGTAATCGGTGGGCAGGGGGATATCGTACTGCTCAAAAAGGCTGCGGTTGACCACAAAGCCGTGGGCATCCGCGCAGACCGGCAGCCAGTTCACGCTGCCATCCTCGTTTTTAAAGCTGTTGAGGTAGGCGTTGTACACCGCGCCCGCCTCGTTGGTCATGGCAAGGTTCATCAGGCTGTCCTTCAGGGGTGTAGCGTCGTGCAGCGAGAACCGGCAGCAGGTGATGATATCCGGCAGACCGCCGTTCTGCTGCAAAAACTTATAGAAATCCAGATCGTTGTTGCCCACGATGAATTCCACATTCACATCCGGCAGCTGGGACTGGATATAAGGCGCATAGGTCTCGTAGAGGTTATTCGTCCACAGATACACCTGAATGGTCTGGGCGTCCTCCTGTTTTTCCACCTCTTCTGGGCTTTTTGCGCCGCAGCCGGTCAGCAGGGAGACCGCCATCACCAGTGCCGCAAGCACGGAAACAAGGCGGTGCAGTGTTCTTTTGTTCGTCAAAATTGTTCTCCTCACAACTCTCGGACAGCTGCCGCTTTGCGGCAAAGCTGCTATGGTTTACTGCTCGTACATCACCGCCCGCAAGAGTGTGCGTTGCAGAACCCGCCCACGGAAATGATGCCGCAATTTTTGCGTGCGTCACCGATACCGCGAAAAGGGCGCAGCATAATAGAGACATAAAAATATTTTACCATTATCAGGAAGAATTTTCAATCAATTTTCACATATTTATTCATGAAAACCACGCGTGTCCGATTTCTTTGCGGCAGCGGATGTACCTTTTTGCAAAAGCAAACAAAAAGGGAGCCTTGGCACGGACAAACGTCCGGGCAAAGCTCCCTTTGAAGGTGTCCTCAAACGAGCCGACGCGGACGACCTTTACAGGGGCGGTTTCTGCGGCAGCTTTTCCGTTATAGGCCAAACACCGTTTTTGTCAGCCGGATGCCTGCCGCCGTTTTCATGGTATGTTCCATAAAAGATCGGATCGCCTGCTGGCTGTACCCGCTTTCGGATGCATTGACGATATAATCCGCTTCGATCAGGATCTGGTAGTCGATGCCGTCGCTCTGCTCCGGGCTGTGGTGGTGCCCCACCAGATACGCCACCCGGTCGATCTGTGCCGCCGTCATGCCGGTATCCGCCAGAAACGCCCGCACCAGCGGGTCGCCTTCCAGCTCCTGATGGCTACCGTTGGTGTTGCCGTATTTCTTGCGGCAGAGCGGACAGGCAATGTCGTGGGTGATCGCCGCCACTTCCAGAATAAACTGGGTCTCCTCATCTACCCTTTCCAGTTCACCAATGGTTTTGGCATAGGTCCACACGCAGCTCAGGTGCGTGATATCGTGAATATTTCCTTCGGAAAAGGCGATCATCTTTTCCATGATCTGTGCAATGGTCATCATTATCATTTCAACAACGCTTTCAAATCTTCTTCCGGCGTTGTAATCGGCGCGATGCCGTAGTTTTCTACCAGGAAGTTAAGGATGTTCGGCGAAATGAATGCCGGCAGCGTGGGACCAAGGCGGATATTCTTAATGCCCAGATACAGCAGCGTCAGCAGGATGCACACAGCCTTCTGCTCGTACCAGGAGAGCACCATGGACAGTGGCAGGTCATTCACACCGCAGCCGAAAGCATCCGCAAGGGCAACAGCGATCTGGATGGCGCTGTAAGCATCGTTGCACTGTCCGACATCCATCAGGCGGGGCAGACCGCCGATGGTACCGAGGTCAAGGTCGTTGAAGCGGTATTTGCCGCAGGCAAGGGTCAGCACTACGGTATCGGCAGGGGTCTGCTTTACAAACTCTGTGTAGTAGTTTCGGCCGGGGCGTGCGCCGTCGCAGCCGGCAACCAGAAAGAAGTGCCGGATCGCGCCGGACTTGACCGCCTCGACGACCTGATCTGCCACGCCAAGTACCGTGCCACGGGCAAAGCCAGTCGTGACGGTGCTGCCGCCGTTGATGCCGGTGAAGGAGCTATCCTCGGAATAACCGCCCAGCTCCAAAGCCTTTTCAATCACCGGGGTAAAGTCCTTGTCTGCTCCGATGTGCGTCATTTCGGGGTAAGATACCACCGACGTGGTGAACACCCGGTCGGCATAGCTTGCTTTGGGCGGCATCAGACAGTTGGTGGTAAACAGCACCGGTGCAGGAAGCTCTGCAAACTCTTTCTGCTGATTTTGCCATGCCGTGCCGAAATTGCCCTTGAGGTGGGAATACTTTTTCAATTCAGGATAGCCGTGAGCGGGGAGCATTTCGCCATGGGTGTAGATGTTGATGCCTTTCCCCTCAGTCTGCTCCAGCAGCAGCTTCAGGTCGTGGAGGTCATGGCCGGAGACGACGATGAACGGTCCCTTTTCCACGGTCAGCGGAACGGTAACAGGCACGGGCGTTCCGTAGCTTTCGGTGTTGGCCTTATCCAGAAGCGCCATGCACTTGAGGTTTTTCTCGCCAACCTCCATCACGATAGGCAGCAATTCCTCCATGCCCCAGTCCTCGCCAATGGCGAAGAGCGCCTTGGCAAAGAAGCGGTTCACCTCGTCATCGGTATACCCCAAGACCAAGGCGTGATGTGCATACGCTGCCATGCCGCGCACGCCAAACAGAATAAGAGACTTCAGGCTTCGGATATCCTCATCGGCGCTCCAAAGCAGATTCATATCATAGTCGCTGGTGCGTCCGCAGGGGGCAGCGCAGCCTGCGCAGTCGGGTGCCAGCCGCGCCTTTTCGGCATGTACCCGGCCGATCAGCTCCCGAATCGTCTTTTCATTGAAGTTCACATTGGTGACCGTGGTGAAAAGTCCCTCGATCATCAGATGCCAGACCTCCGGCGTTGCCTGCATACCGCCGTCCGTGGCTCTGGACAGTCCAACCATAGCGCCAGTCAGTTCATCCTGAAGCTGTGCAACATCGGCAGTCTTGCCGCACACCCCCGCTTTTCCGGTGCAGCCGGAGCAGGCTGCCGTCTGCTCGCATTGAAAGCAAAACATTTTACGTTCCATCTTGAGGTTCTCTCTTTCGTTTAATCCAGAATTTTACCGTCAATGGAGATGGTGACCACCTGCCACGGAATGAA
>ERZ791906.2151-NODE-2151-length-11888-cov-4.874250_pt1 | contig 11888 bp, 11 predicted proteins | sample MGYA00510146_ERZ791906 | MGnify/ENA primary metagenome ERZ791906 (study PRJEB30046, sample SAMN00792096) | human gut metagenome | study: EMG produced TPA metagenomics assembly of the A metagenome-wide association study of gut microbiota in type 2...
TCCCTTTGAGTCATTATTTTTTTACTTGTTGCACTTATATTGTAAATTCAAGATAGAAAAATCGGAATGGAGCGTAGTCCATTCCGACGTGGTACTCCCGACCAGAGTCGAACTGGTGACTAACCCTTAGGAGGGGTTTATTATATCCACTTAACTACGAGAGCAAAACACTATTAACATACCAATATATTATATAATATTTCAAAGCCGATTTCAAGTATTTTCTTATTTCTTTCTTGCAATCACGACAAATCTTTCATTTGACGTATGATACGCACACGTTGAAAGTGTTATAAGACTATCGCCGTACACTGTATTTACGCCTGTATCATAAAACGAACGTGACTTTGCCTGAGTGACATATTCATTAAATCGCTCCTCCGACTCTATATCCGCATAATCGTAATACTTAAATTCATTACTTGCACCGACTTTAGTCGTAAACGCGGACACAATCTCATATTCGCCCTTATCGTACAAAGTATCATACATTATATTTTTATGAGCGTCATAAAAGCTTTTATCCTCATAATCGGCAAGTGACGCAAACATTGTACCGTTCTTCATATTATGTGCATAAATAATTTTATTCACCGATTCGTCATTCGACTGATAATCGAGAAAAGGTATACCGCTGAATTGATATTCCTTATTAAAATTCTTATGCAAATAAAATTCATTGTCGCTATACTTTACCACAGGATAATCGACAGGTGTATCGGGAATTTTTATCCACCCTACCATATCATTATTCTGCTGATATAACGAGTAATAACATTCAAGCATACCGTTATCTGCACGTTTATCAATATAACCGTCCGTTGCGTCTGCACGTTCCGTTTTCTCAACCACTTTTTTCAATTGATCAAAACCGCTTTCAGCCTTATGTGAATCATAAAAATATTTTCCGAGATAACCGCAGCACCCTACAAATATCAAAATTAAAAGGACCTGTATGACAGTAAGTCGTTTTTTCACTATCATACACGCCCTTTCACTTTAGTTTAGTTGTTTTTTCTCTTTTTAATTTCGATAAACACAAAAGCACCTGCCGCAAGAATACCGACTGAAACCAATGCTACGATAGGAGTGTTGTCCCCTGTCTTAGGATTGTTCTTTGACGGTTTAGCCGTTGTTTTCGGTGTAGCTGTCGGCTTTGTTGTAGCTTTTGTCGATGAACTTGCTGTTGAGGTTGCTTTCGGTTTTGCGGTCGCAGTTGCAGTATACGGTGTGAATTTAGTTTCAGATTCAACCTTTATCTTTTCACCGTTTGTCAAATTTATAAGATATTCCTCAACCCCATTTGCAGATGAATTTTTATCCTTTAATGCGATTGTTGATTTTAATTCACCGTTTTCTGTGTAAACATGAACTTTTCCGTTACCTGTCATAGTATATCTGCCCGGGTCAATATCTTCACCGCAAATATATTCGCCCTGTGCCAATGTAACAACACCGTTTTTATCCTCTTTTACAGACGGATTAGTTGTTTCCTTCGCTGTTACTTCCGTTGTCGGTGCAGTTGTTTCTTTTGCAACTTCTTCTGTAGCCTTTGGTGTCTCGGCAGTCTCTGTTTTTTTCACGCTTGAAACAATGCTCCAATCAAGTTTTTCAGCATATTGTGCCGCATTAGAATTTTTCAAGGACTTATTTACCGATACCGTTACATTTATAATTTTGTTTTCAGTATTCGCAGAACTGTTCATTGTTCCCAACGGAATATCTTTATATGTACCGTTATCCGTTTTAGAGTCGTCATTCGCATACGAATAAATAAGCTTATTGTTTGAATCCGTTACTTTTATATTATAATAATTCAAAGCGTTGTATTCGTCAGGTGACGGTGTTTTCAACGCCTCAGGTTTTACATCGTTTGACGTTTTTTCCGACATAGACAATCTCAATTTAAAATCTACCGGATCACCCTCTGCACTTTCGCTTGATATTGTAAGAGTCTGAACAACAGACGACTGTTTAGACAAATCGTCAAGTTTTGTCATCAACGGCTTTATCGATCTCACAGTTTCACCCAACTGATCGGGTGCATATTCATATGTAACAGGGGTTGACTTACTGTCATTATTTTTTATAGATACGCTTGAATTTGGTGACGCAAATACAGATACCGACATACATATTGTCATAACTGCCGCAATCATACCCGAAAGCACTTTTTTCATAATTCTCGCTCCTTATATTTACTTTAATATATTTCTTTATACTACATATAGTATATCACATTCTTTTTTAATTGTCACTACTGTAATTGTTAATTTATTGTTACGAATATTGTTATATTCCGCATTTTATGGTATAATCAATTAAAATGAGGAGGTATAAAATGAGTTCAGATTCAAATTACGAAAAACTTTCCGATGAATTACAAAACAAAATAAATACAGAACTTTTTGACGGCAACGGTTTTAAGGATAACGCAATCCGCCGTATTGACAAGGAACACGACAGAGCTACTCTTTGGCGACCTGCGTTTGTGCGTGACGTTGAAAAAATTATGCACAGTCCGTATTACAACCGCTATGCCGACAAAACACAGGTATTTTCTTTTTATAAAAACGATGATATTTCGCACCGTGCTCTGCACGTTCAGCTTGTTTCAAGAATTGCGCGAAATATAGGCAGAATGCTTGGTCTTGACCTTGATTTAATAGAGGCTGTCGCACTCGGTCACGACATAGGTCACACACCGTTCGGTCACGCGGGCGAAAAATTCTTAAACGAATCATATCATGCAAATACGGGACGATATTTCAATCACAACGTACACAGTGTGCGTGTGCTTGATAAAATATTTAACCTCAACATCAGCCTTCAAACACTTGACGGAATACTTTGTCACAACGGTGAGTTCGAGTGCAAAGAATACCGTCCGTCAAAGCTTGACAATTTCAAAGATTTTGACGCAAAGGTTGAAGAATGTTATATTGACCAATCCGCAATAGACCGACTTGTACCGTCTACGCTTGAGGGTTGTGTTGTCAGAATTTCGGATATGATTGCTTATATCGGAAAAGACCGCCAAGACGCTATAAAAACCAAGCTGATTGACAGTGAAAGTGTTTTCGCCGAAAGTGAAATAGGCAAATACAATGCGGCTATTATAAATAATCTTATTGTAAATATCGTTGAAAACAGTTACGGCAAAGATTTTATACAGCTTGATGAAAAGCACTATCAAGCACTAAAAAACAGTAAAAAAGACAATTTCCGTGTTATATATCAAAACAGCAAAATTTCTGACGTATATGACAAAACTATTGAACCGATGTTTGAGGAAATATACAATAAGTTGCTTTATGATTTAAAAAATGACATAAAATCATCGCCGATATTCAAACATCATATTGAATTAATCGACTATTCAAACAGATTTTCGAGATACGAATATACAAAAAACAGTGATTTTAATGATATTGTGACGGATTACATTGCAAGTATGACAGACGACTATTTTATCGACTTATATGAGTATTTATTTAACAAACAAGCACCCGTAAAATATATATCATACTTCGATAATGTTTAAAAATCAGAGATATTTTTAAAAAGATTTTATTTTTCTATTGAATTTTTACAATTAATAGTGTATAATATATTTAACATTGTTTGAATACAATGTTACGTTCATATACAATAACGCCACCGATAATAAAAATCGGTGGCGTTATTGTTTTATCTTATTTTTTTCCAAGTTCTTTTGACTTATTCATACAGCCTACCATTGCGTCAATGATACTGTTTCTGAAACCGTCTTTTTCAAGTATTGCAACTGCGTCTATTGTAGTTCCGGCAGGTGAGCAAACCATATCTTTCAATTCCCCCGGGTGTTTGCCTGTTTCAAGTACCATCTTTGCACTTCCAAGTACTGCTTGTGCGGCGAATGTATATGCCTGACTTCTCGGCATACCGCCTATAACAGCTGCGTCTGCCATTGCCTCAATCATCATAAACACATAAGCAGGTGACGAACCGCTGACAGCCGTTACGGCGTCCATAAGATTTTCCGATACGACTTCACCTTTACCAAAGCTGTTAAACACGTTTACAACTACATCTGTTTCTTCTTTTGTAACATTGCTGTTCGGTGTCAATGCCGCCATTCCCTCGCCGACTAAAGCCGGTGTATTAGGCATCACACGCACAAGTTTAATATTATGTTCAAAAGCCTTTTCAATCGTTTCTATCGCCTGTCCTGCTACTATTGAAACGATTACTGTATTATCTGAAACACTGTTTTTGATTTCATCAATCACACCATATAAAAACTGCGGTTTTACACACAAAAACAATACATCAGCTTTATCTGCCGTTTCTTTATTGTCCGATGTCACTTTAACACCGTATTCTTCATTAATATTCTTTAATGCCTGCTCATTTTTATCCGAAACAATTACATTTTCAGGACTCGCTATATCAGAATTAATAATTCCGCCGATTATAGCACCGCCCATATTTCCGCTGCCTATAAATCCAAAAATCATAATATCCTCCTGTATTTAAAAATTTTTATAAAAAATACCGGACGAAATATTTCGTCCGGTACTAAAACACGCAATTAAACCGGATATGTCTTATTTTCCATATCCACTAAATCTGCATCAATTTTATATTTCTGAGCACGTCTGTATTCAAAGAATTTAACGGCAACTTGACCGAACAATGCATATGATAATACGTCTTCAGGCTGTTCAATCCATTCTGCACATTCTTTCTTCATCTGTTCAAGCTCAGGCTTTAATAGGTCAGCCGGACGACAAGTAATTCTCTTTTCGTCGCCGATAATCTTCTTAACGATTTCGTCAGAGATTTCAGCAGGGCACTTACCATATTCGCCTCTTACAAGACCTTTTGATTCCTTAGAAACCATTTTGTATCTTTCACCCATAAGCACGTTAAGTACTGCCTGTGTACCGACAATCTGTGATGACGGTGTAACAAGCGGAGGATAACCGAAGTCTGCACGAACACGAGGTACTTCTTTAAGCACTTCATCATATGCGTCTTCTCTGCCCTGTTGCTTAAGCTGTGATACAAGGTTTGAAAGCATACCGCCCGGAACTTGATACTTAAGAGTATTAACGTCAACACCCATAACCTTAGTGTTCATAAGACCGCTCTTAATGTATTCTTCTCTTAGCGGCTTGAAGTAGTCGCAGATTTCGATAAGCTTATCCAAATCGTAACCTGTATCGTACTCTGTACCTTGAAGAGCCGCAACCATAGGCTCTGTAGGCGGTTGTGATGTACCCATAGCCAACGGTGACATAGCACAGTCGATTACGTCTACACCTGCCTCAATAGCCTTTAGGTAAACCATTGAAGCCTCACCGCTTGTGTAGTGAGTATGAAGTTGAATAGGAATCTTAACTTCTTCTTTCATCATCTTTACAAGGTCATATGTTACATATGGTCTTAAAAGACCTGCCATATCCTTGATACAGATTGAGTCTGCACCCATTTCTTCAAGTTGCTTAGCCATTTTAACGAACTTTTCGTTTGTATGGAATTCACTTGTTGTGTAACAAACTGTAGCCTGTACATGACCTTTTTCTTTCTTACAAGCCTTGATAGCACATTCAAGGTTTCTGACGTCGTTAAGAGCGTCAAAAATTCTTAGTATATCAACACCGTTTGCGATTGACTTTTGAACGAAATATTCAACTATATCATCAGCATAGTGTCTGTAACCAAGTATGTTTTGTCCTCTGAAAAGCATTTGGATAGGAGTCTTTTTAGCTCTATCCTTAATCTTTCTCAATCTTTCCCAAGGATCCTCGTTAAGGAATCTTAGGCAGGCATCGAATGTAGCTCCTCCCCATGCCTCAAGCGAATGATAACCGATGTTATCAAGCTTTTCTACAATAGGAAGAATCTGCTCTGTTGTCATTCTTGTAGCAATAAGTGACTGATGAGCATCTCTTAGGACTGTTTCTGTAATTTCTACAGCTTTCTTTCCCTTTGCCATTTATATTTCACTCCTTTATTATCTGTTTAATTAAAGATTTCCGAACATTGCAAGGAATACACCTGCCGCAACGGCAGAACCGATAACTCCGGCAACGTTAGGACCCATAGCGTGCATCAAAAGGAAGTTTGAAGGATTTTCCTTCTGTCCTACTGTTTGAGATACACGGGCAGCCATAGGAACGGCTGAAACGCCGGCACTTCCGATAAGCGGATTAACCTTACCTTTTGTTACCCAGCACATAATATCACCCAAGAACAAGCCGCCTGCTGTTGAGAAACAGAATGCGATAAGTCCAAGTACGATAATACCGATTGTCTGTGCTGATAGGAAACTTGACGCTGTTGCAGTAGCACCTACTGTAACACCAAGGAACAAAGTTATGATATTCATAAGTTCGTTCTGCGCCATCTTTGTAAGTCTTTCAACAACGCCCGATTCTTTCATAAGGTTACCAAGCATTAGACAACCTACAAGTGACACTGCGTCAGGGATTATAAGTGCAACGATAATTGTAACGATGATTGGGAACAAGATTTTTTCTGTTTTTGAAACAGGTCTTAATTGTTCCATAACAATCATTCTGTCTTTTTTACGAGTCATAAGTTTCATAATAGGCGGTTGAATTACAGGAATCAATGCCATATATGAATATGCCGCAACGGCGATTGCCGGCAGCAATGCCGGTGCAAGTGATTTTGTAACGTAAATAGCCGTAGGACCGTCGGCACCGCCGATAATACCTATTGACGCAGCTTCTTTGATACCGAAATTGATTGACGGTACAAGAGCGCTTAGAACAAGAGCACCTACGAATGTAAAGAATACACCGAACTGTGCAGCCGCACCAAGAAGAATACTCTTTGGATTGGCAATTAGCGGACCAAAGTCTGTCATACAACCGATACCGACGAAAATAAGCGGAGGATAAATACCAAGCTTAACTCCGAGATACAATAGGTCAAGCAGACCGCCATGCTGACAGATATATCCGACATTAATATATTTTCCGTCCGTCATATACTCCGGATTCGTAAAAAATTCCGTGTGCATCATAATAGCACTTGAATCCTTAATCATCGGTAAGTTTGACAAAAGCATACCGAACGCAATCGGAAGTAGCAATAACGGCTCGAATTTTTTTACTATTGCAAGATACAGAAGTACGCAAGCTATCGCAATCATTATAATTGTCTTAACGGCGTCAATGCCACCGCTTGAAATAAGTGCGTAAAAACCTGTATTCTGCAAAAAGTTTGCAAAACTTTCTAACACTTTATTGTCACCACTTTCTATAATTTAGTCGTGACTGTATTAGTTTACTGAAACTATTACGTCACCGCTGTTTACACTGTCCCCTGCTGATACGCTGATACCTGCAACTGTTCCGTCTACACCGGCGAAAATTTCGTTTTCCATCTTCATTGCCTCAAGTACAGCAACAAGTGTTCCGGCCTCAACTTTATCACCAACGTTTACCTTTACAGATACGATTGTACCAGGCATTGGAGCAGTTACTTGCTTAGCGCCTGCAACAGGAGCAGCTTTCGGTGCAGCCTTTGGAACCGGTGCAGCCTTTGGTGCAGGAGCGGCTGTTTGAACAGGAGCCGGTGCAGGAGTTGATACTCCGCCTACTTCTTCTACGTCAACTTCGTATGATTTTCCATTTACTGAAATATTAAACTTTCTCATTTAGGTTTTGCCTCCTTTAGAATCTATTATTAATTGTTTCGGTTACACCCGCCTTATTCCAAGCAGGCATTTTATTGTCTGTTCTTCTGTACGACTTAATTCTTAGGTTATACGTTGAAGTATTTAGACTTGCGGCAACTGCGGCTGTCAATACTGCGATAAGTTCTTCTTCGTCTGTATCTTCTGCCGTTTCTTCCTCTACTGGTGCGGCTTGAGCCGGTGCTGCAGCAGGAGCTGCCTGTGTTTTAGGCTTTTTATAGAATATAACCTTGAAAAGCGAAAGCACTATCATAAGTATGATAAGTACGGCGAAAACTATTGCCAAACCTATAACTGTTGTTTGTCCTCCCATTGCCAACGCTTCACCTAATGACAGGTTCTGACCTGTCAATAATGCTTCTGAATACATACTAAAAATCTCCTTTCATATTAAACAGGAAGATTTCCATGCTTTTTAGCCGGTCTTGAATCACGCTTTGATGCAAGCATTTCAAGTGCGGCGATTATTCTCGGTCTTGTTGAATCAGGTTCAATTACATCGTCAACATAACCACGCTTTGCAGCCTCGTAAGGTGATGCGAACTTATTTCTGTATTCCTGAATCTTTTCATTTCTTGTAGTAACAGGGTCAGAGCTTTCCTTAATATCATTCTTGAAAATGATGTTAGCTGCACCTTCAGGACCCATAACAGCGATTTCTGCCGTCGGCCATGCCATTACTATATCAGCACCAAGATGTTTTGAATTCATTGCTATGTATGCACCTCCGTAAGCTTTTCTCAAGATTACGTTAATCTTTGGAACTGTAGCCTCTGAGAATGCGTAAAGTAACTTAGCACCGTGTCTGATAATACCGTTTTGTTCCTGTTCAACGCCTGGGAAATAACCCGGTACGTCTGTAAGAGTAACAAGAGGAATATTAAAGCTGTCGCAGAAACGTACAAATCTTGCTGCTTTGTCTGATGAGTTAACATCAAGTGAACCTGCCATAACCTTAGGCTGATTTGCAACGATACCGATAACCTGTCCGTTCATTCTTGCAAAACCTATTATAATATTCTTTGCAAAGCCTTCCTGTACTTCAAAGAAGTCGCCGTTATCAACAAGTTCTGCGATAACTTCCTTAACGTCATAAGCCTTACCCGAATCGTCAGGAACGATTGTTGTAAGTTTTTCTGAAAGACGATTAATTTCGTCATTTGTAGGTTCGTAAGGAGCCTCTTCAAGATTGTTTGCAGGTAAGTATGAAAGCAACTTTCTGATTTTTGCGATACATTCTTCGTCATTTGCTGCCTTAAAGTGTGCAACACCCGACTTTGAAGTATGTGTATCAGCGCCGCCAAGCTCTTCGCTTGTTACATTTTCACCTGTAACAGAACTGATTACCTGTGGACCTGTTATAAACATCTGACTTGTCTTTTCAACCATAAAGATAAAGTCTGTAATAGCCGGTGAATAAACAGCACCGCCTGCACATGGTCCCATAATTACAGAAATCTGAGGAATTACACCGCTGTTTACAGTGTTTCTGAAGAATATATCTCCGAAACCTGAAAGAGCGTCTATACCTTCTTGAATTCTTGCACCGCCCGAATCGTTCATTCCGATTATCGGAGCACCCATCTTTGCCGCCATATCCATGACTTTGCAAATTTTCTTTGCGTGCATTTCTCCAAGTGAGCCACCGATTACTGTAAAGTCTTGTGCGTAAACGTAAACAAGACGTCCGTCAACTGTACCGTAACCTGTAACAACTCCTTCACCCGGAGCCTCAACACAATCCATACCGAACTCGGTACATCTGTGAGTTACAAAAGCATCAATTTCAACGAAACTGCCTTCATCCAAAAGAGCATTAATTCTCTCTCTTGCTGTTAGCTTTCCGGAATCATGCTGCTTTTTGATTTTTACTTCTCCGCCGCCGTTATTTATTACACTTCTGCGGTATTGAAGTTCAGTCAATTTATCAACTGTTCCCATGTTTTAACCTCCATTGTTTGTAGATTAGAGATAAATTTTTAAAAAATATACCTAAAGTATATTATACCTTAACCGTAATTTTTTTTCAATCATTTTTATTTCTTTTTTCACAAGTTAGCTTTCAAAAAATATCGACAAATATCCCCTTAAATTTGTATATGATACACAAAAGAGGCTGTTGACAAAATGTCAACAGCCTCTTTTTAAGAATTCATCAAATAATTTACTTCGTGACTTGTCAGATGACGCCATCTTCCAAGCGGAAGATTACCGAGTTCCACGTTGCCTATCTTAATTCTCTGCAAGCCGACAACCGTACAGCCGATTGCCGCAAACATTTTACGAACCTGTCTGTTTTTACCCTCGTGAATTGTAATTTTAATATATGTGTGTCCGTCTACCGCATCAAGTATTTCAGCCTCCGCCGGTGATGTTTTGAAATCATCTATATAAACACCGTTTCTCAGCTTATTGATACCGCTTATCGTTATACCGCCCTTTATCGTTGCGATATAAGTCTTATCGGTATGGAACTTAGGGTGCGTGACTTTGTATGTGAAGTCGCCGTCATTTGTAAGCAAAAGCAATCCCTCGGTTTCATAGTCAAGTCGTCCGACAGGAAAAATTCTTACGTCACCCAAATCTTCTTTTATAAGGTCAACAACAGTCGGTCGGTCAAATTGGTCTTTTGCGGTTGAAACATATCCGACAGGCTTATTAAGCATTATATAATACTTCTTGTTTTTAAGCTTTATCGGCTTATCGTCAACGGATACATTGTCTGCACCGATTTCGATTTTTACGCCTTGTTCCGTTATTTTCTTGCCGTTTACCTTAACTCTGCCCTCTTGTATCATGGTTTCTGCGGCACGTCTTGACGCAACACCGCTCATTGCTATATATTTTTGTAATCTTACTATCTCTCCCATTTTTTCTCCTTTCATTTATACCAACAATATTTTCGCAACTCTTATAAAACTGCTGAAAAAACTGTTTTTCAATCTTATATTGCTTACTCCGTAAATATCGTTTTCCGAAATAATATCAACTTCACCGACGCTCACTCCGTCACACACAATTTCAAGCCACCCCACTTTTTCGCCTTGATTTATCGGTGCTTGTAAGTCATTTGATATATGCGATATAACTTCTACCTGCGTTTTCTGATGTTCTTTAAACGGTATTGTAAAGTCACTCGCCGCAACCATTGAATAATCTTTTCCGTCAATATTCGTAACCTTTACTGTATCGCCCTGCTCTATAAGTTTTTTCGGATAATGTTCCGAAAATGCGTAATCAAGCATTTCCGTGTGGTCATTCCAATCGTTCGGATCATTCAAAGTCACCGCTATAAACTCCATTCCGTCCCTCTGCGCAGACGATACAAGACATCTGCCCGTTGACTTCGTAAAGCCTGTTTTTATGCCGTTTGCTCCCTCATACAGACTCAGCATTTTATTGTGGTTTGAAAAATAAAGTATTTCATCTGAATTTAATGCCTGTACTTGTGCAGTCTGCGTTGCGACTATTTCCCGAAACTGCGGCAGCGTCATTGCATATCTTGCAATAAGTGCAAGATTGTAAACCGTTGTGTAATGTTCCGGATTGTCAAGTCCGCTCGGATTCATAAAATGCGTATTGCCGAGTCCGAGTTCTTCCGCTTTTTCATTCATCAGCTCCGCAAATGATTCCTCACTTCCCGCCACATGTTCGGCTATCGCTACCGCCGCGTCATTTCCGGAATTAAGCATTAAACCGTAAAGCAAATCTTTCATATAGTATTGATTTCCCTCAGATATGTATGCCGCCGAACCCTCTTGATTTGTCGCCGTCGCACTCACATCAACAATTTCGTCCATATTACATCGTTCAATAGCAACAATGGCTGTCATTATTTTAGTTGTGCTTGCCATTGCATGTTTTTGGTTCATATTTTTTGAAAATACAACATCACCCGTCAACGCATTTATAACGCACGCACACTCGGCAGATTCCGCCATTGCAAAAGCACTTAACGGCGAAAAAGCAATTATAGTCATAATAACAAGTGCCAAAAATTTTTTCATAAAAAAACATCTCCACAAAAAATATTTATTTTAATTGACAAAACTCTTTTTTATTGGTATAATAAATCACGTTAATGCGAGGGTGGCGGAATAGGCAGACGCGCACGTTTGAGGGGCGTGTGGTTTAACCGTGCCGGTTCAAGTCCGGTCCCTCGCACCATTTTTTT
>ERZ791906.2152-NODE-2152-length-11884-cov-2.802435_pt1 | contig 11884 bp, 6 predicted proteins | sample MGYA00510146_ERZ791906 | MGnify/ENA primary metagenome ERZ791906 (study PRJEB30046, sample SAMN00792096) | human gut metagenome | study: EMG produced TPA metagenomics assembly of the A metagenome-wide association study of gut microbiota in type 2...
CCGGTATTGCCAATGTTCGTATAATACTTATGCATACGATACATTGGCAATACCGGCGTCCATATCCTACTTTATACCCCATACCGGATTCTTTGAGACTTTTGGTTTCAAAACCTTTGAAGGAAAGACATTGGGAGAATTGGACAATATGGATTATCAGAGAAATGATCTTGTTGTATCTGCTGATTTGTTGCAGATCCTTCCGAAGGTCGGCCGATTGACCGGAAAACGACTGTTTTATAATAGCGATGACGATGAGAAGGATACAACTTTTTTCTCAATAAAAGGAGTCGTGGAGAAAGTGCGTTCCCGTAATTATGAACAAGGTATGTATTCTTTCTTTGAACCGCAATTGAATGTTCGTTCGAAAGAAGTATGGAACGGGGGATCTTTTTTGATTCGTCTGCAACCGGATGTGTCCGAGCAACGTTTTCTGCATGACTTCCGTACTTGGGCATACAGTAATCTGAAAGCCGGTAATCTTTATATACGGGAGGTCTCTACTTACAAGGAACAATTGGATTACTTGGAATATGGCTCCGGTGTTACCAATAAATACCGGATGAATATAATATTAGCGGTTTTCTTTCTTATTAATCTGGCGTTAGGAGTCACCGGTGCTTTCTGGCTCCAAACTCGTAGCCGCCGTGAAGAAGTGGGAATTATGTTGAGCTATGGGGCAGCACCGGGTAATATATGCAGGCTATTAATGGGAGAAGCTGCTATATTGGCTTCGTTTGCCTGGTTGGTGGGGTGTCTGATTTATTTGCAGTATGGACTGGCAGAAGGCAACTGGTATGAACAGGGCTATGTCGTGCCTTCACTTTGGATTAACAATTTCTGGCTGCATTATATAGTAGTGTCACTTATAGTTTATATCATTATTATCGTTGTGGTGTTGCTCGGAGTCTTTATTCCGGCTTACAAGATAAGTAGGATTCCTCCCACCGAAGCCTTGCGTGATGAATAAATGATGAAGATACGACCGGAAAAAGAGAAAGACAGATTATAATAATAACGATTTAAATACTTACGACTGTGATTAAATTAGTTGGCATTAATAAGATTTATCGCACCAATGAGATTGAGACGGTAGCGTTGGAGGATGTAAACCTTACAGTGAATAAAGGAGAGTTCCTGAGCATTATGGGGCCGTCAGGTTGTGGTAAATCCACTTTATTGAACATTATGGGGCTATTGGATACACCAACCGGTGGAAGTATAGAAGTAGCCGGAACAAGAATTGAAAGCATGAAAGATAAGGAACTTGCCGCTTTCCGTAATAAGAAACTGGGATTTGTGTTTCAGTCCTTCCACCTGATAAATTCGCTCAATGTGCTGGATAATGTTGAGTTGCCTTTACTTTATCGTCGTATGAGTAGCAGTGAACGCAAGCGGTTGGCACAGGACGTTTTGGCAAAGGTGGGGTTAAGTCACCGGATGCGTCATTTCCCGTCTCAGCTCTCCGGTGGTCAGTGCCAGCGTGTTGCTGTTGCCCGTGCGATTATCGGCAATCCGGAGATTATCCTTGCTGACGAGCCGACCGGTAACCTGGACTCCAGAATGGGAGCGGAAGTTATGGAACTGCTTCACCGGTTGAATAAGGAAGACGGACGGACGATTGTTATGGTGACGCATAATGAAGAACAGGCAAAACAGACTTCGCGGACAGTTCGTTTCTTTGACGGGCATCAAGTGCAGTAAAAAGTTAAGGCTATTTGCATTGTTTTCAATATAATAACTTATCTTTGTGCGAATAATATTGAAAGAGGTGCAGATCTTTTGCTTATGAAACAACGATATTTCTGTGTGTTTGTAGTTCTGTTTATTGCCGTTCTTTGTCAAGCGGCAGCATCGGAGCGTACATACAATGTGCTTTTTATCCAATCGTATACTTCGCAGACTCCTTGGCATCGTGATTTGAACCAAGGTTTGGTGAAAGGCTTTAAAGATAATGGATTGAAAGTGAATATAACGACTGAATATCTGGATGCGGATTTTTGGGCATTCAGATCTGAGAAAGTCATTATGCGTCGTTTCTGTGAGCGTGCCCGTGACAGGGAAACCGATTTGATTGTGACATCCAGTGATGAGGCTTTCTATACGCTCTTTGCGTGTGGAGACTCGTTGCCCTTGCAAATACCGGTTGTATTTTTTGGTATTAAGTATCCGGATGAGAAGCTGTTTGCCGCTCATCCCAATGTCTGCGGATATACGGTCAATCCTGATTTTGATATTATTTTGCGGGAGGCACAGCGACTGTTTCCCAAACGCAAAGAGGTTATTTGTGTGATTGATAATAGTTTTCTGAGTAACAAGGGACTGGAGGATTTTCAGGAGGAATGGGAAGTCTTTCAGAAAGATAATCCCGATTATGACATGAAGATATATAACACACAAAATCAGACAACCAGCCATATTATTTCTGCTATTTGCTATCCGCGTAATAGTTACGGACGTGTGGTAATTGCTCCCAAATGGTCTCCTTTTCTTTCTTTTGTAGGCAAAAACTCGAAAGCCCCTGTTTTTGCTACACAGAATGTTGGTTTGACCAACGGAGTGTTCGGTGCTTATGATTGCGATGCCTATACTTCGGCAATGCAGGCCGCACAGAGAGCTTCTTCCGTATTAAAAGGAACATCTCCCAAAGACGTCGGGGTTACTGAGATTCCGCAAGGGTTTATATATGACTACAAGCAACTGGAATTTTTTCATGTCAATCCTGACAAGATAGGCTCGAAAGGAACTGTTGTCAATGAACCCTATTGGGAGAAATATAAACTCTTATTTATTCTTCTTTATCCGTCTATTTTGGCATTATTGATTGCGTCTATCGTATGGTTGATGCGTGTTAATCGTCGTGAGGCCAAACGGAGGGTACAGGCGCAGACCCGTTTGTTGGTACAGAATAAAATGGTGGAACAACGCAATGAGTTTGACAATGTCTTCCATTCCATTCGCGACGGTGTCATTACATATGATACCGATTTACATATCCATTTCACCAACCGTTCCCTGTTGCAAATGCTACATTTGCCGTTCGATATAGGCGGACGTGTGTATGAAGGAATGATGGCGGGAAGCATTTTCAAGATTTATCATAATGGTCAGGATATCCTCCATAAAATGTTGAAGGAAGTAGCAAAGACCGGAAAGAGTGTTATGATACCGCAAGGTGCCTTTATGAAAGAAGTACATAGTGACAAATATTTCCCCGTATCGGGAGAAATCGTGCCTATCTTTTCAAGGGAAGAAATTACCGGTATGGCTCTTTCTGCACGTAATATATCGGATGAAGAGATGCAGAAGCGTTTCTTCGACATGGCAGTGGACGAGAGCGCTATTTATCCGTGGCAGTTTGATATGGAAACAAATTGCTTTATTTTTCCGCAAGGCTTTCTGGTGAGGCTCGGTTATGATGAAGCTGTTACTACCATTTCTCGCGAAGAAATGGATCGTACGATTCATCCGGATGATATAAAAGAAATACGTGTTCTTTTTGACAAGGCCTTGTCGGGTGAAGAAGAAAGCACACGTTTGAACTTCCGCCAGCGTAATGTGAAAGGCGAATATGAGTGGTGGGAATACCGTTCTTCTATTGTTACCGGCTTGACGCAGGATTCTCTCTATAATATATTAGGTGTATGTCAGAGTATCCAGCGGTATAAGACTGCTGAGCAAGAGATGCGGGAGGCACGTGATAAGGCGCTTCAGGCGGATAAATTGAAGTCGGCCTTCCTTGCCAATATGAGCCACGAAATCCGTACTCCGCTGAATGCTATCGTCGGTTTCTCCGATTTGTTGAGTGATACGAGTAACTTTACCGAAGAAGAGGTGACGCAGTTTATTGCCACAATCAACAAGAACTGCGGATTGTTACTGGCTTTGATTAACGATATTCTCGATTTGTCGCGCATCGAATCGGGAACAATGGAATTTATGTTTGCGGAACATAACCTGCCTTTATTGCTCAAAACTGTCCATGATTCGCAGCGCCTGAATATGCCTGCGGGCGTAGAACTGGTACTGCGTATGCCTGCGGGCGACAAGAAATATCTTACGACAGATAATGTCCGCCTGCAACAGGTAGTCAATAACCTTATTAATAACGCTGCCAAGTTCACCGGTAGCGGCTTTATCACTTTCGGTTATGAAGAAGATGAAGAACCGGGTTATACCCGGATTTTCGTAGAAGATACGGGAGTCGGCATTTCGGAAGAAGGTATCCGCCATATCTTCGAGCGGTTCTATAAGGTCGATAACTTTACGCAGGGGGCAGGTTTGGGATTGAGTATTTGCCAGACTATTGTCGAACGTCTGAAAGGAACTATCAGTGTCACTTCCGAAGTAGGCAAAGGCACCCGCTTTACGGTACGTCTTCCTAACTACTGCGAATAGACACCCGTACCTGCTACAAACAATACTAAAACGGCTGCATACATAATCGAACGTTCATTTTTGAGCATAGTGTCCGAAAATGAACACTGTTCTTATTCTTTAATTGATTGAAAATAAATACCTTATTCTTTTGGCACATCGTTTGAACCTCCTTAGGTGAAAAATATAGTGCGTAATGAAAAAGAAAAGTATATTGTTTGCTCTTGCTGCTGTTTGCCTGCCTGTGGTATTATCGGCACAGCAGGAAAGGAAGATAACCTTGAATGAAGCTATTGCTATGGCACGCGTGCAATCCGTAGATGCCGCCGTTGCCCTGAATGAATTGAAAACTGCCTATTGGGAATATCGTACCTTCCGTGCCGATCTTTTGCCGGAAGTCAACCTGACCGGTACATTGCCTAATTACAACAAGTCTTATGGCTCCTATCAGAATGCAGACGGTTCATACAGCTTTGTCCGTAACAGTGCTTTGGGACTTTCCGGCGACCTTTCCATTGACCAGAACATCTGGCTTACCGGCGGTAAACTTTCATTGGTGTCTTCGCTCGACTATATGAAGCAGTTGGGCTCCGGAGGCGACCGTCACTTTATGTCTGTTCCCATTACGCTGAAACTCACGCAACCGATTCTTGGCGTAAACAACGTGAAATGGAACAGGCGCATTGAACCGGTACGTTATGCGGAAGCAAAAGCTGCTTTTATCACCGCTACCGAAGAAGTAACCATGCGGGCAATCACCTATTATTTTAATCTCCTGCTGGCCGAAGAAAACTTGGGGACAGCCAGGCAAAACCTCTCCAATGCCGACCACCTCTACAAAGTAGCACTTGCTAAACGTGAAATGGGGCAGATCTCCGAAAACGAACTCTTGCAACTGAAACTTTCCGCCTTGAATGCAAAAGCTTCTTTGACGGAGGCCGAAAGTGACCTCAATGCCAAGATGTTCCAGCTTCGCGCCTTTTTGGGAGTGGGAGAGGATGAAAATCTGCGTCCCGTCATTCCCGAAACTGTGGACGGAACGAAAATGGAATACAATCAAGTGTTGAGCAAAGCTTTAGAACGTAACTCATTTGCTCAGAACATTCGTCGCCGACAGTTGGAAGCTGATTATGAAGTGGCCACGGCACGCGGTAACCTGCGTAGCATCGATCTGTTTGCAAGTGTGGGGTATACCGGAGAGAATCGTGATTTCCCTGCTGTTTACAAGAATTTGCAGGATAACCAAATTGTGCAGGTCGGCGTTAAGATTCCTATTCTGGACTGGGGAAAACGCCGGGGTAAAGTTCGGGTTGCCAAGAGCAACCGTGAAGTGGTGCTTTCCAGAATCCGTCAGGAACAGATAAACTTCAATCAGAACATTTTCCTGTTAGTGGAGAATTTCAATAATCAGGCGCAGCAGTTAGCTATTGCAAAGGAAGCTGATCTCATAGCGCAGCAACGTTACAAGACCAGTATTGAAACCTTTCTGATTGGCAAGATTAATACGTTGGACCTGAACGACGCTCAAAGTTCCAAAGATGCGGCGCGTCAGAAGCACATTTCTGAGCTCTATTATTATTGGTATTATTTTTATCAGATTCGTAGCCTGACGCTTTGGGATTTCCGTACCAATACCGAACTGGAAGCCGATTTTGATGAAATAGTGCGACAATAAAAAAGGAAAGGTCCATAAAGACAGTATTTTTTTGTAGATTTGCATCATCACAGTAATAGAAAAGGAAGCTCTGATAGAATATAGAATAAGGAATACGAACTATGATTCTGATAATTGACGATGATAGCGCGGTACGTTCTTCGCTTAGTTTTATGTTGAAGCGTGCGGGATACGAAGCACAGGTAGTTCCCGGTCCCCGGGAAGCTATCGAGGTAGTGCGTACGGTAGCTCCGGATTTGATACTTATGGATATGAACTTCACTCTCTCAACGACAGGTGAAGAAGGTTTGACTCTGCTCAAACAAGTGAAAGTGTTCCGTCCCGACACTCCGGTGATACTGATGACAGCTTGGGGGAGTATCCAACTTGCCGTGCAGGGAATGCAGGCAGGAGCTTTTGACTTTATTCCCAAACCGTGGAACAACGTTGCCCTGCTGCAACGTATCGAGACGGCCTTGGAACTTTCCACTGCTCCTAAAGAAACAACGCAGGAACAGAACGACGCATTCAATCGTAATCATATCATCGGTCGTAGCCAAGGCTTGACGGACGTATTGAATACCATTGCCCGCATTGCAAAGACCAACGCCTCCGTATTAATAACAGGCGAAAGCGGTACAGGTAAGGAACTGATAGCCGAAGCGATCCATATTAACAGCCTGCGTGCTAAGCATCCTTTTGTAAAAGTAAACCTCGGAGGAATTTCCCAAAGCCTGTTTGAAAGTGAAATGTTCGGGCACAAGAAAGGAGCTTTTACCGACGCTTCCGCCGACCGTACCGGACGTTTCGAAATGGCAGACAAGGGAACGATCTTCCTTGATGAAATAGGCGACCTCGACCTTTCCTGTCAGGTGAAGCTTCTGCGTGTATTGCAGGATCAGACCTTCGAAGTGCTCGGCGACAGTCGTCCCCGCAAAACGGACATCCGTGTAGTTTCCGCTACCAATGCCGATTTGCGCAAAATGGTGAATGAACGTACTTTCCGTGAAGACTTGTTCTATCGTATCAATCTGATAACCGTTAAACTACCCGCTTTGCGCGAACGCCGTGAGGACATCCCTTTGCTGGTGCGTCACTTCGCTGACCGTCAGGCAGAGACGAACGGATTGCCTCGCACGGAATTTTCCGCCGATGCCATGCAATTTTTGAGCCGCCTGCCTTATCCGGGAAATATCCGCGAATTGAAGAACTTGGTGGAACGTACGATACTTGTCGGTGGCAAGCCTACTCTCGACGCATCCGATTTCGACGCCCAGTATATCCGCCATAACGATCAGAAAGCAGCCGAAAGTACTTCTTTTATCGGTATGACTTTGGACGAAATAGAGCGTCAGACCATACTTCAGGCTTTAGAACGGCATAAAGGTAACCTGAGTCAGGTAGCTATGGCATTAGGTATCAGTCGTGCCGCCCTTTACCGGAGGCTTGAAAAGCATAATATAAATTATACGTTATAATAGCTTGTATATTGTAGCTCTGTCTGATGATGCAGACAGATAATTACCAGTGAATCATATAACTTAAAACTATTTGTCCGTGCGAATCAAAGGCTTCTTTTACATATTCGTCATCTTGTTGCTGATTTTGGGAATTGGCTTGCTTTGCCTTTCCGGCCAGTTACGTCCGGCTTTCTTTTATGTAGGAGAGGGGCTGATCCTGTTCATCTTGGTCTATCTGGTTTTCTTTTATCGTAAGATAGTGAAACCTTTGAACACGATTGGAAGCGGTATGGAATTGTTACGCGAGCAGGATTTCAGTAGTCGACTGAGCCGGGTGGGGCAGTACGAAGCCGACCGTATCGTGAATATCTTCAACCGCATGATGGAACAACTCAAGAACGAACGCCTCCGTCTGCGCGAACAGAATCATTTTCTCGATTTGATGATTAAGGCTTCTCCTATGGGAGTTATCATCACCTCCCTTGACGACGAACTTTCGGAACTTAACCCTATGGCGTTGAAAATGCTCGGTGTCCGCTTCGAAGATGTTCAGGGGAAAAAGATGAAAGACGTTGACTCCCCGTTAGCCGGGGAACTTGCCAGTCTGCCGAGAGGTGAGACAGTAACCGTCCGCCTGAATGACTCGAACATTTACCGATGCACCCATTCCTCCTTTATCGACCGTGGATTCCAACATCCTTTCTTTCTGATCGAAAGCCTTACGGATGAAGTGATGAAAGCTGAGAAGAAAGCCTATGAGAAAGTAATCCGTATGATAGCCCACGAAGTGAACAATACCACTGCGGGAATTACCTCTACGTTGGACACCGTAGAGCAAGCGCTTACTACGGAAGAAGGTATGGAAGACATCTGTGATGTGATGCGTGTCTGCATTGAACGCTGTTTCTCCATGAGCCGCTTCATCACTCGCTTTGCCGATGTAGTGAAGATTCCCGAACCGACGTATTCTCTTGTCAATCTCAACGACCTAGTCTTTGCTTGTAAACGTTTCATGGAAGGAATGTGCAACGACCGCCACATCACTCTCCGCATGGAGATAGACGAAAGTCTGCCGGACGTAAAACTGGACAGCTCCCTGTTTGAACAAGTGCTTGTCAATATCATTAAGAATGCGGCGGAGAGTATCGCACCGGAGGGGAAAAGCATTGTGCCTGAAGACGAAAGTCCGGAACCCAAAGGAGAAATCATTATCCGTACCCTGTCTCCTGCTACGATCGAGGTGATAGACAACGGCAGAGGGATCAGTAAAGAGACAGAAGCCAAACTGTTCAGCCCCTTCTTTTCAACGAAACCGAACGGTCAGGGGATCGGGCTTATCTTTATCCGTGAAGTCCTGATGCGTCACGGATGTACTTTCTCTCTGCGTACTTATTCCGACGGATTAACCAAATTTCGTATTCTTTTTCCTTAAATGTGATAAATGAGAACAGTTCTTCCGTCAAACAGAACTATTAATTGTCCCCAAATACCCTTACCTTTGCCCCGCTCAATTCAATAGAATTTAAGGTATGAGACTAATGGTAAAAGGTGTACTAACGCTCTTTCTTTTCTTGACTATCAGTATTCCGCTAAGCGCGCAGTATATACTGCAAGGCGTGGTGACTGATTCTCTGACAAAGGAACCTTTACCTTATGCATCTGTACGTCTGAAAGACACGACCGAAGGAACGACCACCGGAAGCGACGGACGTTTCTACTTCAAGACCAGCCGTTCCGAAGCAGTGCTGGTAGTTTCAGTGATAGGCTATAATGATTACAGCCGGCAGATTCGTCCTGCCCGGAATGCATCTTATAAAATCGCCCTTTCACCCACTTCGTATTCCCTCAATGAAGTCGTAGTAAAGCCTAAACGCGAACACTACCGTAAGAAAGACAATCCTGCCGTAGAATTTGTCCGTCACATGATAGAGCATCGTGACGACCATTCGCCTGACGAAAAAGATTTCTGGCAACGTGAACGCTACGAGAAAACTACCTTCGCACTGAACAACTTTGATGAAGAAAAACAGAAAAAATGGCTCTACCGCAAGTTCGATTTCCTCACGGAATATGTAGATACCTCCGCCGTGACCGGAAAACCGATCCTTACCGTATCCGCCCGTGAACTGCTCGCTACGGATTATTACCGTAAATCCCCTCATGCCGAGAAACAATGGGTGAAAGGCCGCAAACAGGCAGGTGTCGACGAGTTTCTTTCCAAACAAGGAATGCAGGCAGCTATCAACGAGGTGTTCAAAGACGTTGATATTTACGAGAATAACATCTCCTTGTTCACCAACAAATTTGTCAGTCCCCTGTCGCGCATCGGTACAGGATTCTATAAATACTACCTAATGGACACCTTGCAGATAGCAGGTGAACAATGCGTAGACCTTGCCTTCACTCCCTTTAACTCAGAATCTTTCGGCTTTAACGGACACCTGTATGTGACACTCGACTCCACCTATTTCGTGAAGCGTGCCGTATTCAATTTCCCGAAAAAGATAAACCTGAACTTTGTCGATTATATGTTGCTCGAACAGGAATTTAAACGTGCCGAAGACGGTACGCGCCTGCTCGACCACGAAAGTATTACCGTAGAATTCAAGCTGACCGAAGGACAGGACGGTATCTTTGCCCGTCGCGTAGCGGATTATACGAACTACACATTTACTCCCACTGCCGAAGCGGACAAAGCCTTCGCCAAGCCGGAGCGTATCATTGAAGAAACGGAAGCCCTGTCCCGTCCCGCAACCTTCTGGGCGGAGAACCGTCCGCAAGCCGCTATCTCCGAACAGGAGAACTCCGTGGACAAGCTGATGACGCAACTGCGCGGTTATCCGGTTTACTACTGGACGGAGAAGATTCTCTCTATCCTCTTTACCGGATACATTCCTACTTCTAAAGAAGCCCCTCTTTTCTATATCGGCCCGATGAATGCCACCATTAGCGGTAACACGCTCGAAGGTCCCCGTCTCCGTGCCGGAGGAATGACTACCGCATGGCTCAATCCGCACCTTTTCGGTAAAGGTTACATCGCCTACGGCTTCAAGGACGAACGGGTGAAAGGACTGGCGGAACTGGAATACTCTTTCAAGAAAAAGAAAGAGTACGCCAACGAATTTCCTATCCACTCATTAAAACTACGTTACGAGTCAGACGTCAATCAATATGGGCAGAACTATCTCTACACAAGTAAAGATAACGTATTCCTTGCCCTGAAACGCGAGAAAGACGATCGCATCGGTTATTTCCGGCAAGCCGAGTTGACCTATACCAACGAGTTCTACTCAGGTTTCTCCTTCCAACTGACGGCACGTCGTCGGACAGACGAGTCCTCCTACCTGATTCCCTTTCTTCGGAAAGAAGGTGATGTGCTGACTCCGGTCAAAGAATACTCCACCAGTGCAGCCGAATTGAAACTGCGCTATGCTCCGAATGAGAAGTTCTTCCAGACGCAGTGGAACCGTTTCCCCGTGTCGCTGGATGCTCCGGTGTTCACGCTCTCCCATACCATTGCCGGAAAGGGAGTGCTGGGAAGCGATTACACCTACAACCATACCGAAGCGGGAGTGCAGAAGCGTTTCTGGTTCTCCGCCTTCGGCTATACGGACGTCATACTGAAAGCAGGAAAAGTATGGGACAAAGTGCCTTTCCCGTTGCTGATAATGCCTAATGCCAACCTTTCCTATACCATTCAGCCCGAATCCTATTCATTGATGAATGCCATGGAGTTTATGAATGATGAATATTTCTCTTGGGACGTCACTTATTTCCTCAACGGCTGGCTGTTCAACCGTATCCCGTTGTTGAAAAAACTGAAATGGCGTGAAATCGTTTCATGCCGGGGATTGTATGGTCATTTGAGCGATAAGAATAATCCGGAATTGAGCGACGGATTGTTTGCTTTTCCGATAGCGGATACCCGTGCCATGGGGAAAACGCCTTACGTGGAAGTGGGCGTAGGTATCGAAAACATATTTAAGGTATTACGCTTGGATTACGTCTGGAGGCTTACCTACCGTGATTCACCCGGAATAGACAAGTCCGGTTTGAGAATAAGTCTCCACATGACCTTTTAAAAGTTAAATCCTGCTAATTGCAATGTTTATATGACAAATAAAGACTGTATTAGTAATTAATTAATCTTATTTTTGCATCAATTTTAGTTTAATTTTAATAGAATAGAAATGAAACAAGAAATTAAACCCGCTACCGGACGCCTCGGTGTGTTGGTAGTTGGAGTCGGTGGTGCGGTTGCCACCACAATGATTGTAGGTACACTAGCCTCTCGCAAGGGACTGGCAAAACCGATAGGATCTATTACACAGTTAGCCACAATGCGCATGGAAAACAACGAAGAAAAACTCATCAAGGACGTTGTGCCCTTGAC
>ERZ791906.2157-NODE-2157-length-11829-cov-25.887917_pt1 | contig 11829 bp, 9 predicted proteins | sample MGYA00510146_ERZ791906 | MGnify/ENA primary metagenome ERZ791906 (study PRJEB30046, sample SAMN00792096) | human gut metagenome | study: EMG produced TPA metagenomics assembly of the A metagenome-wide association study of gut microbiota in type 2...
CAAGCGGCAGTTCAAAACCTAAACTCCGGTTTATATCAGTCCAACCTCACGGAATACATCACTCAGTTCTGCCGGCATAGCGCCAGCCAGTGATCTGGCAAGTTCTTCCGGTGTGCATTTCCGGTAGCCAAGTACCCACTGAACGGTCATAAAGATAGAACCCTGACAATACATTTCCAATTGAAACTGCAGATGCGGAGAAATCTTTTTGCCGGTACGGCTTTCAATCTGATCCGTATAGAAAGCGGTGATCAACTGGAAATCATGATCGCGCAGACAATTCTGGTCATCGTTTTTAAATGCAGCCCTGAAAAACAGCTTTTCTTCCTGAATATAGGTAAATTTATTTACAAGACCTTCATAGACAGATTTTCCTTCCCCCATATGTTCAAAGGATTCTAAGAGAATTTTGTCAAAATACCAGTTGATGAGGTCATATTTATCCTGAAAATTACGGTAAAAAGTCTGTCTTGTGACACCGCATGCCTCTACAATTTCCTTCACAGTGATTTTTTCTACCGGTGCAGTTTTCATACAGCGTTTCATGGCATCTGCCAGCTCATATTTTGTTCTTTCGTTGGATTTTGTGACTGTCATAGTTTTCTCCTCATTTGTACAGACCTTTCCGGATAATCACATTTTAGCATAAATCAAGTCTGTTCGGAAAATATTTCTATATGAAAAAACAGTAAACATTCCAAAATTTTTCTAAAATGAGGTTTTATACTTGCCAGACTCTATGTTTTGAAGTATAGTACTCTTCGCTTTGCAGATTCAAAAGAGAAGAGAAGGAGACTACAAAATGACATTTTATCAGGAGTTACAGCTTAGTTCTGCCGGTTCAAAACAGTTGATCAAAAATACGACAGACAAAAAGGAAAAATGGCGTCATATTCTTATCTATAATTTTAAAGTATATCTTGTTATGGCTTTTTGTGTGGCAGTTGTCACATTGTATACAAAATTGACGGGGCAGGAAAACAGCGTTGCAGGAGTGACGGTCCTGTTGGCACTGCTTGTGCTGAGACAGGCTGATTTTGGTATACGGACGAGTCATGGATTGTTGTCCATTGTGGGAATATTTACGATTATGATGGCTGGTCCGCGACTGGCAAATATGGCATCTCCGGTGGGAGCATTTTTTATAAATTGTGTCTGTATCCTGCTTCTTATGATTTTTGGGTGTCACAATGTCATTATGCATAATCATTCCACGTTTGTGCTCGGGTATCTGCTCTTATATGGATATGATGTGAGTGGCAGAGCATTTGAGATGCGGGTGATCGGACTTACGGCGGGGATGCTTGTGTGCATGGCGGTTTTTTATAAAAATCAGAAAAACAGACCTTATCGCAGAACATTTAAGGATTTATTCCGGGAATTTGATGTCCGGTCTGCGAGAAATCAATGGTATCTGAAACTGACACTGATCGTCTCAAGTGCAATGCTGATCGTTTCGCTGCTTGGACTTCCGAGAGCAATGTGGGCAGGGATCGCATGTATGTCAGTCTGCCTTCCATTTACAGAGGATGGAAAAATGAGGGCGGTGGACAGGGGCGTGTTTAATATTGCCGGATGTGCGCTGTTTCTCGTCCTTTATCTGATACTGCCGGAGTCAGGAAGAAGTATGATCGGAATTATTGGTGGGATCGGCGTGGGTTATTCTGCCGGATATAAATGGCAGACGGTTTTTAACACGTTTGGAGCGCTTGCAATTGCAGCTTCATTATTCGGACTGCCGATGGCACTGCTGCTTCGGTCTGGAATCAATGTGACTGCCTCTCTTTATACAGTGGTTTGTAATGTCGTATATGATAAATTGCATGGCAAAAGAGCAGAAATCGCAGAAAACCTCGTAAAACCATAAAAAACACTGGTATTTTGCAAAAGTGTGTGCTATAATTCTAGAATGACTGCGATAGTCGTAGTACGCCCATTTTTAGGCAGAGCCAGAAAAACCGCGGGTTTATGCGACTTTGGACGTGGCTCGATTAGCGCATTAAGCGTGAAATGTACATGGATATTTTATATATATAAGGAGGAAAATCATTATAATGAGTGTACAGGTTGAAAAATTAGAAAAAAACATGGCAAAACTTACTGTTGAAGTACCAGCAGAAGAAGTAGAAAAAGCTTTACAGGCTGCTTACATGAAAGAGAAGAACAAAATCAGCATCCCTGGTTTCCGTAAAGGTAAAGTTCCAAGAGCTATGATCGAGAAAATGTACGGTGCAGCTGTATTTTATGAAGAAGCAGCAAACATCTTAATTCAGGATAATTATGCAGCAGCTATGGAAGAGAGCAAAGAGGACATCGTTTCCAGACCAACAATCGACATTGTTCAGATCGAATCTGGAAAACCTTTCATCTTCACAGCAGAAGTAGCAGTAAGACCAGAAGTAACACTTGGAAAATACAAAGGTGTTCAGGTAACTAAGATTGACACAACTGTAACAGACGAAGAAGTAGAAGCAGCACTTGAGAAAGAGCAGCAGAAGAACTCCAGAACTGTAACTGTAACAGACAGACCAGTAGCAAACGGTGATACAGCAGTCATCGATTTCGAAGGATTTGTTGACGGTGTTGCATTTGAAGGAGGTAAAGGAGAGAATCATCCATTAGAGATCGGTTCCCACTCTTTCATCGATACATTCGAAGATCAGTTAGTAGGACACAATGCAGGGGATGAAGTAGAAGTTAACGTTACTTTCCCAGAGAAATATCAGGCAGCTGATTTAGCTGGAAAACCAGCCGTATTCAAAGTTAAGATCAACGAGATCAAAACAAAAGAACTTCCAGAATTAAATGATGAATTTGCTTCTGAAGTATCTGAGTTTGATACATTAGCTGAGTACAAAGAAGACTTAAGAAAACATCTTGAAGTTGAGAAAGAGAACGAAGCAAAACGTACAAAAGAAGATGAAGCAATCAAGAAGATCATCGACAAATCCACAATGGAGATCCCGGAAGCTATGATCGATACACAGTGTGAGAACATGGTCAATGAGTTTGCACAGAGAATCGCACAGAGTGGTCTTTCCATGGAGCAGTACATGCAGTTCTCCGGTATGACGATCGACGGATTAAAAGAGCAGGTTCGTCCGGAAGCTGAGACACGTATCAAGAGCAGCCTTGTATTAGAGCAGATCGCAAAAGATGAGAATATCGAAGTTTCTGAAGATGAGATCAATGCAGAAATTGAGAAAATGGCAGCTCAGTACGGAATGGAAGCTGACAAGTTAAAAGAGTACTTAGGAGAAGATGAGAAAGAATCCATTAAGAGAGATTTATCTGTGACAAAAGCAGTTGACTTAATTATGGAGAATGTAAAAGAAAGAGCAAAAGCTAAGACAAAGAAAGAAAAAGAAGCTGAGGAAGCTACAGAAGAATAATTTCTGAACAATGTACAGCAAATACGACAGACTGGCTCTTATGAGCCGGTCTGTTTGAGATTTATGACAGATTGCATCTGATGAGAAAAAAGTTCAATATTTTTTGAAAATTCGAACAAGATATTAATTTTTCATAAAACATGTTTTTTTCCTATTCCAACGTCTCTGCATTTGTGGGATAATATTTATCAGTGCAGTGTATGACCGATATATTGCAATAGTGAAAAAAGTGTGGATTCAATCATAGTGCGATTCCAACCATATTTATGAAAAGGAAAGGGCAGGTAAGAGATATGAGTTTAGTACCTTACGTCATTGAACAGACAAGCAGAGGAGAGCGTAATTACGATATTTACTCCAGATTATTAAAAGATAGAATTATTTTCCTTGGAGAAGAAGTGAATGAGACAACAGCAAGCCTTGTTGTTGCACAGTTACTTTTCTTAGAGTCCGAGGATCCTGGAAAAGACATTCATTTATATATCAATTCCCCGGGTGGAATGGTAACAGCAGGTCTTGCTATTTATGATACGATGCAGTACATCAAATGTGATGTATCTACCATCTGTATCGGTATGGCGGCCAGCATGGGAGCATTTTTACTTGCAGGCGGAGCAAAGGGCAAGAGACTTGCACTTCCGAATGCAGAGATTATGATCCACCAGCCATCCGGCGGAGCAAAAGGTCAGGCAACCGAGATTCAGATCGCAGCAGAGAACATTTTAAAGACAAAGAAAAAATTAAATGAAATTTTAGCTGCAAACACCGGAAAACCTTATGACGTGATTGCAGCGGACACAGAGAGAGATCATTACATGTCCGCTCAGGAAGCAATGGAATACGGACTGATCGATAATGTGATCACAAGCCGTTAATAAATATAGACATTGGAGAATAAGAAATGGCAGGAAGAAATGACGAGAGACTGCGCTGCTCATTTTGCGGTAAGACTCAGGATCAGGTTCGCAAATTGATTGCGGGACCAAACGGAGCCTATATCTGCGATGAGTGTGTCGATGTTTGCGCCGAGATTATAGACGAAGAGTTGGAGAATGATGAATTTGACGGAAATCAGGAAGAGCCTGCGGAGCAGATCAATCTGATCAAGCCGGAGGAGATGAAGGCATTTTTAGATGAGTACGTCATTGGTCAGGATAAGGCGAAGAAAGTTTTGTCCGTTGCAGTTTATAATCATTACAAGAGAATTATGGCAGGATCAGATTCAGATGTAGAATTGCAGAAGAGTAATATTCTTATGCTCGGACCAACCGGTTCCGGTAAAACACTTTTGGCACAGACTTTGGCGAGAGTGTTGAATGTTCCGTTTGCAATCGCAGATGCAACCACACTTACCGAGGCAGGTTATGTGGGTGAAGATGTCGAGAATATCCTTTTGAAACTGATCCAGGCTGCTGATTATGATATTGAGCGTGCACAGCACGGTATCATTTACATTGATGAGATTGACAAGATTACAAAAAAATCTGAGAACGTTTCCATCACAAGAGACGTTTCCGGCGAGGGTGTACAGCAGGCGTTACTTAAGATTTTAGAGGGAACGGTTGCTTCTGTTCCGCCACAGGGTGGAAGAAAACATCCGCAGCAGGAACTGATCCCGATTGATACTACCAATATTTTATTTATCTGTGGAGGTGCTTTTGATGGATTAGAGAAGATCATTGAGACACGTCTCGACCAGAAATCCATTGGATTTAATGCAGAAGTACACGCCAAAGATGAGTACAATGTAGGGGAAGTATTAAAACATGTACTTCCACAGGATTTTGTGAAATTCGGACTCATCCCTGAATTTATCGGTCGTGTGCCGGTAACCGTAACACTGGATATGTTAGATAAGGATGCGATGATCCGTATCTTATGCGAGCCGAAGAATGCACTTGTAAAACAGTACAAAAAGCTGTTTGAATTAGACGGTGTCAGTCTGGAATTTGACAAGGATGCACTCGAAGCAATCGTGGACAAAGCGCTTGAGAGAAAGACCGGAGCGCGTGGTCTTCGTGCAATCATGGAGGCTGTTACATTAGATCTGATGTATCATATTCCATCCGATGAGAGCATTACAAGATGTGAGATCACCAAAGAAGATGTAGAAAAGAATCTTGCAATTGAAGAGAAAGAAGAAAAAGCACTTGTTGAGAAGATAGAACAGGCTTCTTAAACAAAAGATAACAGCAGGAAAAGCTGTTACAGATAAAGGAATTATAGAAAATGGATACAATGATTATGAAAATGCCTGCAGTTGCCCTTCGCGGAATGGTAATTCTGCCGGGAATGGTAGCCCATTTTGACGTAAGCCGTGCAAAATCCATCAAGGCAGTGGAAGAAGCCATGATGGATGAGCAGAAGATTTTTCTTGTGGCACAGAAAGACGTGGAACAGGAAAATCCTGATATCGAGGACTTATTTAAGATCGGGATCATTGCTGAGGTAAAGCAGGTAATTAAGTTACAAAATAATATTGTACGCATTTTGGTAGAAGGGAAAGAGCGGGCAGAATTGTCCGCTTTTCTTGAAAATCCGGACTATCTGCTTGCGGAGATCATTCGATTTGACGAGGAAGTGGATGACGGACTGCCAGAAGAAGCGAAGGAGGCAATGCTTCGGAGCATTCAGGAGACATTTGGTAAATATGTGGTCGTCAATCCCAAAATGGGAAAAGAGCTGCAACGCCAGTTAAGTGAGATCACAGATCTGGAAAAACTGATGAATCAGCTTGTCAACAGCCTTCCGGTACATTTTGAGGAAAAACAGAAAATCTTAGATGCGGTTTCTATGACCGAACGTTATGAGGTTCTGATGGCACTCTTATTAAAAGAGATTGAGATCATAGCCATCAAGAATGATTTTCAGGCGAAAGTCAAGGCGCATGTGGATAAAAACCAGAAAGAATATCTGCTGAGAGAGCAGATGAAAGTAATCCGTGAGGAGCTTGGCGAAGATAATACGGAATCAGACGCAGATCACTTTATGGATGCTCTGGGCAAAATCAAGGCAGACAAAGAAGTAAAAGAGAAGATCAAAAAAGAGATCGACCGTTTTAAAAATATCAGCTCCAGCTCCTCTGAGAGCGCTGTGGCGAGAGGGTATATTGAAACACTCTTAGAACTTCCATGGAATAAGACATCCAGAGATAACAAGGATCTGAAGAATGCCGAGCAGATTTTAAATGCGGATCATTACGGTCTGGAAAAAGTAAAAGAGCGTATGTTAGAATTTCTGGCTGTCCGCAATCTCACCAGCAAGGGCGAGAGCCCGATCATCTGTCTGGTCGGACCACCGGGAACCGGTAAAACGAGTATTGCCCGGTCCGTTGCAAAAGCGTTAGATAAAAAATATGTGCGGATCAGTCTCGGTGGTGTGCGGGATGAGGCAGAAATCCGCGGCCACAGAAGAACTTACGTCGGAGCAATGCCGGGACGTATCGTGAACGGACTGCGCAGCGCCGGCGTGAAAAATCCGCTCATGTTGTTAGATGAGATCGATAAGATGAGCAGCGATTACAAGGGGGATACGGCGTCTGCTTTATTGGAAGTGCTTGACGCGGAGCAGAATAAGAAGTTCCGGGATCATTATGTCGAGATACCGATCGATCTTTCAGAAGTGCTGTTTATTGCAACAGCAAACTCGGTGCAGGATATCCCAAGACCGCTGTTAGACCGTATGGAACTGATCGAGGTGACCAGCTACACAGAGAATGAGAAGCTTCATATTGCAAAAGAGCATCTGCTCGCAAAGCAGATGGAGCGCAATGGGATCAGACCGGAGCAGCTCGCCATCACAGACAAAGCGATGGCAAAGATCATCAGTGGTTACACAAGGGAAGCCGGTGTGCGTAATCTTGAACGTAAGCTTGGTGAGATCTGCAGAAAAGCAGCAAGACCGCTTTACGAGGGAGAAAAAGAGAAGATTAAAGTTACAGAACAGAATCTTGAAAAGTTCCTCGGCAAAGAGAAATACAGTTTTGATAAGAAAAATGATACGGATGAAGTAGGAATCGTCCGTGGACTTGCGTGGACAAGTGTTGGCGGAGATACTTTAGAGATTGAAGTCAACATCATGCCGGGAAAAGGTGAGTTCCAGCTGACCGGACAGCTGGGAGATGTGATGAAGGAGTCTGCACAGGCAGGAATCAGCTATATCCGCTCGGTCAGCGAAGAATATCACATTCCGAAAAAGTTTTTTCAGGAGAATGACATCCATATCCACATCCCGGAGGGAGCAGTGCCGAAGGATGGACCATCTGCCGGGATCACGATGGCGACAGCCATGCTGTCGGCGATCACAAAGACACCGGTCCGTGCTGATGTCGCGATGACAGGCGAGATCACGCTTCGCGGCCGTGTGCTTCCGATCGGTGGACTGAAGGAAAAAACACTGGCAGCCAAAAATGCAGGGATTAAGACCATCTGTGTACCGAAGAAGAATGAGAAGGATATAGATGAGATTTCACCGGAGATCAAAAAAGGTCTGGAGATCGTGTTTGTGGATCAGATGAAAGACGTGCTGGATGTGGCGTTTGTAAAGAAGTGAATTAAGAAGAGGAAAAGACAATGGTAATTAGAAGTGTGAATTTGGAGACTGTCTGTGGTATCACAAGTAAAATACCGGACAATCCATTTAATGAAGTGGCATTTGCAGGAAAGTCAAATGTAGGAAAATCGTCCATGATCAATGCGCTGTTAAACCGCAAGTCGCTCGCAAGGACATCGGCGCAGCCGGGAAAGACTCAGACCATCAATTTTTACAATGTCAACGATGCCATGTATCTGGTCGATCTGCCCGGTTATGGATATGCAAAGACCTCTGCCAGCGAGAAGGAAAAATGGGGAAAAATGATCGAGAATTATCTTCATACCTCTAAAAAACTGCAGGCAGTCTTTTTGCTGATCGATATCCGTCATGATCCGTCTGCAAACGATAAAATGATGTATGACTGGATGGTTTATCAGGGATTTACACCGATTATCATTGCCACAAAGCTTGATAAGATCAAACGAAGCCAGATCCAGAAGAATGTAAAAGCAATCCGCGAAGGGCTGAAAGTAAAGCCGGGTACGGTGATCATTCCATTCTCCTCCGAGACGAAGCAGGGAAGAGATGAACTCTGGGAGGTTATCGATTCCTTTGTTCTGCCACAGGAGGAAACTGAGGAAGAAGATAAATAACAGTTTGCAGAATGCCTGTGGCCTGTAATGTAAAAATGACATTGCACTGCAAAATCGTTCATGGTAAAATAGCAGTATAAGTGTCAGACAAGACAAAAAGCACCCGGAGATACTTTCCGGGTGTTCTGCGAATATAAAGGTGCATCGGAGGATGGTAGAGATGAAAAAGAAGAAAATTGTGATTGCTCTTGGACATGAAGCATTGGGAACAACACTTCCTGAACAGAAAGAGGCAACGAAACGAACAGCAAAGGCAGTGGCAGATTTTATCCGTGAAGATTATCAGGTTGTGATCACACACAGCAACGGACCACAGATTGGTATGATCCATACTGCTATGAATGAATTTTGTAAATTATATCCGGAATATACTGCAACACCAATGTCTGTATGTTCTGCAATGAGTCAGGGATATATCGGTTACGATTTACAGAATGCGATCCGTGCGGAATTATTGAACAAGGGAATCTATAAACCTGTTTCTACGATCCTTACACAGGTTGTGGTTGATCCATATGACGAGGCGTTTTACAAACCAAGCAAAGTCATTGGACGTGTGCTGACGGAAGAGGAAGCAGAGGCAGAGGAGAAAAAAGGAAATCACGTTGTCAAAATAGAAGGCGGGTACAGACGAATCGTTGCAGCACCAAAGCCAATGGATATCGTGGAGATCGATGCAATCAAAGCATTGTCCGATGCTGATCAGATCGTAGTTGCCTGTGGAGGCGGCGGCATCCCGGTATTAATGCAGGACAACAACTTAAAGGGTGCCAGTGCTGTTATTGAAAAAGACCTTGCAGCAGGAAAATTGGCAGAACTTCTGGATGCAGACATGCTTGTTATTTTAACAAGTGTTGACAATGTATGCTTAAATTATGGACAGCCGGATGAAAAACCATTATCAACCATGACTGTTGCAGAAGCAAAGAAATACATGGAGCAGGGACAGTTTGGTGAGGGCGATATGCTTCCTAAGATAGAGGCAGCCATCAACTTTATCGGTGACTCTGCGATCAGATCCGTTCTGATCACAAAATTGAACAAAGATGGTTCTAATATTCATGGCGGTATGGGAACCATGATCACAAAATAATGTTTTTAACATAATGTTTACAAAAAGAGCAGGTTTTTTTACAAAAGAAAGCTTGCTTTTTTTATGTTTATTTCGTATAATCTCTCCGTAGATGGAGTCGCCGTACCAAAGAAGAAACTTAAAATTTATTATACATTTTTCACAAGAATACGAATAAAAACGGAGAGAAGAGACTGTATTATTGTGAAAAGTGTATAAGTTTTAAGTTTTGCAGAGATTGGTCCGTCGACTCCGTGCTGATTTAAGGAGATTGTTAAAACTATAACAGAAATCAGGAGAGGCATACGCATTTCGAATGAATAAAAATCAGCAGGAACACTTGAAAAATGAAACCATAAAAAGAAAGGAAGAATTTATGACAAGAAGAACAAAAATTATCTGTACGTTAGGACCATCCACCGACAATGAAGCGGTGATGAGAGCATTGATCGAAGAGGGAATGAACGTTGCACGTTTCAATTTTTCGCATGGACCGCATGATGAGCAGATGGGAAGATTAAAAATGCTCCGCAAACTGCGCAAAGAATTGGGAAAATATGTTGCAGCTTTACTTGATACAAAGGGACCAGAAATCCGTCTCGTAGAATTTGAAAAAGGAAAAACAGAGTTAAAGACAGGCCAGACTTTTACACTGACAACTGATGATATTCTTGGAACAGATGAGCGAGTATCTATCACTTACAAAAATCTTGCAGATGACGTAAAGCCGGGCGATCATATCCTGATCGATGATGGTCTGGTAGGTCTGGAAGTTGTAGGGATCAAACCGGTTGCAAAACCAGTGAATACCAAGGTCAACGCAAGAGATATTGTCTGTAAAGTGTTAAATGACGGTGTGATTTCCAATAAAAAAGGTGTGAACGTTCCAAACGTTGACCTCACGATGCCGTTTATCAGTGAAAAAGATTACGGAGATATCTGTTTTGCGGTAGAAAATGATTATGATTTTATTGCAGCTTCCTTTGTCCGTACCGCAGAGGATGTTATGGAAATCCGCAAAATCCTTGCAGAAAAAGGCGGCGAGGATATTAAGATCATTTCCAAGATCGAGAACATGCAGGGTGTCCGCAATATCGATGACATTATCCGTGTGTCCGACGGTATCATGGTGGCGCGTGGAGACATGGGGGTTGAAATCCCGTTAGAAGATGTTCCGGTTATGCAGAAAATGATCATCAAAAAAGTATGTGAGGCTGGAAAAATCGTTATCACAGCAACTCAGATGTTAGATTCCATGATGAAACATCCAAGACCAACAAGAGCAGAGTCCACAGACGTTGCAAATGCAATTTATGACGGAACGAGTGCGATCATGTTATCCGGAGAGACTGCTGCAGGAATGTATCCGATTGAAGCAGTAAAAACAATGGTCCGAATCGCGACTCGTACAGAGCATGATATCAACTATTTACAGAGGTTCAGACAGCGCAGAACCATGTGTAACCCGGATGTGACAAACGCAATCTCACATGCAACCTGTACGATGGCTGGTGATTTAAGTGCAGCGGCAATCGTGACAGTGACGAAGTCCGGACGTACTGCGAGAATGATTTCCAAATACCGTCCAGACTGTACGATCATCGGAGAGTGTCTGACAGAAAAGGTATGCCGTCAGTTAAACCTTGAGTGGGGTGTAGAACCGATTCTTATCACAGAGGAACAGGATGCAAGCCAGTTGTTTGAAAAGGCAGTTGATGTGGCAGAGACGGCAGGATTTGTTTCCAAAGGGGAATTAGTCGTCCTGACAGGTGGCGTTCCACTTGGTGTATCCGGTACAACGAACCTCATCAAAGTACAGGTTGCAGGACATATCCTTGTGACAGGAAAAGGGTTAAACGGAAATAAAATTTCCGGAAATCTGTGTGTGTGCCACAGCAATGAAGATTTAAAAAGCTTTAAAGACGGTGATATCATTGTCGCAGCAGATACCACAAATGAAATGATGGCACAGATGCGTCAGGCTTCCGCACTGATCGTAGAAGCAGAGGGTGCAAACTGTCATGCAGCAATCGCAGGGTTGAGCCTTGATATTCCGGTTCTTATCGCAGCTAAAAATGCATTGGATGTCTTAAAGACCAGTGCCTACGTTGAAGTGGACTGCGAGAGCGGGGTTGTAAGTGCGAACTAAACCGGAGTTTCACTTATGAACTGCCACTTA
>ERZ791906.2167-NODE-2167-length-11790-cov-10.796165_pt1 | contig 11790 bp, 8 predicted proteins | sample MGYA00510146_ERZ791906 | MGnify/ENA primary metagenome ERZ791906 (study PRJEB30046, sample SAMN00792096) | human gut metagenome | study: EMG produced TPA metagenomics assembly of the A metagenome-wide association study of gut microbiota in type 2...
CTTTATCTTCGCCATGCTGGCGCGGCAGATCGCGCTGCTGGTGCTGCTGGCGCGCGCTCCGGCGCTGGAAGGCTTTCTCTTTGCAGTGGCGCTGGGGTACGGCGTCATGCTGATGCTGGACGTCTGGCGGCTCTGCCGCTATTTTCCGGACCGGCAGGGCAGCCCCTGGCTCTTTCTGCGCTGGGTGGACCGCTTTCTGCCGCTGGCCCTGACGGGCCTGTGTACCGACATCGGGCTGTTTGCCCACCTTGTGCTGGTCTGGCTGGGCCCCATCGGTGTGCAGGTGAAGGGGCTGTTCTACGGGGCACCGTATTACGATGTCCCGGCATTGCTGGCCTTTCTGAGCATCCTGGTCACCACGGTGAACTTCGTGGTGTCGGTGGAAGTGCAGTTCTACCCCCGCTACCGCACCTATTACAGCCTGTTCAACGACGGCGGCGTGGTGGGCGATATCACCGCCGCCGGGGAAGAGATGCTGGCGGTGCTGAACCGGGAACTCTTCTACACGGCCCTCAAGCAGCTGTTCACCACGGCAGGGGTCATCTCGCTGGAAGCGCTGGTGATGGGGTATCTGCCGCTCGGCTTCAACGACCTGATGCACGGATACTTCCGCACCCTCTGCGTGGGGTACGGGCTGTATGCGGTGGGCAACACGGTGCTGCTCATCCTGCTCTATTTCACAGATTACAAAGGGGCGCTGGGGGCGGCGCTGAGCTTTGCGGGGGCGGCTGCGGGGCTGACGGCCCTGTCCCTGCGCTTTGACCCGGCGTATTACGGCTTCGGGTTCCTGGCCGGGGCAGCGGTGCTGTTCCTGACGGCGCTGCTGCGGATGGACCGGTTCACCCGGAACCTGCCCTACCGCATCCTCGGCCAGCAGCCCGTCGTGGCCGAGGAAAAGGCCGGGGCATTCACCCGGCTGGGGCTGTTTCTGGAGCGGCACAGCCCGCAGAAAAAGGAGGAAGCATAATGCAGGGAAAAACGGTCCCCCGCCGCAGGGTGCTGGCCCTGGGGGCTGCACTGGCGGGGTTCTGCGTGGGGTGCAGCGTTCTGCCCACGGCGGAGGAAACGGCGGCGTCGGAGGAGGTTTCCACGATTTCGGGAACGCCGGTGGAAAAACAGCCCGATGACAGCATCCACCTGCGGGACAATGACGGGCTGTATACGGTCTATGACGACAGCGGCGTCGTGACCATGTATCTGACCGTCACCCGTGGGAACGAAGCCGAGAACACCGACCATACCTGGGCGGAGATCAATTCCTATTCGGTCTACGACTACGAGTACATGCAGGTGCCCCGCTACCAGACGGCGGCCTTGCTGCAGGTGGGAGACGAGAACGGCCCGCTCCTCTCGGAGGTGGGCTATGGGGAGACGGTGCCGAACGCGACGGTCCAGATCCGCGGCCAGACGTCCAGCCGGAACGCCCAGAAAAACTATAAGATCAAGCTGAAGAAGAACAAGGGGACCTGGCGGGGCCAGCGGACCATTGCACTGAACAAGCATCAGGGCGACGGCCTGCGCTTCCGCAACAAGATGGCGTATGACCTCATCCGGGGCATCCCTCAGATGGTGGGCCTGCGCACCCAGTTCGTGCATCTGTATGTGAAGGACCTGACTCAGGCGGACAGCGGGGCCTTTGTGGACTATGGGCTTTATACCCAGGTGGAGCAGCTGAACCCGACAGCCCTGAAGGCCCATGGGCTGGACCAGAACGGCCAGCTGTACAAGGTGAACTTCTTCGAGTTTTTTCGGTATGAGGACGCCATCCGCCAAAAGACCGACCCGGCCTATGACCCGGCCGCCTTTGCGCAGCATCTGGAGATCAAGGGCAGCGACGACCACACAAAGCTCATCGAAATGCTGGAAGCGCTCAACGACGAGACCGTGCCGATGGAGGAACTCTTTGAGACGACCTTCGACACCGAGAACATCGCCTACTGGATGGCGTTTCAGCTCCTGATGGGCAACACCGACACCCAGAGCCGGAACATGTACCTCTACAGCCCGCTGAACAGCGCGCGGTGGTATATCCTCGACTGGGACAACGACGCCATGCTTTCCCGCACCGAGTGGGCGTTCCGGAACTATTCCGACAGCCTGAGCTGGGAACGGGGCGTGAGCAACTACTGGGGCAACGTGCTCTTCCGCCGCTGTCTGCAGACCCGGTGCTTCCGGGAAAAGCTGGACGCCGCCGTGGAGGAACTGTTCCGCTTTTGCAGCGCGGAACGCATCGGGGAGATGACGGCGCAGTACCGCAGCGTGGTGGAGCCCTTCGTCTGGCAGCAGCCGGATATCCTCCACGAGCCGCTGAGCCGGACGGAGTACGACACCGTGGCCAGAGGGCTGCACCGGGAGATCACCGAGAACCGGGACGCCTACCGTGAGAGCCTGCACAAGCCGATGCCGTTCTACATCGGGATGCCGGAGCCAGCCGGTGAACAGCTGAGGCTGCTGTGGGATGCCTCGTTCGACCTGAACGCCGAGGACATCGTCTACACCGCCGAGCTGGCGAAGGACTACCAGTTCACGACAACGTTCTGGTCGGAGGCGGACATCCGGCTGCCGGAAACGGTGGTCTATGCCCTCCCGGCGGGGCACTATTTCCTGCGGGTGCGGGCGACGAACGCCTCCGGCTACACGCAGGATGCCTTTGATTACTACGTGATGGAGACCGGCAAGGCCTACGGCATGAAGAGCTTTTTTGTGGAGGCCGACGGCAGCGTGACGGAGGACCTGTATGAAGAGTGAGACCATCTTCCCCGCACCGGTCCACGCAAAAACGCAGCCGCGCACCTGCACCGGCGAACGCTACCGCCATGAGCTGAAGTACCGCATCTCGTACGGCGAAAAGGCGGTGCTGGAGCTGCGGCTCGCGCCGCTTTTGCAGCGGGACGCCCACGCCGGGCCGGGCGGGTATCTCATCCGGAGCCTTTATTTTGACGACTGCTGGAACTCCGCCTATGCCGAAAAGGATGCGGGCATCCTGGCCCGCAAAAAATACCGCATCCGCATCTACAACGGCAGCGATGCCGTCATCCGGCTGGAGCGGAAGAAAAAAGTGGGCAGCTGGATCTGCAAAGAGGAGGCCGTCCTCACTCGTGCGGAGCTGGAGAAACTTCTGAGCGGGGACTACGGCTTCCTGCTCGCCTCGCCGCAGCCGCTCTGCCGGGAGTTTTACTTCGAGTGCGTCTCCAACCTGCTGCGGCCCCGCGTGGTCGTGGACTATGAGCGGGAGCCGTGGGTGCAGAAGGAGGGGACGGTGCGCATCACCTTTGACCGGGACGTCCGGGCGGCAGTGGGCGGCTGGGACCTGTTCGACCCGCACCTGCCCACTTTGCCGGTGCTGGACCCCGGCACCCTGGTGATGGAGGTGAAGTTTACGGAATTTCTGCCCCAGACCCTCCGGGAGCTGCTGCCGCCCAAAGCGCAGGAGTGGACGGCCGTGTCCAAATATGTGCTCTGCTGCGACAAAACGGCCTACTGCCACGGCAGTTCCGGCTGGCAGGGCTGAACCAATGCGAAAGGAACAACGCTATGAGTGTGAAGGATTTCATCAAAAAATCGGTGCTGGAAAATTTCAGTCCCTACAATGTCCCGCAGATGGCGGCGGCTCTGCTGGCGGCTGTGCTGCTGGGGGCGCTCATCTACTGGGTCTACCAGCGGTTCTATGCGGGGGTCCTCTTTTCCCGCAGTTTTGCAATGACGCTGGTGGGCATGTCGGTGCTCACCTGCATGGTCACACTGGCCATCAGCTCCAATGTGGTCATCTCACTGGGCATGGTGGGCGCACTGTCCATCGTGCGGTTCCGCACGGCGGTCAAGGACCCGCTGGATCTGCTGTATCTGTTCTGGGCCATCACGGCGGGCATCACCACCGGCGCGGGGATGTACCTGCTGGCCGCGTCGGCGTCTGCGGTGATGATCGGGGTCCTCGCCCTGCTCTCCCGCTGGCAGACGGCAGGCCGCATCTATGTGGCGGTGCTGCACTATCAGGGCGAAAAGCCGGGGGATGAAATCGTCCGTGCCCTGGGGCGGAACCGGTACACGGTCAAATCGAAGACGCTTCGGGGCGAGGCGGTCGAGATGGCGGTGGAGGTCTGCTGCAGGGACGATGTCCGGGATGTTACCGACCGGCTGCAGGAGATCGAGGGCGTGGAGGACGTAACCATGATCCAGTACAACGGAGAATACCATGGCTAAGCGGCACACCGCTGCGGCGGCCGCCTGCCTGCTGCTGGCCGGGTGCCTGGTCTGGGCGGGGCGGAAGCGGACCGTGACCTATCTGCCGGACGAGAGCGCCTTCCCCAATGCGCAGATCGGCTATGCGCCCGGTGTGCTGGACAGCGGCACCGAGGGTGCCACCCTGCGCTATCTGGGCCTGACCTGGCGGCAGCTGGAACCCGAAGAGGGGGCCTACGCCTGGGAGACCATCGAGCAGACCTGCCATCTGGCGGAATTGCGGGCGCAGGGTGTCCATCTGGTGCTGCGCATCTCCTGCGACGAGCCGGGAGACGAAGCACATCTCGACATCCCGGACTGGCTCTATGAACAGACCGGCACCGGCCGCTGGTACGACATCGCCTACGGAAAGGGCTATGCGCCGGACTATACCGACCCTGTGTTTTTTGCCGCCCACGAGCGGCTGCTGCGGGCGGTGGGGGAGCGGCTGGGGGCCGACGGTTTCGTCAGCTATGTGGAGCTGGGGAGCCTCGGCCACTGGGGCGAGTGGCACGTCAAGTCCGGGGAGGGGCTTCCCTCCATGCCCGATGAGGCTGTCCGGGACCGCTATGCGGCGCTTTACCGGGAGGCATTCCCGCAGGCTGCGCTGCTGATGCGGCGGCCCTTCCGGTTCGCGGCCGAACACGGGCTCGGCCTTTACAACGACATGACCGGCTTGCCCGAAGACACCGAAGAGTGGCTGGGCTGGATCGCCTGCGGCGGCTGGTATGAGGGCGACCCGGAGGGGCTGGTCCCCATGGCGGATGCCTGGCAGACGGCCCCCATCGGCGGGGAGCTGACCAGCCGACTTTCGATGGAGCAGCTGCTCACCACCGACCTGAGCCGGACCGTTTCCCTCATCCGGCAGTCGCACATGAGCTTTCTGGGGCCGAAGACGGCGGAGACCGCTTTTCGGGAGGGGTATGATGCCGTATTGGCCGCTCTCGGCTACCGGCTGCGGGTCACGGAAGCGTCGCTGCGGCGGGTGACGGGCGGCACGGTGCTGACCCTGACTTTTACGAACGATGGCACGGCCCCGTTTTACTGGGACTGGCCCGTGAACGTCTATGTGGAGGAGGCGGACGGCACGACCGTGGAGGCCCAGCCGCTGGCGCTTTCTCTGCCGGATCTGCTGCCCGGCGGCTGCCAGACCGTGAAAACGAAACTGGCCGGTGTGCCGGGCCGCTGGTGGGAGGAGCAGGACCGGCGCATCACGCTGGGCATCGTGGACCCGATGACCGGGCGGGATGCCGTCCGATTTGCGATGCAGACGGCGCAGGAGGACGGCCGCACCGTCCTCTTTGCGGGAGAATAGAGCCAAAAAAGCCTGAGACCTTGCAGAAAAGGCCCCAGGCTTTTTGGCTGCGGATGCAGCGATCAGGAATATAGGAAATGGAGAATGGCAGAAAATTACAGGATGCGCACTCGGATGACAGCGGGGATCGCCGCCAGCTTGTCGGCCAGGGCCGCGTTCACGGCACCGGTGGCATCCAGCATGGTATAGGCCATGTTCTTTTTGCTCTTGTTGACCATGTTCTCAATGTTCAGACCGGCCTCGGTGGTCAGCGCTGTGATCTGGCTGATCATGCCGGGCTCGTTCTTGTGGATGATGCAGATGCGCCTGCCGCCCGCACGGGGCTGAACGACCTCCGGCAGGTTCACCGAGTGGGTGATGTTGCCGTTCTTGAGGTAATCGCTGATCTCCTGCGCGGCCATAACGGCGCAGTTGTCTTCGGCTTCCGGGGTGGAAGCGCCCAGATGCGGGGTGCAGATGACGCCCGGCCTGCCCAGCAGCGCTTCGGCGGGGAAGTCGGTCATGTAGCCGGAGACCCGGCCGGTCTCCAACGCCTCCAGCAGGGCGGGGGTGTTCACCAGCTCGCCGCGGGCGTAGTTCAGGATCTTCACGCCGTCCTTGCACAGGGACAGCGTCTGGGTATTGATGGTGTCCTTGGTGGTGGGCAGATAGGGCACATGGATGGTGATGTAGTCGCACAGGGGGAGCATGTCGTTCAGGTTCACGCAGTGGTGGACCTGGCTGCTCAGGTTCCAGGCGGCATCAATGGAGATGTAGGGGTCGTAGCCGTAGACCTCCATGCCCAGCGCAATGGCGCAGTTGGCCACGCGGGAGCCGATGGCACCCAGACCGATGACGCCCAGCGTCTTGCCCTTGATCTCGTTGCCCACGAACTGCTTTTTGCCCTTTTCCACGCTCTTGGCCAGAGCGGGGTCGCCCGCAAGGCCCTGCGTCCACTGGGCGGCGGCGGCCACATTGCGGCTGCCGGCAATGAGCATCCCGACGACCAGCTCAGCCACGGCGTTGGCGTTGGCACCGGGGGTGTTGAAGACCACGATGCCCTGCTCGCTGCAGCGGTCCAGCGGGATGTTGTTCACACCGGCACCGGCGCGGGCAATGGCCAGCAGATTCTCGTTGAAGGTGGTGTTCAGCAGGTCGGCGCTGCGGACGAGGATGCCGTCCGGCGCGTCGGCACCCACCGAGACGTCAAAAAGGTTTTTGTTCAGCTTCGCCAGGCCCACCGGGCTGATGGCGTTCAAGGTTTTGATGGTAAACATTACGCATTCTCCTTCCGGAACTGCTCCATGAAATCGACCAGTTTGTCAACGCCCTCGGCTGGCATGGCGTTGTAGATGGAGGCGCGCATTCCGCCGACGAGGCGGTGGCCCTTCAGGTTGACGAAGCCTGCCTCTGCAGCCTCGGCGCAGAACTTTTTGTCCAGATCGGCGTTGGGGCTGGTGAAGGTGACGTTCATCGTGCTGCGGTAGCGGTGCTCGACGGGGTTGGTGAAGAAGTCCTGCCCATCGAGGTAATCGTACAGCACCTTGGCCTTGGCTTCGTTGATCTTTTGCATGTTGGCCAGACCGCCGATGTCGTTTTCGAGGTACTGAAGCACCAGACCGGTCATGTAGATGCACCAGCAGGGGGGCGTGTTGTACATGCTGTCCTTGGCCAGCAGGGTGGTGTAGTTCATCATGGTGGGCACGGTGTCAGCGGCGTGGCCCAGCAGGTTGTCCCGGACGATGGCGATGGCCATGCCGGCGGGGGCAACGTTCTTCTGCACACCGAAGTAGATGCAGCCGTACTTCGTCACGTCCACGGGCTTGGAAAGGATCATCGAGCTCATGTCCGCCACCAGCGGGATGCCCTCCACCTGCGGGACCTCGACGTACTGGGTGCCGAAGATGGTGTTGTTCTGGCAGATGTGGATGTAGCTGGCATCCTTGTCGTAGGCGATGGCGTTCACATCCGGGATGTAGGTGAAGTTTTTGTCCTTGCTGGAGGCCACGATGTTGGCTTCGCCGAACTTGGCGGCTTCCTTGGCGGCCAGATTCGAGAAGTTGCCGGTGACAAGGTAGTCGGCCTTGCCGGTGGTCATGAAGTTCAGCGGCACCATGGCGAACTGCTGGGTCGCACCGCCCTGGAAGAAGCCGACCTTGTAGTTGTCGGGGATGTTCATCACCCGGCGCAGCGAGGCTTCGGTCTCGGTGATGATGGCATCGAACCACTTGCTGCGGTGGCTCATCTCCATCACGCTCTGGCCGCTGCTGCCGTATTCAAGCAGTTCGGCCTGGGCCTGCTTCAGGACCTTTTCGGGCAGCATGCTGGGGCCTGCGCTGAAATTGTAAACTCGTGCCATAATGTTACTCTCCCTTTCCTGATTCCGCACCGCCCGAATCTCCGGCGGCATTGTGCTCTGGTTTTGTCCGTAGTATAATGGTTTTGAGGGTGCGAAAACAAGAGCATCTTTGCACAAAGATGCTCACCTGACCGCGCACTGAAAGCACGGAACGCACAAATGTATTCGAGGCAAATACAGAAACGGAGACGAATGTAAAACAGACCGCAAAACAGGGCAGAACAGCCAAAATCCTGCCCTTGAAAAAAGCGGAGCTTTTCGGTAAAATCAAATAAACAGAGACAAATGTAAAACAAAAAGGAGGGCGAACCCTGCAATGTATGGCATCCCGGACCATCTGAGACCGCTTTCGGCGGCGGAAGAACAGGTGCTGCTGGCCGTGTGGAGCTGCAAACAGCCCGCCTCCCGGCGGGACATCGGAGAGAAGCTGGCCGCAAAAGGCTGGCGGCCGGCCACCGTGCTGAATTTTCTCTACCGGCTGGAAGACAAGGGCTGGGTGAAGAGCGGCAAAGAGCAGAATCGCAACATCTACACGCCCACCCTCACGAAACGCGCCTACGGCGTCTGGACCATGCGCCAGCGGCTGGATACCGTCTTTGATGGCGACCTGGCCGAGGCCGTCCGCGCCCTTGTCAGCGAGAGCGGCTGCTCCCAGAGCCAGCTGGAACAGGCGATGGCCGTGCTGGAAGAAAAGCACGCCGAGGCCGAAGAATATGATCTGTATGACCCGTATGGGTGAGCCCTCTCAGTCACGCTTCGCGTGCCAGCTCTCCCGAAGGGAGAGCCATTGGCAGGCCGGTCAAGTTGTGCTGGGTGAAAAGGCTTTTGTAAATGAGGAACGACAGGGCTCCGCTGATTGGGCAGCGGGAGCAGAGATAAAGGAGAGTAAAATGAACTGTAAAAATCGTGCAAAGAACTGCGGCGGCTGCCCGCTGCTGGAACTGCCCTATGCAGACCAGCTGAAGCAGAAAGAGGAAAAAGTCCGCGCCCTGCTGGGCAGATACGGCCCGGTGCACCCCATCCGGGGGATGGAGACGCCCTACCACTATCGGAATAAGGTGATCTCGACCTTTGCCGCCGGGCAGGGTGGAAAACTCGTGTCCGGCATCTATGCCGCCGGGACCCATAAGGTGCTTCCGGTGGAGCGCTGCCTGCTGGAAGACGAAGTGCTGGATACCGTGCTGGAAGCCGTCCGCGCGGCGGCAGCGGCCTGCCGTTATCAGCCTTTCCGGGAAGATCAGGGCACCGGCCTGATCCGCCACTGCCTGCTGCGCCGGGGCATCGCCACCGGGCAGGTGATGGTGGTGCTGGTCACGGCCCAGCCCATTCTGCCCGGCGCAAAGAACTTTGTCCGCGCCCTGCTGGCAGAGGCTGAAAAGCGGAAGGTCCCCGTGACGACCATCGTGCAGAACTACAACCCCCGCCGCACCAGCGTCGTGCTGGGCGAGCAGGAAAAGGTGCTCTACGGCAAGGGGTTCATTCTGGATGAACTCTGCGGCAAGACCTACGCGCTCAGCCCCCGCAGCTTCTATCAGGTGAACCCGGTGCAGACGGCGGTACTCTACGGTCTGGCCGTGGAGGCCGCCCAGCTGACCGGCAGAGAGGTCGTGCTGGATGCCTACTGCGGCATCGGCACCATCGGCCTGACCGCCGCCGACCGGGCAAAGCAGGTGGTGGGCGTGGAGCTCAACCGGGACGCAGTGCGCGACGCCATCGGCAACGCGAAGCACAATGGCATCAAAAACGCCCGGTTCTTTGCCGCCGACGCCACGGCCTGGATCTGCGAAGCCGCTGCCGCCGGGGAGCGGGTCGACGTCATCTTCATGGACCCGCCCCGTGAAGGCTCGACGCCCCAGTTCATCGAGAGCGTCGTCCGCATGGCCCCCAGACGGGTGGTCTACGTCAGCTGCAACCCGGAGACCATGGCCCGTGACCTGGCTCTTCTGACGAAAAAAGGCTACCGGGCCGAGGGCTTCACCCCGGTCGATATGTTCCCGAACAGCGAACACATTGAAGTGGTCTGTGCCCTGTCCCGACAGGAGCAACGGAAGCAAAGCCGCCGATGAAGCATTCCGGGGCCTTTGGCCGCGAAAATGTGAAAGAACGCGGGGTCTGGTTGAGAAAGACACTGCAACGTGATATACTAAAATAGCATATACGTGCCTTGATTACAGAAATCCAAAGGTGAAATGTCTTACAATGAACGGTTATTTTTATGTCTTGACGGCCATTGACCTTTTTGTGCTGAGCTTCATGTGCATCCTCACAAAGTTCAGCGAATCTCTGAACAAAAAGCAAAAACGGGGATTTTTTCTGGCCTTTGCGCTGATTGCGGGGATCTCGGTGCTGGAGGTTGTGACGCTGGCGGTGGATGGCGCACCGGCGGGCTACCGCTGGCTGAACATCCTGTCCAACTATCTGGGGTTCGGCCTCTCCCCGGCGGTGTCCCTCTGCCTGGTGTACGTCATGGACCGGAAGAAAATGGTGAACTTCTGGTTCCGGGCGGCCGTGTGCTGCGAGGGGTGCTACCTGCTGTTCCTTGTCCTGTCCATCCCCGCCGGGCTGGTGTTCTCCGTCAGCGAAGACAACGTCTATTCCCGCGGGCCTTACTTTTGCATTTACATCCTGATGTACCTTGCGGCCATCGTGTACCTTTCGGCGTCCACCATCGTCACGGCGCGGGAGTTTCAGAACCGCAGCCGGGTGCTGATCTACCCCCTGATGCTCTTTCTGACCATCGAGACCATCATTCAGGTGGCTCTGCCGAGCCTCCACGTTACATGGCTGTGCGTTACCCTGCTGTCGGTGCTGTACTTTATTTATTGCAGTGAGATGTGGAACCAGCTGGATGCCCTCACCGGGCTGCTGAACCAGGACAGCTACCTGAACCGCACCGCAGAGATGCGCCGCAGCGGCGGGGTGCTGGTGGTGTTCGATGTGGACGACTTCAAGCAGGTCAACGACCGCTACGGCCACTTACAGGGAGACGTCTGCCTGGCCGAGATCGCCCACTGCATCAAAAAAGCCTATGCCCACTGCGGCTACTGTTACCGCATCGGCGGCGACGAGTTCTGTGTGCTGCTGGAAAACGCAGACCGGGAGGCCTGGTGCGCGCAGGAATTTGAGCGTTTGCTGGCACTGCGGCGTGAGGTCGTGCATTGTCTGCCCAGAGTGTCCCTGGGGTCGGCACCCATTTCGGGGGAGGACCTGCTGGCCGTGAAAGACCAGGCCGACCGGGAGATGTACCGCTGCAAAAAGGCCCGGAAGGCTGCGGCGGCTGCAATGGAAAGGGCCGAAAGTGGGAGGCCCTGACCCATAGGCGGTACAAAAGGGGAGGAAGCCATGAGCGAATTTTCACACTTAAAAAACAAGCTGCTGGCTGAGCAGGTCGAAGACCAGATCTACCATTATATTCTGGATACCCCGCTGGAGCCGGGGGCAAAGCTGCCCAACGAGTTTGCGCTGGCGGAAAAGTTCCGAGTGGGGCGCAGCACCATCCGGGAGGCGGTGAAGCTGCTGTCCAGCAAGGGCATCGTGGAGGTGCGGCAAGGCTCCGGCACCTATGTGGTCACAACGGTGAAAGGGCTTTCGGACCCGCTGAATCTGCGCAGTGTGCAGGATAAGAATGCGCTGGCCTTTGATCTGGTCAACCTGCGGCTGCTGCTGGAACCGGGCATCGCTGAGATAGCGGCCCAGAACGCGACCGACGAGGACATTGAGCGGCTGCAGCGGCTGTGCGAGCGGGTCGAGACCAAGATCCACAATGGCGACCGCTACATTGAAGACGACATCGCCTTCCACACCTGCATTGCCGAGAGCAGCAAGAATCTGGTGGTGGGACAGCTGATCCCCATCATTGATACGGCGGTGATGATGTTCGTGAACGTCACCCACAAAAAGCTCATCGACGAGACCATCA
>ERZ791906.2175-NODE-2175-length-11755-cov-2.580940_pt1 | contig 11755 bp, 13 predicted proteins | sample MGYA00510146_ERZ791906 | MGnify/ENA primary metagenome ERZ791906 (study PRJEB30046, sample SAMN00792096) | human gut metagenome | study: EMG produced TPA metagenomics assembly of the A metagenome-wide association study of gut microbiota in type 2...
ACCCCTTTGACAGTGTGTTTTCCTAATAGGCGCTAATCATATAATAATTACAAAGCAAATGTTGCGTTTAAAGAAAGAAGGGCTATTATGAAACTTGAACATGTAACCGTTGACGATATGCTTCGTTCATATCTAAAGTCTAATTTCGCTAACCGCAACACACTGGTCATTTGGCCTTTAAGTATGTGTGATTCCGAAGCTGAAGTTGAGACTATTAAACAAGATCTCTTCGAATTCGGTTATCTTCCGCCGAAGAGCTATTTCCGCAATGGATTCTGGATTATAGAGATGCCCACGCATACGGCATGTGAAATCATCAACCGTCATAGTAAAGGTACACTTGCGATGCGTTGTTATTGCGGCGATGAATGTCTCCACGAAAATATGTGATCGTTCAAGTCCTATGTAAAACACCTCCAAAACTCTTCTTCAGATCATCGAGAATTGATAATTTACCCGCCGCACACTCGTGACTTCAATCGTGAGTAAGGCGGGCCAGATAGAACAAAAGAAAGGAGGAAGTGATATGTCTATGATAAATGAGATTATGCAAAGAGTATATAACAGCAGCGAGTTTGCGATTAAAGGGTATTCCCTGAGTCTGAAGGATACTTTCTTTGTGACGCACTCTACTCGTGCGTATGTTGTGTTTATTGCTGAGAGAAGCAACCTGGATGGATCAAACCAGAGTTTCAGCTATGTGATATATTCTGTCAATGAGGAATCTGTCATAGCATCGTCTTCTGATTTGTATAAGTCGATAACATCACAGTTTCCTTCACTTGCTGATTTATCCAATGCTGGAGGAAAGACAGATTTTGTTCGTAAGCGGACGCTCTCCAAACAGTTAGACATCTTGACAGAATCGTATGTAAAGCACAGCGGGCTATTGGACGATGTTAAAGATGCGTATATTTCTTACCTGACCGAAACGGAGGAAATTAAAGCGCCATCCTTCAAACCGATTTACGAGTATTTCTCAGGGAGAACAAGGAGGTAACTGCTATGGGATTATTTGACCGCAATTCTAACGAGAGTGCCTATTATTGGATTGTCGTAAGGGGGGGTAACAGATGATTGATTTTCATATTGCAGTAGAGATTGCGAGAAAGTATTATGCCGAGAAAGGCCAACAGGAACTAACCAAAGTATACGATGCAAAAAAGATTTGGATTGTATATGCCGGAAAGAAAGACCAGCCTAAATTCGGCAATGCTGGTATTGCCATTGATAAAGAAACAGGCGAAATCAGTCGATTCATTCTTCCTTCTCGTACAAACTTTGAAATCCTAAAAAATGCAACACTGATTGATATCTAACAGGAGGTAACTGTTATGGGATTATTTGACCGCAATCCTAACGAGAGTGCCTATGAATGACTTACCTCCAAAACCGCTGTTGATTTCTTTGGCGGTAGTTCATCGTTTGAGACCTATGTAAAATCGCACATCTCCAAAACATGCGGTCAGCTGAGCATGGCCATTCGCTTGTTTGAGACCTATGTAAAATCAAACGCCTCCAAAATCTATCCTCACTTGCAACGGCATCGGCAATTGTTTGAGACCTATGTAAAATTACTCACACTTAAAAATTCTTTTCGTCCCATACCTCATACATAATTTGAGCCCTCTGTAATGCAACATACCAACAAAACTCCTATCATCCTCTTATAGCTTGCCTATAGTTTGAGACCTATGTGAAATCATTTACCTTATTATCACCGTTCAGACCGGTCATTTGAGTCCTATTTTTTACAATCCATGCAAAACAAATGCCTCCAAATCACTCTCAGGGGAAAATATCTCGATAATTGAGACCTATGTAAAATCACCTACATCTCTAAAAGGATCATTTTTTGATACCTATGTAAAATTACTCGCCTCCAAACCTGGCGCGCGAAAAAAATACACCTCTTCCCCGTTTGAGACCTATGTAAAATCAAACACTATTAAAACAAGACTCCTAACGACGGTAATAGGCGCATCGTTTGAGACCTATGTAAAATCAAACACTCCTAAAACCTCACATTGTCCCCGAATAACCCTGAAAGGAAATTTGAGGCCTATGTAAAATCAGATACCTTTAAATCTGCCTCTGTCGGCGATGTAACAGACCAGCCGTTTGAGCCTGTAAAACAAAATACATCTAAAACAACACGATTATTTTTGTCTTTTCTGCGTTCGTTTGAGTTTTATGTAAAATCAACTACCTCTTATCTCTGTGTCCTGTGCCATTGGCTAACAGCTTGAGACCTATGTAAAATCAAACATTTCTAAGACGAACTTCTTTCAATGCCGTTTGAGATCTATGTAAAATGACTCACCTCTAAAACGGAGGGGATGTTGTTATATGTTTTCATAATGTTTGAGACCTATGTGAAACCATATACCTCCAAACCCATCTCTATCGGCGATGTAACAGACCAGCCGTTTGCCGTGCGCTGGAAGTGCGACTACATAACGCTTGAGTCCCATATAAAATCACTCACCTCCAAAACCTGTTTTTGCGAATACAGTTTAAGTTTGAGACCTATGTTGAGACTTATGTAAAACCAAAACAAAGGAAAATAGACCGCAAATCAGTAATTTGTTTGAGTCTCGTGTAAAACAAACTATCTCTAAAACCACCAACCTATTACAATCCTGTGCCTGCCGTTTGAGACCTATGTAAAACAGGACACCTTCAAACTCTTACCTGATTAGTCCACATATCTTTTCTGTTTGAGATCTATGTAAAACTATCCACCTCCAACCGGATATGAAATATCCGTTCCATCAGGGTTTGAGTCCTATCTTGCATCTAAATCAAAGAGAATAGGGTTTACGATTGCAGTTTGAGACCTATGTAAAACAGCAAACACCTCTATTTCTTCGATTTCCAGACGACTGTTACTGCCCTGTTTGAGTCCTTATGTAAAATCACTTACCTCCAAAACCGACGGCATTCCAACATAGGTTCGCGCTTAATTTGAGACCTATGTAAAATCCGATACCTCTAAACGTGATACAGTCTTCGTTTTGAACGGTCGTGCGTTTGAGACCTATGTAAATTACCTGATTGCGGCTTCCCAGTGACCTGCCTATCTCATAGGGGCGTTAAATTATCGTTTGAGCCTATGTCAAACCTCTTTTATCGGCTATCCTGGTCCGCTACGCGCGTTTGAGTTACTTAACCTTGTAAATTCACAACCATTTTTGCTTATATAGGAGGCGATTTCTTTGTTTATCATCGGCATTATTGCTGGCCTGTGTCTTTTAGCAACGGTTGTTTGCGTGACCGCTGTTATTGCGGCCGGACAGGCTGATTACAACAAAGCTACTCGGAAAGATTAAGACCTTTCTCTTATATGTAAAAGTCTTTTGGACTGGCTTTTGAGCCCTGCCCTCCACCGTTAGGTTGGCTTTTTGCGTTTGAGGTCTATGCAAAACAGGATGCCTTTAAACATAATGCCGTGTTGGATCATAGCTTGAGACCTATGCAAAACGAAATACCTTCAAACCTCGGGGGCTCTGTTTATTTTGCCTTTATAGTTTGAGACCCATGTAAAACCATACACCTCCAACCGGATATGAAATATCCGTTCCATCAGGGTTTGAGACCTATGTAAAACGAAATATATCCAAACCGTTCGGTATCAACAACCTGCTTGAAAATCGGTTTGAGACCTATGTAAAACAAAATACCTCCACTCATAGCCGAGATGCGTGCCTTAACCTCGATGAGTTTGAGACCTATGTAAAACGAAATATATCCAAACCGCTGTCGGCGGAAGAAGTGCAAGTACCCCAGTTTAAGACCTATGCAAAATCCTCTACCTTCAAAATCTGCATAAACAAGGAGAACTCTAAATGATAATCCCTATTAACATTCATGCAGGCGCTTTTTTGCTTTGTTTCGGGCTCGTCCTTCTGCTTACTGCGTTTCTAATTGAAGACTCGAGCAAATCCTCTCCTGGTTCTTTGACTATGGGATGTTTTCTCACAGGAATGGCAACAACTTTTGTGGGTATTCTTGTTCTGTTCTCGTGCCTTGTGCTACACCTTGTCATATAAATCCGTTTTTATTGCTAAAGGAGCTGTTCTTCATGTTGTATCCCTACGCCATAAGCCGTGAGAGCGTCAATGGGCATCGTGTCTGGATCGCCAAGAGCCTGCATTTGAAAGGCTGCGTCGCCCAAGGAGATACTCGCCTTGAGGCAATCAAAGAGCTGGAGTCCAATGAAATCGCATGGCTTGAAACTGCTAGAATGCTGCATATTCCTCCGTCAAATTAACACCTACACAATCGAAAATTCCTACTCCATCTATACCCTTGCGGTTAGGTGGAGTTTTTATGCAATTTGTTCTTGTGTTACAAAAACCAGATTTTCGATATTTATAAATGTAGATGGCTAATATGGACCATTGTTACCGGGATAATTTTAAGTCTTTTCCCTACACACGTGGGGTGATCCTATCCCATATTTTTTCTACAAGATTTCAGAAAGGAAGTGACCACAATGCAGTTAATACATGAACTTTCATGGTTATGGAAAGGAATAGGTATTATCGCACTTGTAAGTGCCATAGTTCTTATTGCAGCGTTCAAGCTGCACAAGGAAGAATACAAAATTGAGATTGTATGCATTATTCTTATCGCAACTATACTGATTTGTATTATTGCTATGATCCTTTGCGCTCGGGTTCCGATGCCCATATAAGCAATAGGCATTGCAGATTGATTTTTATCGTTACGGTAGCACCTTGTGCACTGCTGGCATCGATGGTGGTGATGGCGGGGGCGGCTCCTGAGGCGTGGGATAAATAAGCGCTACAATGCGCTGTAAGCGTTTCTAATCTTCAGTAGTTAAATTTCACATTCGTCCCATTGCCCGTCCTCCTGTCGCATCTGAGGACGGGCAACAGCGTTTTATAATCATTTCTTTATCGACCAGCACGATTGCTGGTAAAGCGCAGCTTCCTTACTCGAAAGCCGCTAAAAACCTCTCACCGGCGATATATTCGCCCATGGCAATGGTGATTAGAGTTTCTCGTACGTTCTGCTGCTCGCCCTCTCATCGCATCTGAGGGAGAGTAACAGCATTTCATCTTCATTTCTTTATCCATCTTCCTCTGCTCATATTGAGCAGAGGTTTTCTTTTTGCGCCGATCATTCAGGCTGATTATCGTCTGCACGCCACTGCAGATGAACCTCGCTCAGTTTCCGGTATTCCACCTGCGCAATATCAAGCATCCGCAACCCAATAAAGACATCATCATCCGGCAGCGTTACGACAGAAGACATCTTACAGCGTCTTGCATCAAAGCTGTCTTCCGGGACATCGCCGCAGAACTCCGGCTTTACGATCACTCGAAAGACCCTGTCTTTGTTCTTCTCTGCAAATCTACTGAACGAACCATACGCATTCCATGTGTAATTGGCTATCCACTCAGCAGCTTCATCGGTATAATATCGTTTCATGTCCTCCTTGCAGCTTGTCAGGCGGATCTCACTGAGTTTGTAGTATTCCAGCGTATCCGTTCCATACAGCTTGCCGTCATCGCTCTCCTGCAGCACCTGAATGCCCAGCAGAGCATCCTTGTTCGCCAGTTCGACCAATGTAGTCAATCGGCCATAAATTGTGCATGAGCAGTCGTATGCTTCTTCATCGAGGTCAACAATACGGAACACCTTCTGCGAATTATTCGCAACGAACTCAGCCAGCGAGCCATAGTTTGTGAACGCATTGTCATCCTGCGGTTCCGGCCAACTCCACTGCTTGATTGGCTCATTGGTACGCACATCAAAGAACTTTGTTTCCGGCTCTCCATTCTCGCATTTCGTTTCGAAGAAGCAGTCCGGCATGAACTCTGTTCCGTGCCAGCCTCGACCTTCTCCTGTTTCTGTATTATACTGCGTAAAGTACCAGCCGGTACCCTCCGCTTCTCCTTCTTCCTGTTCAAAGTGAACATACGGGAGATAGACCATTTTGCTCATTTTATCACCTCCTTTCGCCGTTCATGTTTCATCCGCGTTTTATTCTTATCCCATTAGCGGAACTCTTGCTGCTTCGAAATGCGGATTGATACCCAGACGAATCTCGCTCAGCTTATAATATTCGAGATCATCTTGCTGGTACAGCATGAAATCCTTATCGTTATAGCATTCTGTCCATACATTGAAGCCAATCAGGAAATCTGCGTCCGGCAACGGCACTACCTCAATGATCGTGCCATACTGCGCAGCATCTTCTCCATCTCGAACGAAATACGCGAAAATTTCATCTTCATGCTCTTTTGCAAAAGCTCTAAAATCATCATAATAAATCATGTACGTTTCCCTTTCCGTTTCTTAAATTCTGTTTTTTGTTTCTCACATAATCATTTTTATCATTCTTTATCAGGGAATATCTACGTTCTCTGTGAAGCACATCCTAAACTTCACCCTTTTCTGCTCTCAAACAAATAGAACAAATGTTTGCTTTTCTATCAGGATATGGTATAATAATTACAAAGCAAAACCGCCTACATCCTTGTTTGAGAATTCTGCAATTTCTTCCGCTTCCAAGTGTGTTCTGGCTGGAAAGTGTAGCATGTGTTTGAGTACCATGTAATTTCATCTTCTTCTAAACCCGATGTCGTGCGTCTGACTGAGTCTCTTGAGTTTGAGTGCCCTGCAATTTTTTTGTATTTGTAGCGTAGTACAGGTGAACCATCTCAGCTTGAGAACCCTGCACATTCGTGATTTTTAACGGCTGTAGGGCTTGAGCACCATGTAATTTTGCTTCCTTACAAAACAGCGGCTCTTTGATTTTCCGATGTTTGAGTATCCTGCAATTTTACACCCTTCCAAACCTTAAAAGACTTGACAATATAGTGAATATCTGTTTGAGCACCCTGCAATTTCACACCCCTCCAAATCGAGTGTGTAACATATAAATGGAACTGAATTGTTTGAGAACCATGTAATTTCACACCCTTCCAAACCCGTCTGGTTGGCGAGTTGACGTATGTTTGAGTACCATGTAATTTTATCTTCTTCCAAACCTGTACATTCGTGATTTTCAACGGGTGTAGGGCTTGAGCACCATGTAATTTCACACTCCTCCAAACCGTACAGAATCAGGCCCAGACGCAGAACCAGGTTTGAGAACCATGCAATTTCACTCTTCTCCAAAGCGCCGTAGGACCGTGTTACCGAATTTGAGAGCTCTGTAATTACGCATCAAAGTGTAGCATTGTTTGAGTACCATGTAATTTTACCTTCTTCCAAACCAAATTCGTTGTTTCCTGTATATTTCTGTGCGTTTGAGTATCATGTAATTTCATCTTCTTCTAAACCCTCAAAACGCTGAGGGTTTCTCATCGACCTCTGCTCAATGTGAGCACAAGTGCTCCTACGATTTCTTTGTGCCTTTCAAGCAGAAATGTACGCAAAAATATTGGGCCCTGTTTATTTGAGAACCATACGATTTTACTCTTCTTCAAAGTGGGCTGATTTGATTTGCCGTACAAGATATGTTTGAGTACCATGCAATTTTACTCTTCTTCCAAAGCTTTGTTCCGTTTTCGGACGAAATCTTGCTTGTTTGAGTACCATGTAATTTTATCTTCTTCCAAACCTCTACGGTGAGGACTGCGACTGCTATGTTTGTTTCAGTACCATGTAATTTTATCTTCTTCCAAACCATCAAAATGCTGAGGGCTTGATATCAACCTCTGCTCATTGTGAGCACAAGTCTATCTTCTCTTGCGACCAGGCGTTTGTGATTCGAGTTTTCAATTTGAACCCTTTGGGTACCCTTCTTGAGAGCCTTGCAATTTTTCTCTCTTATTTGAATGGCCTGTAATTTTACTTTCTTCCAACCCAAGGTGGCGACTTAGGAGCGATATTGTACATCGTTTGAGTACCATGTAATTTACTCTTTTCCAAAGCACTTCCGTTGTGGTAATCTATGGTTTGAGTATCATGCAATTTTATCTTCTTCTAAACCTATCTCCGTAAGTCAATCGAAAAGGATTTGGTTTGAGCACCCTGCAATTCTATTCCCTTCCAAATCGCGTGGACGCCGTTTCTTCATTCGCAAAAGATTTGAGAACCCTGTAATCTCACACTCTTCCAAACCTGACGTTCGGAAAGGACTTTATCCGGTTTGAGTATCCTGTAATTTTGCTTCCTTTCAAATGTGCCTTAGGTGTAGCATGTGTTTGAGTACCATGTAATTTCATCTTCTTCCAAACCTTTTAGGGGTTGGCGGTACCGAAACTCAAAGTTTGAGTACTCTGCAATTTTATCTTCTTCCAAACCGCCCGACCGCGCAGCTCCCGCACATTGGCCGTTTGAGTACCCTGCAATTTTATCTTCTCCCAAACCCTCAAAGCGCTTTTGAGTCAATACATGCATTTGAGAACCCTGTAATTTCTTTCTCTTCCAGAACATACGGTCAACTGTGCATGACCGCCAGCCTGTTTAAGAACCCTGCAATTTCGTCTCGGATTTACCGATGCTTTTCGTGGCTTGGTCTGGTTCTGCGAGTGCGGCTTAACTTCTGCATTGTATGAACATCGTTAGCTTGCGGATTTGCAACTTTCAATCAAAAGCAATCCATGTTTCTGCATTTGAGTGTCCTGCAATCTTTCATTTTTTCTAAGTAAATGCTCTAAATGGGAAACAGACCGTGAAGTTTGAGCGTCTGCAATTTCGTCCACTTTATTTAAGCATTCTTCGATTCCATTTTTGCATTTTATGCAATAGAGGTAAAAGAAATTCATTATTTGAGTACCCCGCGATTCCATTTCCAAATCAAATTCGGAGGATTATTTATGTCTCAAAAGACCTTAATCGACAAACAGACTATTCTTTTGCAAATCAAAGATGTTATGTTTTCATCGGCATTGGCTGGGGCGCAATGTTGGCTGTTGATGCTGCATGTGCCATACTGGCCCTCGAATCTCCTGTTTTCTGCCGTATTAACGCTTTTCCACTGGGGAGCATTTATCTTTGCTCCTTTGTTTGTCGCCAGCGCAGCATGCAATCTTATTCAACTGCTTGCTATCCTTGTCCGAAAAGCCGCTCAAATCGTGAAATAAGTGAACGTGCGACATCCAAAGGTTTCTTCCACTTCCAAAGCGTGTTCCGGCTCGAAAGCCAGTTTGAGCATCATGCAATTCCATTTTCCTTCGAATATCGTGCCGGCAACATCAGGGGTTTGAGCACCATGTAATTTCACGTCTGCCAAACCCACGGTGCAATATTCGGAACATCTTTTCGAGTTTGAGAACCATGTAATTTTATCTTCTTCTACCCCCCCTCTTTTTATCTTTTAGTCCCAGTCGCGACTGTTTGATTGCCATGTAATTTTATCTTCTTCTAAACCAGGTGATATTGTTGTAAAGTTTGAGTACCATGTAATTTTATCTTTTTCCAAACCTTGAGGGGGTCAGTGAAAAAGTCTATGTCCGTTTGAGTATCCTGTAATTTTGCTTTCTTACAACGCTGCGGCTCATCTTGACGTTTGAGAACCCTGCAACTTCACACCTTTCCAAACCGGAAATCCATCGACACATCGAAGAAATCCGGTTTGAGCACCATATAATTTTACCTTCCTCCAAGCCTTCAAAATGCTGAAGTCTTGCATTCTTTCGAATCTGGCAAAATGGATTGCGTCATGTCCAGTTTGAGAACCCTGTGATTTCGTTTCTTTCCAATCCTCTGATCTCACGTTCTGCATCCACATCTCGGCTTGAGCACCATGTAATTTTATCTTCTTTTAAACCGCCTGCCGACTGTTACACCTGAGTGTGTGTTTGAGTACCATGTAATTTTATCTTCTTCCAAATCAGGCGGCCGATATCTTTGGCCTGTGTATAGGTTTGAGAACCATGTATTTCCCGTCTAAAACGCGAGCTACATCAAGGCGGAGTTTGAGAACCACGTAATTCTACTTCTCTTCTAAGCTTATCAATGGCGACGGCACGGTTTTTAAGGTTTGAGTACCGTTGAGTACCGTGTAATTTCTTTTCTCAAAAGCTCTTTACCGCCAACCCAACCATACTCAGCCAGTATTCTCTTTTTGTTTGAGTTGATCTGTAATTCCAGCGCATACCGCTGATCTCATCCTTCACTCGTTTGAGCCCCTGTAATCCCCCCTTCTAAAACATCCTCATTTACGGATTTATATCTTCATTTATTTGAGAACCTTGCAATTTCTTCTGTTTTCAAAACTACTTTTGCACAAAATCATCTGTCCGGTTTGTTTGAGTACCATACAATTTCTTATACTTCCAAACCAAACCTTTGTGTAGCACGCGGCACGGTCGTGTTTGAGCCCTATGCAATTTCCTTCTTTCACTGACTTACGATGCCGAGTTTGTTTGAGCGCCATGCAATTTCTTCTGCTTCCAAAACGATTAGACGCGGATAAGAGAACGGCATGATGCTTGAGAACCCTGTAGTTTTATTCTCTTCCAAACCCAACACATTTCTATCGCAATTGCGATTATAGTTTGAGCACCATGTAATTTTATTTTCTTTCAACCCGGGGTAGGTTCCGCCTCGGCTGCAATCTTGGTTTGAGAACCTTGTAATTTCTTCCGCCTCCCAAACAAGGGGGCTTGACACGCGAAAAAAGTTGCGTTTGAGTACCATGCAATTTCTTTCTCGTCCAAACCAGTGCCTCCGCCGATGAGGTTTGAGTATCCTGTAATTCTATCTTCTTCCAACCCGGATCACCTTCCGGAACGAGCAGCTGCGAAGTTTGAGTACCATGTAGCTTTTTCTCCACCAAAACGAGTGGATTGGTAGCAGCACGAGTTTGAGTGCCCTGTAATTTTATCTTCTTCCAAACCGAGAGTAGGGTAACACCCAAGTAAAAGTAGGTTTGAGTACCATGTAATTTTATCTTCTTCCAAGCTCTATCACCGCCCTGATCGTAAGGGTTTGAGTATCATGCAATTTTATCTTCTTCCAAGCCCTCAAAACGCTGAGGGTTTGGACATTAGCCTCTGCTCAATGTGAGCACAAGTCAACATATAAAGAGGTAACCGCTCATGAACTATCTCTACTATATCGGCTACGCCTACACCGTTTATGTTGCCAAACAGAACCCTGTTAAGGGCTTTGGCGAAACCAACATCATCCGCGATCACGAGTTGACAACGGCAGACATCGTTGAACTGCAGCAGTCGCTCGGAAAGAACCTGATCGTAAATAACCATCTTCAGGCCGTTCGCCCTAACATCTGGTCCCCTCCTCAGCCGCCGCAGGCGGATGTTGTGCTGACCAGCGTAACGCTGCTTTCGACAATGCGGGAATAATACCGTCTGAACAATAATGCCTTTCTCGGCGCTTTACAGGTCGGCATTGCCATGCTATACTGTTTACAGTGATTAGTGTCGCAGAAGCCCGTGAGGCCTGTGACCTGAAAGGAAGGCTCTTTAGGGTCTTCCTTTTCTTTTTTATCAAGAACTACCCCGATTTACAGGAGTTATCGCTTATGCCCAGCAATATACCATCAAAGTCCGATGAAAACGGCGCAGCCGAATTCATCAAGTACCAGAAACTATGTGACTTGGATTACTATTCCCGCTTTTCGCGCGAGGAACTGGAAACCAAGCACGCCGATATTCTGCATTTATATGAGGCTCTTAAGAAAGACACCCGCTTTTGGATTGTCTTATCGTTCGTTCTGATTCCGGTTAGTGCGTTTATCTTGTGGGACTTCTATCTGCTGCTTGCCAATCCCGCCTATGCCTTTTACGCATCAAAAAATATGAAC
>ERZ791906.2187-NODE-2187-length-11703-cov-4.619505_pt1 | contig 11703 bp, 10 predicted proteins | sample MGYA00510146_ERZ791906 | MGnify/ENA primary metagenome ERZ791906 (study PRJEB30046, sample SAMN00792096) | human gut metagenome | study: EMG produced TPA metagenomics assembly of the A metagenome-wide association study of gut microbiota in type 2...
CGCCACCTTGCCAAGGTGGAGGTAGCGAGTTCGAGCCTCGTCGGCCGCTCCAGACAAAACAAGCCACTGCAAAACATGATTCGTCGTGTGATGCAGCGGCTTTTTTGTACGTTGAAAGCTTTTTTGGAATTGGAAAAGGAGGGGAAAACGCAGTGATATTCGGCAAGTACATCAACCGGTATTACCTCAAGCATGCTCCCGTACTGCTGCTGGGCCTTGCCGCCCTGCTGACGGTGGATTACATCCAGCTTTTGATCCCGCAGCTTTACCGGCTGGTCATCAACGGGGTGAACCTTGGCCAGGTGGTGGTGAACGGTGAGACGCTGCCCTTTACCAAGGAAGTGCTGTTACAGCACATCTGCCTGCCCATGATCTGGATCGTGGTGCTGATGGTCATTGGGCGCTTTTTGTGGCGCATCTGTTTCTTCGGCTCGGCGGTGCGGGTCGCGGCAGACCTGCGGGAGCGGATGTTCGACCACAGCCGCAGGCTGTCCCAGCAGTACTATCAGGTGAACAAGGTCGGCAACCTGATGAGCCTGTACACCAACGATCTGGACACCATTCAGGAGTGCTTTGGTGACGGCGTGCTGATGTTCTTCGACGCGCTGACCCTGGGTCTGCTGGCCCTTTATAAGATGTGGACCATGGACGTGCGGCTGACCTTGCTGGCCCTGATCCCGGCCCTGATCATGTTTGCCATCGGCACCCAGATGAGCAAGGTGATGACCCGGCGCTGGGAGGAGCGGCAGGAGGCCTTCTCCGGCCTTTCCGATTTCGCGCAGGAGAACTTTTCCGGCATTGCGGTCATCAAGGCCTTTGTCAAGGAGTACAAGGAACTGCAGGCCTTCCGGAAGCTGAACAAGGAAAACGAGGAGATCAACGTGACCTACACGAAGATCGCCACCCTGCTGGAGGTGCTGGTGACCCTGTTCGTGGAGTCCGTGATCTGCATCATTCTGGGTTACGGCGGCTATCTGGTCTATCAGGGCCGGTTCAACGCCGGCCAGCTGGTGGAGTACATCGGCTACTTTGAGGCCATTGTCTGGCCCATCATGGCTGTGTCCATGCTGATCGAAAAGACCAGCCGCGGCAGGGCCTCCCTGAACCGCATCACTGAGCTGCTGGATGCCCCCATCGACGTGGCCGACCGCCCCGGCGTGGCCGACCTGACCGACCCCAAAGGCGGCATCGAGTTCCGCCACCTGAACTTCCGCTACCCGGACGGTGAGTACGATGTGCTGCGGGATATCTCCTTTACCATTGCGCCCGGCGAGAGCGTGGGCATCGTGGGCAAGACCGGTGCGGGCAAGACCGCCCTGGTGGACCTGCTGCTGCGCACCTATAATGTGCCGGACGGAACCCTGTTCGTGGACGGCAGGGATGTGAACAGCCTTTCCATCCACTCGGTGCGCAATGCCTGTGCCTACGTTCCGCAGGATAATTTCCTGTTCTCGGACACCATCGCCCACAACATTGCCTTTGGTGTGGACGATGCCACCCCCGAGGACATCGAGCGGGCGGCAAGCATGGCCGATGTGCGGGATAATATCGTGGACTTCAAGGACGGCTACGAGACCGTTCTGGGCGAGCGCGGCGTGACGGTGTCCGGTGGTCAGAAGCAGCGCATTTCCATCGCCCGCGCCCTGCTCAAGGACGCACCCATCCTGATCCTGGACGACTCCGTCTCGGCGGTGGATACCAGCACCGAGAAGATCATTCTGGACAACCTCAAGAACAGCCGGGCAGGCAAGACCACCCTGCTCATTGCCCACCGCATTTCCACGGTGGAGCGGCTGGATAAGATCGTATTCCTCAACGAGGGCCGGGTGGAAGCCGTCGGCCCCCACGACCAGCTGTATGCTTCCTGCCCGGAGTACCGCCGGATGGTCGATCTGCAGCGGCTGGAGGATGAGACGAAGGGAGGCGAAAACGCATGATGCATCTGAATCCATTGGTTCTGGTGGGCGCTGTCATCGGCGTGATCACCGCCCTGCTGGTGGCAGCCTATGCCGCCGTCAAGGACAAAAAGACCGCCATGGGCTTTGAGCGCAACATGGAGGACGGCGAGATCATGCGCCGCCTTGCCCGCTATGCCCGGCCCTACCTGAGCAAATTCCTCATTGTGGGCGTGCTGATGCTCTTCTCCATTGCCTACGATATCATTTCACCCCTCATCGTGGGCCGCATCGAGGAGCTGGTGGCCGGGGAGTTTGAACTCCGCGCCCTCTTCCTGGGCGTGTCAGTGTATGCAGGCGTGCTGGTGTTCTCCATGGGCAGCACCTACCTGCAGGCCGTGATCCTGCAGCGGGTGGGTCAGCGCATCATCTCCGATCTGCGCGAGGATCTGTTCAGCCACATTGAATCTTTGGCACACGAGCAGCTCAACGAGATCCCGGTGGGCAAGCTGGTCACCCGAGTGACCAACGATACCAACGCCATCTCCATGATGTTCACAAACCTCTTGGTCCAGCTGACCAAGAACAGCTTTGTCATTCTGGGCATTCTGGTGGCCATGCTCTGCCTGAACTACGAGCTGACGTTGATGGTGCTCTGCTTTGTGCCCTTCATCGTGATCTTCACGGTCATCTTCCGCAAGTTCTCCCGCCGCGCCAACCGCAAGCTCAAGAACGCGACCACCGATATCAATACCTATCTGTCCGAAAACCTGTCCGGCATCAAGGTCACCCAGATCTTTGGCCGGGAGGACGAGAAGATGGAGGACTTCCGCCAAAAGAGCCAGAAGCTGGCCCGGGCCAATCAGGAGCAGATCTTCGTGTTCAGCGTGTTCCGTCCGCTGGTGTATATGCTCTATGTCAGCTCGATCCTGTGCCTGTTCTATCTGGGCGGCATGGGTCACCTGAACAACGTCAGCTTTCTGGGGCAGACCATTTCCAGCGGCACCATCGTCACCTTTTATATGTACATCTCCAAGTTCTTCACCCCCATCCAGAACCTGGCCGAGCAGTTCAACTGGCTGCAGTCGGCGCTGGCATCGGCAGAAAAGGTGTTCTCTATCATGGACATCCAGCCCAGGATGCAGGATGCCCCCGATGCCATTGAGCTGGACGAGGTGAAGGGCGAGATCGAGTTCCGGGACGTGTGGTTCAGCTACGTTCCCGGCGAGTGGGTGCTGCAGGGCGTTTCCTTCCATGTGGATGCCCGCCAGACCGTGGCCTTTGTGGGCTCCACCGGCTCCGGCAAGAGCACCATCCTCTCCCTGATCTGCCGGAACTACGAGTTCCAGAAGGGCCAGATCCTGATCGACGGTATCGACATCCGCAAGATCAAGATCTCCTCCCTGCGCAGGCACTTCGGCCAGATGCTGCAGGATGTGTTCCTGTTCTCGGGCACCATCCGCTCCAACATCGTTCTGCGGGAAGAGGGCATCCCCGACAGCGAGATCATGGAGGTCTGCCGCTACGTCAACGCCGACAAGTTCATCAACAAGCTGGACCACGGGTTGGACGAAGAGGTGCGTGAGCGCGGCAACAACTTCTCCGCCGGGCAGCGGCAGCTGCTCAGCTTTGCCCGCACCATCATCCACAAGCCCAGCGTGATGATCCTGGACGAGGCTACCGCCAACATCGACACCGAGACGGAGCTGCTGATTCAGGATTCGCTGGAAAAGATGCGCACCGTGGGCACCATGCTCATTGTGGCCCACCGGTTGTCCACCATCCAGCATGCGGACAACATCATCGTGCTGTCCCACGGTAAAATTCTGGAGCAGGGCACCCACCAGCAGCTGCTGGCCCGGCATGGCCGCTACTACCAGCTGTACACCCTGCAATACCACAAGGCGCAGCTGAATGCAGCCGAATAAGCGCAGACAGAAAGGCCGCTGACCTGAGATGGGTCAGCGGCCTTTTCCGTCTGCACCGGGGGCGGAGTCGTCCGCTTCCGGATCGTTGAGGGAACGCAATTAACACTTGCAAAACAGGTGCATCGCTCGTATAATAAAATGTGGTAAAATAATAAAAAAGAGAAATGGAAAGGAGGGGCCACAGGATGCAGAGGATCGATGCGATCGGCTACGAAGAAGTGATGACCTTTCTGCGCAGTACACCGGCGAACCTCTTTTTCAAGGATACGGAATGCCGTTATCTTTTTATTTCGGACGTTAGGACTTTCTTCCCCTACGGAGAAGGGCAGGAAGAGGATGTGCTGGGCAAGACAGATCTGGAGATCTGGAGCAGCGAGGAACAGGCTCGCTTTTATTATGAGCAGGACCAGAAGGTGCTTGCCACCGGCAAGGGAACCGGCTATATCACCGAGGTGCCCCGGAAGGATGGGACGGCATACTATCAGATCAAAAAGAACCCCGTTGTGCTGGAGGGAAAGATCATTGGCATCGTGGGGCTTATTGGTGATATCACCGAACGGGTGCGGCTGGAAAAACAGGCCGAGAACTGGGCCATCCACGATGAACTGACCGGTCTGTATAACCGCAACTACCTGAAGGTAAAGGGTGCAGAGCAGCTGAAGGGAGCCATCATGCCCATCACGATCATTATGGGCGATTGTAACTACCTGAAGCGTGTGAATGATGCCTACGGCCACGAGTACGGCGACCTGCTGCTCAAGCGGGTGGGCCGGGTGATCCGGGAAAACCTGCCGCCGGAAAGCGTGGCCCTGCGGATGGGCGGCGATGAATTCCTCATTGCCTGCAACCACTTCTCTGCAGAAGAGGCCGAACAGCTGATCGAGAGGCTGCACGGGGAGCTGGCCCGCCAGAGCGACGACCGCCTCAAGCTGGATGTTGCCTTTGGATACCACACCGTGACAGAAGGCCCCTTTGATTATATCGCAGTCTACCATGCTGCCGACCGGGATATGTACCGGAACAAGCGCAAAAACCGCTGAAAATGCGGATGAAAAAAGCCTCAGCCCGATCTCCAAGGGCTGAGGCTTTTTTGGTGATCTGTTACATCAGGGCGGTGAGCACCAGCGCGCAGAGCGGCAGGGTGAGCACCGTGCCCATGAGGATGGCCAGCGCACCGGCTCCGATCAGCAAAAACAGCACAGCCACCTGCTGCGGCTTACAGGATCACATTTTTGATGAGCAGGGAAACGCTGCCGTCCGGATCGTGGAGGAACTCCAGCTCGGAATCGGAGTTCAGCAGCTCGGTGGGGATCTTGACCTCGATGCCGTTGGCGGTGCGGATGCTCCGGCTCTCCATCCGGCGGATGCGGGCAGGGGTCACGGTGACAGGAGCAGCGGCCTCTTCCAGCACCTCGCTCTTTTCCACATAGTCATCAAAGGGCACAGCGGCCAGCGGGTATTCCTCGGCCAGCTGCTGGCGCACCTGCTCCACCGATACCTGATTGTCGTTGTCGGCAGCCTGGTTGGCAATGAGCATGGCCACCTGCGCGTCGGCATGGGGCTCATCCTCATAGGCATCCTTCACGGCCTGTGCGGCGGCCTCCTGAATGGCCTGCAGCTTCTTTTTCTCGGGCTCGGCCTGGGTATACTGGAACACAACAGAGGAGAGGTAGAACTCCTTATGGCCGTCGATGTCGTATTTCTTTTCCAGCAGGCGCATGGAGTAGTCTGTCAGGTTGACGAGCGCACCCTCCTCCACCTTGCCGCTCTGGGTGGGCAGGCAGGCCCGCTGCTGGATGATGGAGTTGACCGGGGCACCCTCCACGGTCTCGGTGTAGTGGGTGTAGCCGTTTTTATAGTTCAGCTTGAGGATGCCCAGCCAGGGCGCGCCGTCCCGGGTGAAATCCACCACGGCCAGGTCCGCCCCGGGGATGGTGGTGTGGGCGTGCATGTAATCGAACAGCACCCCCGCAATGCGGCAGGACAAATCAATGAAATCCTGATTGTGCTCCAGCTCGTTCCGGAAAGCCGAATCCGGCAGGGGGCGGCACTGGCGGATCTCATCGCTGGCCAGCAGCTTTTCGATATGATTCTGTAGGTAGGCGGTCTTTTCGGCAGTCAGCTCCATGCCGCCGCCGCTGAGCACCGGCGCGTCCAGCGTGGTGTCCAGCACATGTAAAATTGCCTGATGGATGATGATCTCCATGGGTCAAAACCTCATTTCCCGGGTGATTGTGATGTTCCTGCCCAGTATAGCACATCCGGAACAAAAAGGCGAGAGGGAGCGCAAAGGCTTGTCAACCGCCGCCTGAGATGCTACAATGGGGCTGACCAAACATCCGGACAAGCCGAAAGGGGAGTGTGTTATGGAATTTCGGGACAAGCCGATGCAGAACCTCATCCGCATCAAGGAAAAGGAGATCTGCAAAAATGTGCAGGAGCTGCTGCTGGACGGTGAGCAGATCGTGGGGGCTTACAAGACCGTGCGCGATCAGGCCGTGTTCACCACCCACCGCATTTTTATGGTGGATATGCAGGGGATGACCGGTACCCGGCAGGAGATCTTTGTGCTGCCCTACCGCAAGATCCTGCATTACGGCATCAAGACGGCAGGCTTTGGCGACCCGCTGCAGACCTCAGAGCTGACGGTCTGCTTTGCGGATGAGCACGAGGCAAAGTTCGGCTTCATCGGGCAGGATGAGCTGCTGGCGGTGGCACGGGCCATCAGCCGGTGCATCCTGTAACAGAAAAAGAGAAAACGTAAAACGCCCGTTCCGGCTTCTGACCCCGGAGCGGGCGTTTTACATTGCTGTAATATGCGAAAAAAGGAGAATGTCGAAGGGTCAGCAGGCGGCGCGCTCTCTGCGGCCGGCCTCAAGCATGTAGTGCAGGAAGCCGGTGACATCAGCGGGGTCGGTGACAGAGATGTCAAAGCCCTTGGAGGGAGCGTCCATCATCTGGAACAGCTCGGTGGCGGCGTTGTCCTTTTTCAGGTCGCAGGTCTCGCCATTGTCCAGGTGCAGGAGCACACTGCCGCGGCTGGCGGCTACCTGCTGCATGAAACGGTCTTTATCAAGATACTGGATGCGAAGCATAAAAATACCTCCCACAAAGAAATGTTTTATTCTGGAAGAGTCCCTCGGGCCAGGCTGCCCGTGGGGAACGCTTCTCGGGAACCGGATCAAGCCGTGCCGGGGGTTGTTTTCCGCCCCCTGCGGTGTTATACTGTGCTTGCTGGTTCTGATGAAATAATACCACGAAACTGGCACGATAGATAGAATAAAAACACCCGATTTGTACAACAAAATCGGCTTTGACAAAAAATATTCAAAGTATTGCGGAAAGGAATTGTTCAATATGGCTTTTCAGACGAGCTGTGTCACTGGTGCCAATATCGTTACCGGGCTGACCTTCCAGCAGGATGTTATGGCCGATGCCGAGGGGCGGGAACTGGTCCAGCATGGCAGCGCCCTGTTTCCCATTGCCTGCTACGCGGAGAACCTGAAAAGCTATTCGGTGGCCTGGCACTGGCACGAGGAGTTCGAGTACATACTGGCCATGAAGGGCCCCCTGACGGTGGACGTGAACAAGACCCGGGTGACCCTGCAGACGAATCAGGGCGTGTTCCTGAACTCCGGCATCCTCCACGCGGTGGAGCAGGCGGAAAAAGGGGAGGCTCTGCTCCACTCGGGCGTGTTCCATCCCCGGCTGGTGGGTGGAATGGACACCATCTTCTGGCAGAAGCTCATCCGACCCATGCTCCAGCCGGATGCCCCGGCGTTTTTTCTGCTGGATGGAGCCGTGCCCTGGCAGGCGCAGGTGCTTGCCTGCCTGCGGGAAGCCTGGCAGGCGGTTGCCGTGGAGCCCTTTGATTACGAGAACCGGGTGCGTTATTATCTCTCTGCGGCATTGCGGCTGCTGAGCATCCAGTGCGTGGGCGGCAAGACCAAGGTCTCACAGCAGGAGCAGATCGCCGCCGAGCGGATGAAGCAGATGCTCCGCTTTGTAGAGGAGCACTACGCTGAGGAGCTGACCGTGGAACGCATCGCGGCCAGTGTGGCTCTGAGCGAGAGCGCCTGCCTGCGCAGCTTCCGGCAGATGCTGGGCATCACGCCCATTCAGTATGTCAAGCAGTTCCGGGTGGAAAAGGCCGCCGAGCTGCTCCGCTCCACCCGGCTCAAGACGGGCGAGATCGGGATGGAGTGCGGCTTTGCAGATGGCAGCTACTTCATCAAGACCTTCCGGGAGATCAAGCACTGCACACCCAAGGAATACCGCGCAAAATTCTGCTGAAATGTCTGAGATAGGAATCGGAGGAAATGATCCCCATGCAGCACAGTCTGACCCAAGGCCCCATTACAAAGAATATCCTGCTGTTTGCTCTGCCGCTGATGTTCGGCAACCTGCTGCAGCAGATGTACAACATTGCCGACACCTGGGTGGTGGGCCGCTTCCTCGGCGCGGATGCGCTGGCGGCGGTGGGCTCCTCCTATACCCTGATGACCTTTCTCACCTCGATCCTGCTGGGCCTGTGCATGGGCAGCGGTGCGGCTGTGTCCATGCAGTATGGCAGCGGCGAGACCGAGAAGATGCGGCAGAGCGTGTTCCAGTCTTTCCTGCTCATTGCGGGCATCGCCCTGGTGCTCAACCTGCTGGTCTATCTGGGGCTGAACGGCATCCTGTGGCTGCTACGGGTGCCCGCAGAGCTTTGTCCGCTGATGAAGGACTACCTGCTCATCATCTTTCTGGGCATTGCGGCCACCTTTTTGTATAACTATTTCGCAAACCTTCTGCGGGCCATCGGCAATTCCGTGGTGCCGCTGACGTTTCTGGCTGTATCAGCCATCCTGAACGTGATCTTGGATCTGGTCTGTGTCCTTGTGCTTGACTGGGGCGTGAAGGGTGCCGCCGTGGCAACTGTTTTTTCTCAGTATGTGTCCGGGGTGGGCATCGGCCTGTACACCCTGAAAAAGTTCCCGCAGCTCTGCCCGAAACGGACAGACTGCAGGTGGGACCGGAAGAACCTTGCCAATATCCTGAATCTTTCGGTGATGACCAGCGTTCAGCAGTCCATTATGAATTTTGGCATCCTGATGGTGCAGGGGCTGGTCAACAGCTTCGGCACGGTCATCATGGCGGCTTTTGCGGCAGCGGTGAAGATCGATTCCTTTGCCTATATGCCGGTGCAGGATTTTGGCAACGCCTTCTCGACCTATGTGGCCCAGAACTACGGAGCCAACCAGCCTGACCGCATCAAAAAAGGGATCCGCAGTGCCGGGCTGACAAGTGCGTTGTTCTGCATCGTCATCAGCGTGCTGGTCTGCGCCTTTGCAGCCCCGCTCATGGGGATTTTCATCGACCCGGCCCAGACCGAGATCATCGCGGCGGGCGTGCAATACCTCCGCATCGAGGGCGCATGCTACATCGGCATTGGCGTGCTCTTTCTGCTCTACGGCTACTACCGGGCGGTCAACCAGCCGGGGATGTCGGTCATCCTGACCATTGCCTCCCTTGGCACCCGTGTGGCGCTGGCCTACCTGCTTTCTGCCACACCGCTGGGCGTTACCGGCATCTGGCTCAGTGTGCCCATCGGCTGGGCACTGGCAGATGCCATCGGCATTGGGTATTATTTGAAGAGGAGAGCATAAAATATCCCCCGCTGCAAAGCGTGTTTTGGCACGTCTGCAGCGGGGGATATTGTTTTTTCTGGGGTTTGAGGTGATTCGAGCGGGGGCTTATTCCCCTACGGCGGGGACGTTCTGCATCGTCCAGAGGAGCTTCTGGACATCCACGCTGCCCATGTGGGTGGGTTCCTCACCCAAACGGAGGAAATCGGTCTGCTGGGCGGTAACAGTCTGCCACTGGGGCAGGTCTGCGCCGTTGGGGTCGCCGGTCTTGGCAAAGTTGGTCAGGTAATCCACCATCTGAGCGCTGAGGGCGGTGTCCTTCTCAGTGAAGGGCCGCCAGCAGTGAGCCAGCGTGCCGAACCAGTACCACAGGTCGCTGGAATGCCAGGCACCACGGTCATCACCGGGAAGCTGGCGGTCGAAGAACCAGCCATAGCTGTCGGTGTTCCGGGCGCACCAGTCCTGAGCCATCTGGTAGAGGTAGGGCGGAACGATATCCTCGCTGGTGAAGCCGATGAGGTAAGGGATATGGTGCTGCTCATCGGCAGCCAGCGTCTCGGGGCCGGTCTTGACCTGGAAACGGCCATCCACCACAGGCTCGCAGCCCAGACCCTTGAACTGGGGCTGGGTGCGGACGGCATCCCAGACTGCAAACAGTCTGGCGGGGGCGAGGGCACGGAACTCAGCCAGCGTGCTGCACCCGGCGGTCTCCATGACCTGCTTCCAGAACGGGTAGTGGGCCGCGGCAGGCTTGGCCGTCAGCATCTGGCTCACGCCGCCGCCGCTGCTCATCACGGCCTTGGAGAACAGCCCCCTGGTGGTGGGTGAGAGGACGAGCTGCTGGACGCTCATGGCACCGGCGCTCTGGCCCATGATGGTGATGTTGTTGGGATCGCCGCCAAAGGCAGCGATATTGGCACGCACCCACTGCAGAGCCGCCAGCTGATCCAGAAAGGCATAGTTGCCGGTGGATCCGGCCTCATCGGCCAGCTCGGGCAGGCAGACAAAGCCCATGGGGCCGAGCCGGTAGTTGATGGTCACAGCCACGCAGCCTTTGGTGGGCCAGACGGGGCCGTCGAAGTGCTTCTCGTGGCCGCAGCCGCCGGTAAAGCCGCCGCCGTGAATGTAGAAGATGACCGGCAGTCTGTCCCCGGGAGCTGCATCGGCAGGGGCCCAGATGTTCAGGAACAGGCAGTCCTCGCTGTAGGTGTACGTTTCGCCCTTACGGAACTCGTTGTAGTAGAAGGCTTTTCCGGGTGCGGCGGCCTCGTCATAGAAGGCGCGGGGCTGGTAGCAGCAGGCACCGTACCGGGTGGCATCGTAGACACCGTCCCAGTGGGTGACGGGGACAGGAAACTCCCACCGCCCGGCGGTGGCGTAGCGAATGCCCTTGTAAGCGGCAATGCCCGGCCACTGGCAAGCCGTGCCGGAGATCACGCCGCAGGGCGTGGTGCGCTCAAAGCTCATGGGGGAAACCTCCTTGTCTTACTCCGCCGCTTTCAGGCCCCGGATGTCCTCGCCCGCAAACAGGCAGGGGACAAAGGAGGAAAGGCGGCTGGAGATCTTTTCGGTGTATCGCTTTTCCAGCAGGGAGCCATCCGCAATGTTGGTGGTGACGATGGTGGGCAGACCGGCTCCCAGGCGGTTATTCAGCAGGCTGTAAAAAGTGGTGATGAAGTAGGGGGTGACGAATTCGGTGCCCAGATCGTCCAGGATCAGCAGATCGGCGGCAGAGGCGGTGCGCAGCAGGGTCTCGGCATCCTCAGAGGAGTCGAAGCGGGCGTTTTCCAGCTTGCCGAAGAAGTCCGGACTGGAAACGTAGATCACGTCAAAATCCTTTTGCAGCACGATGCCCGCAATGGCAAGGGCGGCGTGGGTCTTGCCCAGCCCCGCGTTGCCGAAAAGCATCAGGCTCTCGCTGTTGTGGTCGAATTCCTCAGCGTAGCTGCGCAGATCCTCCAGCAGGCCGCCCATGTAGGTGCGGACAGGCTCACCCAGCTTCTCGTCCATGGTGTTGGGATAGTACCGCAGCTCCATGGTGTCAAAGCTGGAAATGGACAGGCTGGACAGCGCCTCGATCTCCTCCCGCCGCAGACCCTGCATCAGCTTGTGAACGCAGGTGCAGGTGCGGCCCTGCACGCTGCCGGTATCCTGGCACAGCTTGCAGGTGAATTTGGGCTCCAGCGCATCCGCAGGGCGGCCGCTGGCGGACAGCAGGGCGGTGAGCTCCTGCCGGGCTTTGCTCAGTGCGGC
>ERZ791906.2195-NODE-2195-length-11680-cov-3.540559_pt1 | contig 11680 bp, 17 predicted proteins | sample MGYA00510146_ERZ791906 | MGnify/ENA primary metagenome ERZ791906 (study PRJEB30046, sample SAMN00792096) | human gut metagenome | study: EMG produced TPA metagenomics assembly of the A metagenome-wide association study of gut microbiota in type 2...
TCATTCCGACACATAAGGCTTGACTTTCAATAAGTTAAGCCTTTTTTGTTCCGTTTTTGTTCCGCTAAATCTGCAATAAATAAAAATAATAGGTATTTCGCAAGGGGTTTACCTCTTTCTTCGTATCTTTGTAACAAATGCTTTCGGAAGTGTCCGGTATAGCTTTTAAATCCAATTAGGGACATCTGAATAAAGATGCCCCTTTTTTATCTTTAACGGTGGGTAAAGAAAGAATACCTAAATAAGCCCCAGGTTACGGGGATACGGTTGCGGTGTAATATAAAACACTCATTTAAAGCATTTTATAGCAAATATTACCGTAACCTGTATTTTTATGGTACTGGTTGACAGGTTGACGGTTGACTATGATATAATATACTGTTTATCAATGCAATATAGCATTTTTCTCGTCAACCTAATTCGTTATGGTATTGAACTTCTTAAAAATACTAAGAGGTTACGTGGTTACGGGTTACGCCCCATGTTAAACGCTGATAATGAGAGTAATAACAAGAAGACAGCCGTAACCACCTAATTTGTGATATTAAAAAAGGGAACCTCATTTCTGAAACTCCCTCTCTTTGCGTTTTCGCATTATAACCAATCAAGCGACTTTCTTATTTCCTGTATCTTTTCAATCGTAGCTTTGCCCACATTGCGATACCTCATAAGTTCACCATCCGGGATTGTACGCAACAGACTTATATCTATTATTTCGTGTCCGTCCTCGTAACGGATAATGTTCGCCAGCTTTAGCGTACTTTTCGCCATTGTCAAAACTCTATCTTTGTTCATACTGGTATATTAATTGCCCTCTTACAGCTTTGGGCATTGCTTTTTATAAGATTTTCTTACGGTCTTACATGCGTACGCAATACTCCAACATCATAGCCCGTAACAAATAGGTTTTCCTTGTTTCTGAATAATCCTGTATATCTTAGTTATATCTTCAATCTTGATAAGAATATCCGGGTATTGCCCGTTAAGATTTAAGGAATGGCATTTTATCACATTATCGGCATACTCTACAATCTGTCTTACTAAAATGCAGGTTCCGACCTGAATTACCCAAAAACTGCCTAAATCATTGCCTATGCTATCTTTGAAATCATTGATATTAAAAGGTTCAACAATTAATTTATCTCCGGGGGCAAAGCTATGGCGTGTACCGTCATTCATGCTATCACCCAAAATTTCAAAAGCCGATAAATTCGTTTCCATGTCTTTGTATTTATTTACGGTAAGAGCGAATGCCTTTTGATAATCGTGTGTCAATTTTTAAATATCAACTTATACAAGCCTGTGGTTGGGTCTCCAAATATTGGAGCGCTACCAGCTATCGCCATTCGTTTACGTTCTTCAGGAAATACAGCTTTTAACTTTTCTATCTTGTTCTTCAATCTGACCTCTGTAAAAATATAACCGCTTGCTTCTTCAAGCATAAAGTCGTTAATCACTTTGATTAAGCCCTGTACATAAAGGTTGTTTGCATCAATTAATACCTTTCTTGTTTTCATATTCATTCATTTTATGTGTTAGTACTATAAGTTCTATTTTATTTGCCACACCCGCCAGCCGTACTACTGGCGGGACATCGTAGCGTGAACGTTGGTCGAAACCTCAACGTGCATCTTACGCTATCTATTTATGCGGCAATTATTTTTATCTCCTTTAAGGCATCGCAAAGTATGTACAAGGCGCTCATTTTTGATTTGAAATAGTCTATTTTTCCATCATCTATATACTGCATGTAATCAAACGCCAGTTCTATGAGTTCTTCCCGTAATTCTTCGGGAGATATGCAGTCTTTGAATAATTTGCTAATAGGGCTAAGGTCATACCGCACCTCAGCAGATGTGATGTTTCTTTCCATAATAATTGTTTATTTAGACATTAATGTGAATATAATTATGACTGTACGCTATTAATTTGCACCTACAAACAATTGTGTAATTATATTATTGCTTTTGGCTTTCTTTATAGCCTCATCCAGAGCGGCAATCATTATTTCATAATCTTTGTGTGATGCAGTTACATTATCTACTATCACATTACCAAGTTCCTCGATAGAGGTGCAAATATCGCCTACAAGTTGTCTGTTTTCTTCCATGATATAATGTATTAAGTTAATCACCTACGTAATGAGAACCGAAACGCCCTTTGCTGTTATTGGTATAGTAAGCGGATGCCGGGATTGACAAATCATCATAAGCACTGCGCTTTGCAGGTTCGGCTAAAGAAACCTTCATAGCTTCTTTCTCTGCGTTTATCGCTCCTTCATCAGACACACGCTTCTTTTCGTTAGCCCAAGCAAGTTTAAGACAGTCCGCCCAAGTCTTTACTCCATGAGTGAGGGAATACAGTTTCATGTACTTCTTTATCTGATGGGCTGATTTCATTATCTTACTTAAGTTGTAGCGTTTCATATCGTTATTAAATTATCGTTTAATTTTAATTTGATACCGCAAATGTACATTAAACGATAATTTCCACCAAATAAAAACAAAGAAAAATTATCGTAACATGTAAATTTAACATTTTATATTATCACCTGATGTTATTTTGTGTATCTTTGCATTAGAATAATGATTAACATCAAATGTATATGAAACTAAGAATTAAAGAGGTTTGCCAATTGCGCAATACCACACAAAAGGAACTTGCAGAGAAATTAGGCGTTTCAGAAGTAACATTAAGTCGTGCATCAAATGGTAACACTTCTTTACCATTACTTGAAAAAATAGCCAATATTCTCGAAATTGAAATTTCAGAACTATTCGCCCCGTCAAGCAATGAGGATGGCATAACTCGCTGCCCCAACTGTGGCGCCAAACTTGAACTAAAGAAAGTAGAATGAATATGAACGAGGAATTGAGCAGTTTGCTACACGATTGCGACACGTTGAAAGAAAGGCTGTCCGGATTGCGCCCTTTGCCCTCTGATGCCCTGCAAAAGATTGAGGAAGCCTACAATATTGAATACACCTACGAAAGCAACCGCATCGAGGGGAATACGCTCACGCTCCAGGAAACGGAACTTGTAGTGAATGAAGGTGTCACCATTGCCGGAAAATCAATGCGTGAACACTTGGAGGCAATAAACCATGCGGAAGCAATAGACTATATCCGTGATTTCGCCAAAAGCGACATAGAGATAAGCGAACGTACTATCAAAGAGATACACTCCCTTGTGCTTCATGGCATCAACCGAGAAAATGCCGGGCGGTATCGTACCGTTCCCGTTATGATTTCCGGCAGCACCCATGTGCCACCCCAGCCATATCTACTTGAAAAGCTGATGGAGGATTTCATATTGAAATTTCGGGAACTTGAAACAAAGGGAACACACCCGGTTCTTATTGCCGCCTATCTTCACGATGAGTTAGTACGCATACATCCGTTCATAGACGGAAACGGGCGTACATCCCGGTTGCTTATGAATTTATATCTATTGCGCAAAGGTTATACATTAGTAAACCTCAAAGGCTCTGATGATGCAAAATTAGGCTATTACAAGGCTTTGGAAGCATCGCACGTAGAGAAACACCCGGAAGCCTTTCAAATACTCGTAGCGGAGGCGGAAAAGGTGTCTTTACAGCGTTATTTGTCGATTCTTGGAGAAACAGTATAATGAACATTAATATTAAAATATAATACTTATGAATAATTTGATTTCTATTACAATCCTTGTATTTGCATTCCTGCAAATCATTTTGTTTTTCAAATTATGGGGGATGGCTAATAATGTAAAGAAAATAAGTTCAAAACAACTTTCTTTTCTTGACAACAAACGAATAGAAGAAGCTCAAATATGCCTCTTAAAGAACGAATCAGAAAAGGCCTTAGATTTATACCGGCAAGCATTTTTTATGTCTGTTTCCGATTTATATAATAAGACTTTAACCGATGGTTCAGAAAGGAAAAAAGAATATTGGGCTGAACATTATGCTAAAATTGTGCGCTTTTTCACCAGACGTTTGCAAAATTTTGATAACCCTATAGATTTTAGTGTTTATGACACCTTTGATAAAGTGGAACAATTAATCATTAGAAAATAATACCGAGGTTACAGGATTGTGGTTGTAAGATTTTATAATCAACTGTATTATAATCAACAAATACTGCAATTATCTAATTTATAGTATTGGTTGACAGGTTGACGGTTGACTACAACATAACACATTGTTTATCAACGCAATATAGCGTTTTCTCGTCAACCTCTACTATTGTGGTAATAAACCCCATACCTTTATTGATAACCAACGCAAAAATGCGCTCGTTTACTTTACGCAAAATCGAATATGACTGAATATCAATGTAAAGGGAATTTTCCACCAACATAGAAGAGGGGTGTCGCCAATTTTGGCGTGTCCTCTTTATGTTCCTCACTTTTGCATTACATCGATTATCAGATGATACGGGAATTTATTTCAGCGAATCACTCAACGCAAAAATGCGTTTAGCTTTTGTTTCAACGACTTACGACGATGCAAGCGGCAAAGTAATCAGCCCTCATCCTGTTTTAGGGCATGTAAATCAGCCTATAACCCTTTTTCTATCTCCTGCCAAAGTGCTATTATCCCTTCTGTCGGTTCGTCATCCTTACCGATAAACCGGAAATCGCTTCTTTTGTATGGTGTACCCTCAAAGTTCACAAGGTCGAGAAGATAGTTTTTAGCCTTTACAGGGTATAGGTAGCACAACCTGCGATATTCTTTATACTCCTTATACGAAATCGGCTGAAAAACGGTTGTTTTATAAGAGAAAATAATATCATACATCCCGCCACCTGCATAAATGACACGGAGCGAAAAAGGCTTGTTTGTTTCGATTGTGTTTTGCTGCTTTCTCCCCATTTCGCTACATCCTTTTACTCCTTCAACGTGCTTTCAAGCTGTTTTCGGGAAAGCATCCAGTTCTCCAGCATGACATCAAAACGGTGTAGCTTGGAGTAGTACTTACTAACTCTCTTACCGTAAGGGGTTACTTTTCCTTTGTACGTTTTCTTGCCGTACTTGCGTTCTGGGCTATCGTTTTTACCAAATCTGGAAAGAAGCCGGTTTATCCTGCTCTCGTTCTGATAACTGTAAACATGACAGAAAGCATGTCTGCCGGCTATAACCTTGCCATTGAAAAATAATGTCCGGCATTTACGTCCGGTATGAGGACAAAGGAAATACCAAACCCGCCCTTTCCCTAAATTGCTTGGTTCTGAACAGAGAGAAACAGTTACCTTTCTGTGTTCTCCTTCATAGTCCCAATAAAAACACATTTCATTCTTATTCAAGAAAAAAACGGCGGTATATTGAATGCCTTTGAGAGTGAAACGTGCACACAATGTTGCATCCGTTTCTGATTGCCGCTTTATCAACTCCTTTAAGTTTGATAATGTAATTCTTGGTATGTAATCTATAAATGTTGCCATATCTCAAATTTCCGCCTAAATACTTAGCGAATATCGGTTTTTCTTCATGTACATATACATAAACACCCTAACCAATGGTTCGGGCAGACTTCCCTATTATGGAAAACCCACCCGAAATAAAATAAATTATTGATAAGGATTTTGCCCTTTCATCGCTTAAGTGTTATTCCTTTAGTGTTTAATGTATCAATACCACTTTTCATTGCGTACATGTATTCTCTAATTTCTACAAGATTGGACGTATAGCTATCGATGTTTGCCAAATGGTTAAGAGCATCCCTGCTTTGGTTTTCAATTGCTTTAGCCGTCCTTTCTATATCCGTGGTTAATGAAAGTCCGGAAGAGGCATAATCCAAAAGGCTGTCAATGCCATTAGCCGTACGGTTGACATTTTCGTTGATGGAGTATGTATGTCCCATCATTGTTGTAACCATTCCGTCTATTTTGTCTACACTGTCTTGCGATGCTGTAATTCCCGTTTTCTGTGAAGCCTCACGGGTGGCATCAGGAGAGAACACATCAAATCCCATATCTCCCGCCGATTGGCGGAAAGCTTCGTATAGCCGGTTAGCCTCATCCTGTTTGGCGATGGCATCACTTGCTAAGCCTTTAAGTATATTAGTCCACTGGAGAAACCTTTCCTCATCCGTAAGATTTTGATTTTTCATTACGGACATCATATCTTCTTGTGCTTCTTCAAGTAACGGGGCAAGCGTAACGGAATAAATCATCTGTTCTGCTAAAGTCTCCAACATTTCAGAAACAGATTGCGTAAATGATTCGGCCGCATCTGTGCCATTCTTGAATGCGTCCACAAGCGCATTAGACATGCTATTTCCCAACTCTCCGAAAATATCCGTCATGTAGTCGTTCAAAGAATCGTATGCGGCTTCCGCCTGTTCTGCGAGGTCTATCATTCCCTGCAAGGCAGCTTTATCCTCATCGGACATTTCACGGGTATTTATGATAGATTCCGCTAATTCTTTATTGAACTCTCCGTTAGCATCTATTAATTTAGGATAGACATCAAGAACGGAAGTATAGACATCATGCTGTTTTTTCCAGAACAATGCGCCGGTAGTATAGCTTCCAGTCTTAATTTCAATATCGGCAAGACCGGAATAACGGTCTTTCGATTGGGAATAATTCCTATTAAGAACTTTGTCAAGAGCTGCACTGCCGGTTTTCCTGTATGCAAATTTCTTTTGCTGTTCCGTATCTCCTTCCAATACCCCGTTTAAATCTGATATGGCATCTTTTAATACACGAACCGCATTTTCTGCTTTGGCATAAGAATCAACGCCAAATATCGTACTCGCTTTCTCATACAAGAGATTTTGTTCCAACAAAAGCAAGTTATATTCCCTTTGCTGCGCTATTGTATCATTCATTACATTTTCAAGAACTTGCCTGTGCTTAGCCGTTTCTTGTGCTCCTTTCCCTATCAAAGAGAATATTTCACCGACAGCCGCAAAAGCCCCAGCTACTGTGCCGCCCGTTGCAAAAGTCTGGCCGATATTGGAAATCGAGTTCAAGACTTCTCCCAAACTGCCTATAACATTAGCGGCACTGTCTTTGCCCATAGCTTCAAACATTGTGGCTATTTCTCCGGCCGCTTGCCCTGCCGCACCGGAAATCATACCGATAGAACCGGAAATTTCCTTAAAACCTTGTGCGCTCTTTAAATCGGCAAAACCCTTTTTGAATGTCTCGAAAATACTGTCCCATTTGTTTTGCTTTTTCCCAGCCCCTAACAGTTTGTCAAGCGCCTTTTTTAGTTTATCCAATTCTTCCGGACTTTCTTCTATGGCTTTGAGTTGTTCGGGGAAGATGAATGTAATTCCTTCCTTATCACCTTTTCCTGAAAGATAGCTCCTTAACTGTCGTGCCTGTTTCAGTAATTCGGATAAATCAGAGAATGCCATTTGTGAGACATCTCCGAAGAGCATCCTCAAAAAATCATTATCTTGGTTAGCCAAAGCCTTGTTCTCCTCATCTATCACTGCCTGAATGCTTTCTTTTGCCTTGTCTTTGGCTACCTGTATGGCACGGTCGATTTCTTCCGTATTACTCTCTGTACGCTGTGACCTCAGAAAAGATATATCATCATTCATCTGTTTCTCAATGGCAGTCCTTTGAGCCGCAAAATCACGGTATTTTGCAAGAGTATTGGATAGTAGCTTTGCGGTGGCATTCTGTTGTAGCTGATATGCTGCCGAATATTCCGTATCCAACTCTGTCCGTTTATCTTGCGGCAACTCCGTAACAGTGGGAATGAACTGCAGTCCCTTTTTCTGATAATCGGGGTTTACCTGTTTCCACTGTTCATATTCCGCATCCTGCAAAGTCCGTAAAAGTTCTCTTTCCCTTTTTTGAATTTCCGCAACTTTGGCATCATAGTTAGCGTTTATTTGTGCCAACTCTTTCACATTGCCGTCTTGCATCAAATCAGCCACCATTTTTTGCGCATTCAGTTGGCTTTGGGTAATGGTATCTAAAATATCCTGCTCGGATTTCTTTATGGCTTTCTGCTGCAAATAGGAATCAAGATATTTGACCTCTTTGTCCTTTTCAGGTGTTTTTGTTGGGTCAAAAAGAAGGTCGGAAATATTTATTGAATCTTCCAGCCTCTTAGTCGTTTCATCAATGCTTGCAATTTTTGTCGTTAAAACATCGACTTCTTTAGAGAATTTGTTTACATCCCCGGCTGCATCAGCAAGCTCTTTAGAACCTGCAGTAATCGGGGCAAATGCAGCGCCCGCCGTATTCCTTACATTGCCCGCTTCCTGTAAATCTTGCAAACTTTTTGCTTCCTCAAGATTTTTCTTAGCTTGTACCAACTGTTCTTCCAGCTCTATGCGTTCTTCTTGCTTTTCAGTAATTTTACTAACATAAGCCCTCGCTTTGGCGTTATTTATTATAGATTGTGTCAGACTATCATAAGCAGCTTTAGCCTTTCCTAACATAATAGTTTGGTTGCTCATACTCTCAAAAGAAGAGGCAAATTCTTCTTTTAATGCTTTGACCGCTTTAGTCTGCGATTCCGTCCCTTTAGAAGCGTCTACGGCTGCATTGTACAATAGTCTCAACCTTGTTAGTTGTCCCTGCGCTTCTTTACGCCCTTCTAAACTCGCATTATTGTATGCAGTTAACGCCTCTTTAAGTACATCTATGTTCTCTTTCGCCTTGAATAGCCCTTTTACCCAGTCTGCAAGTTCGTTGCCATAAGAGGATAGCAGAGTTATACCGACAACCAATCCCGTCTGCCATCCTAACAATGATTTTGCAAGCTGTTTCCATACCGGAGTGCCTTGTTTCCCTTCATCCTTTAATGCTTTTAGACGGTCTTGCGCTAACTTGATTTCATCAATCAACATCGGAAGATTATTTGAAATAGCGAGAAAAAAGGTATTCATGGAAACAGCCAAAGACGGAAGTTCACGAGCCAGTTGTTGCACCTGTACATTAAGACCGTTCCAACCTGATGCATAGTTGCCTACATTCCGGTAAAATCTCATGGATGCCTGTTCCGCTTCGTTAAGCTCCTTTGTCACCGACTGAATTTGTATAATCAGTTCCTTGCCGGTAGCACCGTTGCGCAAACCACGTGATAGATTGTCATATTGGAACGTCAGTAATGAGAGTTGTCTGCGAAGCTGGGTAATGGAACCATCAGCCGCCTTTTGGACTTTTATAATATTCTCCTGCTCTCTGGCAAACGAACGCATTTCGTCAGCCGCAACTTTCAACTGAGCTTTCAGTCCGGCATACTGTTTTACAGCGTTTGCCCCGGAAACCGAACTTCTCTGAGCCGCCGACATCGTATCTATTTCGTCAGTCACAGATTGAAGCTGTTCTTTAACTCCCCTCAAGGAATCCGCATAATGTTTTATCCTCTCGCTCGTTTCATCTGTTTCTTTCCGTATCTTTTGGGAACTGTCAACAACCCCTTTGGCTATATCCACCTGTGCCAAAGCCGTTTGGATTTCCGCAAACTTCTTTTGCATGGTGTCAAGCTCCGTCTTTATTTTTCTAAATTCTTCATACAGTTTATCGTATTTCGGAGAGAACTTTGCTAACTTATCCATCTCCTTACGCACTTCCTGTATACGTTTTACCAACTGTGTAAACCTTGTAATATCTGCGTCTATATTAAATCTCAATCCTGCCATAACTGATAAAAATAATGGTTATTTACTAAATTTCTTACCGGCTTCCGTAACGATGTGTAAAGCTCCCTGGGAAATGACTTTACGTCCTTTGCTTTCAACGTAAGATGCGTATTCCATGCCATCGGCAATGATAATTCCGTTTTGGGGACGCTTACCGTAAATCAATAGATTCTCCGTCTTGCTTTTGGCATCCTCATGTCCGGGTTCCGCCGGAACATACATATCTACGATTTCACCGTTTATCACAACAGCCGAACCGGGTGCACTACGTAGGTTATGGGTATGATTCTGGTAGTTTCCCGTTTCTTTTGAGTAGTCCACGCCGGCATGGGCTGCCTCTATCATACCTTGTTTGATTTCGTTCTCTGCATCTTCCAAGAACTCATCTAACCCGAAAAAATCAACTTCTACTTTCATTTTTTCGCCCTTGCTGTCATTTCCCCTATCCTCTGTGCCATAATTCCACATTTCTTAGCATTGAACAAAATATCTGAAAGTAGGATTTGAAAGGCATCTTCAAGTTCAGTCCTTTTACCTAAAGAAAGGTCTTTCACCAAAGAGAGGTTTCCGGCAAGCAGAAGAGACAGGACATTGCATATTGTCGGTGTGTCCATGCTGTTACATAATTCCGTAATGTTGTTACAATGCAAAGAAAATTCTTGTATCTCCTTACACGCCCTACTTATGTTGTTTACTGAAACAGACGTACAATCGTATGCACGTTGTGCGATAATTATTGTATTATTCATTATTGTTCAATTGTTTTATTCTACAATACGTAAATATCTCGTTTAAATATGGCTGGTTAGAGATGTTGGCTTATGGCTATTGCCCCGACAAAGCCAACATCTTTATCTTGCTATTCCATGTCAGGTAATCCGCCCGCCCACTGCTTTGCAAGTCCTTCCGCCGATACCGCAAAATCTTCCTTTCGATATTCAATGCCCAGATGTTTGCAAATGGCTTTGTTCTCATACTCCGACTGCAAAGCCCATTGTTCATAGGGGGTGTTTGCAATCGCACACTCTTCATCCATCCCGGCAAAGAAGTTGATTCTATTAGCCGGGCTTTCATTCAATTGCCGTTGAAAGGCATCGAATTTCTTCCGTTCTTCTTGTGTCATTTTTTTTGTTGGTTTTAAATAAATTCATAGCTTTCTTTCTCCTCGTGAAAATTGCCGTCTCCATCGAGCCAACAAAGACATCTCCGAGAATCCAGTGATGTACTGATACCCTTACCAAAGAAACGGTTGCGACTGACAAATGCGTTAAGTTCGTCAATTGCCTGCCGGACATTATTCACAAGCTGTTGCGCTTGCTCTCTGTTCTCTGTCGGCAAGATGGTATATTCCGCATCTTTCTCCTCAATCCAACGGGAAGAAACCTGTACAACTCCGTCCGTAACCTCGTATGCCTCAATTTCCAACGGATTCAGCGTGTGGTAAAGCAACGCTTTTCTCAATGCGTCTGCATTTTGTGATACAGCACCATTAAGATATTCCAGAGTTTCGGTATAATCTGCATTACTCCGAAACTTGACTTTTGAGCGTGCCGATTCTTCCTTAGCCATATTTTCAGCCTGCTTGTACAGTTTGGAACATACGGATGCCAAATCTTTCAGCTCATCGGTCGTAAAACAGAAACCGGTTTCAAGCATCGTGTTTACAATAGGCTGAATTTTGCTGCATTCCGCCTTATGACGGTTGATTACTTTCTCCAATCCGTTTTTTCTAATCTTTTTCATGAAATAAACTTTAATTTGTTAATAAATAAGTGTTTAGTTAAATAATATAGGATTCATTCCTACGAACATGAAATTTCCCTCTGCATCGGTTCTAATCCATTCCGGCACACCCCCGAACATCTCATTGAACTTTGCCTGACCGATAGTCTTTTCCGCCATATCTTCTACTGATTCATAACCGTTGGCTTTGGCAAAGTTCTCATCGACCTTTATCTCGGCTATCTGGCTGCCATTCTTCCAAAAACGAAAGGTTATAGGTATCCCCTTAAACTTCCACTGTACAATATCTGTAGCTAACACTTGAAAAGGGACCCGGGTAGCATTTGAAAAGTGTACCACCC
>ERZ791906.2198-NODE-2198-length-11676-cov-2.061096_pt1 | contig 11676 bp, 6 predicted proteins | sample MGYA00510146_ERZ791906 | MGnify/ENA primary metagenome ERZ791906 (study PRJEB30046, sample SAMN00792096) | human gut metagenome | study: EMG produced TPA metagenomics assembly of the A metagenome-wide association study of gut microbiota in type 2...
CATAATCTTTCCATGGCTTTTGCTGCATTTTGCATGGACACGCGATGCCGTGGAAAAAGCCTTGGCAGATTTGGAACAAGGCTGGCAGAAGATCAGGAAGGATCATCAAAAGATTATCAAATATGCAGCCTATTATGTTGGTTTGTGGCTTGGGCTGGGAGTTATTGTCCGGATCGCAACGCATGGGACAGTTTTCCCATGGTGGAAATACTATTTTTTTGCAGGGTGTGCCAGTCTGATCCTGACATTCTGGCTCATGCGCAGGCAGATGGCGGAAAAGACGGAAGGGGCATTTGCTGTAACGGCACTGATCCTGGGGCTGACTTTTATCCTGTCGTCGCCAAGGATTGTGGGTGTGTGTTGGGATGACGAAACACATTTTGTACGGACAATCTCTATTGTCAGTATGTTTGATTCTGTAAAGTATGAAGCAGAGAACAAGTTGGTTGAGGATTTTCCGCAGTTGAACCAGCAGATTATGGATAAAACATATTCCTATGAGTCATTGCGGGAATACAGTCAGACATTGGATGGGCTTTATGACAGAGCACATGCACACAATCAGGAAGTCTTACGTCCCTATGATGAAGCAACGATTGGCTATAAAAGTCTGGGTGGAATTTATTCCATTGCATATATTGTGCCGGCGATCGCGATCATTATTGGAAAAGGCCTGCATCTGAGTTTTGCCCATGTTTTTTTACTAGGGAAAATAAGTATCTTACTGGCATATACAATGATCATTTATTATGCGATCAAGCGCTTGCGTTATGGGAAGATCCTGATGTCTGTGATCGCTCTTTTACCGACTTCCATGGTACTTGCATCATCCTATAGTTATGATTGGTGGGTGATTGCGTTGACATTGGCGGGAACCTCCTACTATATCGGAAATCTGCAAAGGCCAGAGGAGACCTTGCAATATCGGGATCTCTTTATGATGGTCGCCTGTTTTGCGCTTAGCATCATGCCCAAGTGGGTTTACTGTGTGATGCTATTGCCACTGTTTTTCTTCCCAAAGGAAAAATTTAAAGATAAGCGGCAGAGAGGGGTATGGTACGCTTTTCTGATCGGCGGTATGGCAATCATATTTTTCCTGTTTGTACTTCCGGTTCTGCATCATGGGCTCGGAATGGGAGACACAAGAGGCGGGGAGGGGATCAATGCCAGCGAACAATTATGGTGGATCTTACAACTTCCGGGCAGTTATCTGCAAAAGTTGATCGGTTTTATGGCAGGTTATCTGGGATTTAATGTAGCACCGCTTTACACAACGAATATGGGATACTTAGGGCAGGGAGATTATGGAATTCTTCTCCTGATCCTTATTGCGGTGATTCTGTATCTGGATCGTGGTGAGGAAAAGCGAAAAGTTACATGGCTTAGGATCAGTCAGTGGGTAACGTTCCTTATCCTGGTGGCGGTGATTGTAACCGTGTTTTATCTTGTTTATACACCAGTAGGAGGACAAGTCTTACAAGGGTGTCAGGGAAGGTATTTATTGCCGGTGCTGTTCCCATTGGCTTACTCTCTGGGAATTGATGGCATAAGCATTAAGTTTGATAAAAACCATATGGTCATGGCTGCCCTGGGTTTGACATCTCTTGTGTTTTTGCTGGATTATTACACGCTATATATTTCATATTTGTAAAAGGGCAGAAAATGGATGGAAAGGTAAGAGTGTGAGAGCAGGATGCAACATGTAACAGCAGTAGTAGTCACATACAATCGGATAGATTTGTTGAAAGAGTGTCTACAGGCTCTTCGAGAGCAGAAAGTAGACCGGGATACACAATTAGATATTTTTCTCGTGGATAATGCCAGTACGGATGGCACAAAAGAGTGGATAGATGGCATGGTATCGGCAGGCGATGCCGAAGACAGGCGGATCTATGCGACCCATCTGGCAGAGAATACGGGTGGAGCCGGTGGATTTTATACCGGTATGAAATGGGCGTATGAACATGGGGCAGATGCGATCTGGATCATGGATGATGATACGATACCGCAGGCAGATGCCTTGCAAAAATTATTGGATGGCATGATGTGCGCTGGAAATGAGGTCGCACCGCAGGACGAGATTGGTTTTGTCTCATCAACGGTCCTTTGGACAGATGGAAGTCCTTGCCAGATGAACCGTCAGCATTATGTGGGACAGGAAGTGACTGTGTCCGGCAAGGGTGCAGAAGAAAGTGCCTTGACCCTGCAGGCGGTGGATAGTGCAACCTTTGTTTCACTTCTCTTTACAAGAGTGGCAGTGGAAAACAAAGGGCTGCCGGTCAAAGAGTATTTCATCTGGGGCGATGATAAGGAATACACGCTTCGGATTTCGGAGACTTATCCATGCTATCATGTCAAAGAAAGCGTGGCTATCCACAAAATGAAGACCAATGCCGGAAGTAATATTGTGATTGATGATATAGAACGTGTGCCAAGATATTTTTATGCATTTCGTAATGATCTGTGCACGGCAAAAAGGCATGGGACAAAAGAAGTCTGTATTTACTTTGCGGCATTTTTCCTAAATATGCTGCGCATCCTGTTTAAGAGTAGGGATGGAAAGAAAATGCGCATTGCTACGATGTGGAAAGGAATGACGGCTGGGATGTGTTTTGCACCGGAGATAGGAGGATGGAAACAGTGATTATTCAAAAATTGATCGGACCAAGCAAGGAAGTATGCAATGAGTGGGGGATGTATTTTAGAAAAGTGGATAAAGAGGGAAATGATATTACGACCTATCCATATGATGATGGGAATGTCATGTTCCATAAACTGATCGATGGCGTGAAAGCATCGGAAGTGGCAGCAGAATCTTTCCCACTTGAGATCAAGCAGGGAGAGATATTATCCCTGGATACGTATTTCAATGCTTTTTCCATTGGAAAATGGAAGAAATACACCAAGTTGTCGAATCTGGCATTGGAGATCGTGACCAGTGGTCCGGTAGAGGTCAGAGCCTATCAGACGGTTGGCATGGTAGAAACAGAGCATATGTGGCATGAGTTCCCGGATGAGGAGACCATGTACAGTTTCTTGCACAACAAAAGACGGGAAATGGACTGCCCACAGGAAGCAGAAGCATTTGTAACGGACCAGGGACAGCAGGCGATCAGGACGATCATTCATTTCTCCGAATTAGCCGATGAGGGCATTTACTATATTACGATGGCGCCGTGCGAGGATGCAGTTTCTCTTTTGTCGGGAGCATATACCACAGACGTAGAGAAAGAGGATGTCAATCCGGTGGAACTGGTACTTGGCATCTGCACTTTCCAGAGAGAAGAATTTTTAAAGAAAAATGTGAATCTGGTACTGGATAAGGTCATCAATAATGCCATGTCGCCATTGTGCGATCATGTAGAAATTTATATATCAGATAACGGACAGACGGTGCCGCAGGATACCTTCCAGAGTGACAAGGTGCATCTTTTCCCGAATAAAAATGCCGGTGGAGCAGGCGGTTTTACAAGAACCATGATCGAGTCTCTTTTCCATCGCCAGGACTCGCCATTTACCCATATCATATTGATGGATGACGATATTATTCTTTCTACAGATGTGTTGGAGAGAACCTATCATTTCCTGCAATTCGTTGATGAAGAGCATCATGATATGATGGTTGGCGGTGAAATGTTCATGTTAAATCTTCGCTATAAGCAGTTTGAGGCTGGGGCAAGATGGCGTGGCACGCAGGTGACTTTTTACAATAAGATGTGGGATCTGCGCAGACAGGAATGTGTTGCCACCAATGAATGTGAAAATCCGATCAATTACAGTGGCTGGTGGTACAGTGTTATCCCGACCTCTATTATTACGGAAGATAATCTGCCGATACCTTTGTTTATCCATTATGATGATATGGAATATGGGGTGCGAAATGAGAAAAATGGCACAATTCTTCTGAACGGTATCTGTGTATGGCATCCACAGGGGATCAACAAGGCGGCAACGCGTATGACCTATTACGATATCCGCAATATGCTGATCGGCATGGCAGGGTCCGAAACCTGTGCAACAGCAGGCGATGTGATCCATCATTTATCAAACCGTATTGTCGGTGCCTTGAACCGTTATCGTTATGAAGATGCAGAGATCATCTATGAGGCTATCGATGATTTTTACAAGGGACCGGACTTCTTTAAGACATTGGATCCGCTTGAGAAGCACGCAGCACTGACCAAGTATAATTATAAATACGAGGAATTGTCTGCCTATGATCTGACCGAGGATATGGTAGAAGAAAATGGATTCCACAGCCATTATCTGGCATGGAGTGTCTGGGCGATCATACGCTGGATTCTTCCGAGCACAAGGGCACTCAAGGTCGCCGGACTGCGCGATAGTGGCATTGCTTTTGGTGCTAAGAAGATCTTCCACTATGATGAAGAAAAGCGCAAAGGCTATATGACAGAGAAGAGTTATGCAAGAGGCTGGAAAGATTTTTGTGACTATCTGAAGATGACAAAGAAAATCAGAAAGAACCACGATGTCATGATGCAGCAGTGGGCAGAGGCGAAAAAAGAGATCACGAGCCTTGGATACTGGGAGAAGTATCTGGGGTTGTGACTATAGTGTGTATATATTTCTTTGATTGATGTTATAAAAGCCTGGTTGCATAGGTTAAAGCGAAGAAAAGTGAACATGAATTTGATAAACGAAGGGAGATGTATATGGTAAGACGAAGGAAAAAAATAAGATCGGGTCGTGTAATGTCAGTTTTTCTGCTGTGTGCGATCATGCTATTGGGGGATGCAGGGATGATGACGATTCAGGCAGCACCATCGACAGGCCGGGCAGCGAACCTGGTTGTCATTGTACGTTATCAGGGAGATACTGTGGGAGACGACGATACGGGTTATAATACACCATATACCTCACAGATTTCGGGAGCCCCGACAACTTATTGGGGCTTGTTGCAAAGGCGTTTCAATGGAGAGAATGACATTTCGGGAATATCTGTCGAGGCTTTCCGGTGGGGCACATCAGGTGGAGTCACTTTTCCCGCAGACTGTGTCAGGTGAAAGAGTGGAATATATCACGTTGGACAAGACACTGGCGGAATACCAGGGATCAAATGAGATTTCTCTGGTTGCTGAGGTCGCTCAAAAACTGACGGAAAAGTATCCAACTTATGATGGGACACTTCTGGATCGGGACGGTGATGGGGCAATCGACAACCTGATGATTCTGGCATCTGTACCAAAGACAGGGCAGTTTACACCGCACACAACCAATGCCGGAAATAACTATACTTTTGCCGGCAAGACCATAGGTTATTATAATATACTTGAAACTTGTACAACGACACTTTCGTCGGGCACATTTTGGGATTCTTTTGATATTGCAACTGCAGCGCATGAGTATGTGCACACATTTGGTGTGCCGGATTATTACCGTACATCGGGAATGAATGGAACACCGGTTGGAATGTGGGATCTTATGGCAGGATCACTGGGCAGACCATCACTTTTGGCAACGACAAGAGAGAATATAGGCTGGGCAAAGATTGCCCAAAAGACAGCGACAAGCTCAACCTACACATTGTATGATATGGATAGTGCATATGCGAATGGCGGAAAGAGTCAGGCTTATAAGTTTTATACACCATTTTCATCCAGTGAATATTTTGTGGTGGAATATCGTAAACCGGGCAAAAAGTATTCAGCGGACTTGGATCAGAACATGTCAGGAGCCGGGCTTATCGTATATCGTGTGAATCCGGCATATGCTACGGATGGAAATCTGCGTGGTAATGACTATATCTATGTATTTCGACCGGATGATACCGGGGGGAATGCATCCGCGGGCGATATTACAAAGGCTGCGGCAGGGATGCCGACCTACATATCCGGCAGACAGTCTATCGGATCGGAGGATTTGTCAAAAACGATTGTTGATAATGCCATCTGTTACAGTGACGGGCGCAATTCCGGCATGACAATCAGTGTGACTGCGCAGACGGATGACTCAATCACATTCGATGTGACATTTCCAGATTATGCAAATATGAATCTGTGGGAGACGGTGACGAGTCAGGATGGGACGACACCATTGTCCACGATGAATGCCAGTGCTACACAGTTGGCTACAGATGGAAACGCTATTTATGTTTTGGCACAGAATACAAATTCTTCGACTGTTTTACAGTATGATGGAGCGAATTGGACGAATCTAGGCAAGCCTATAGATAATGTGTCATCATCTGTGAGCATAGAGAGTTGCAATGGTAGTTTGTATGCGTTGATTTCTGATTATCGCAATAACTGCAGCGTCTTGAAAAAATATAGCGGGAATGCCTGGAAGGAAATAACGACTATGAATGCATATGCTACTAATCATCCCGTGCTGGGGGTGATCGGAGATAAACTGGCTACGATCGTCGCTAAGGACAATAAAAATCCACAGTTATATCTTTTAGAGAATGATTCCTGGAAGGCTGTGGGACCGCAGCTAAATGTTTCTTATCTGGTAAGTCCGGTATTGTTTTCGTATAATGGATTTCCTGCTCTGGCATATGGTGATTTTACAGAGCGGACAACGAGGGTGATGGTATATAAAAATGATCAATGGACTTCTACGCATAAGAATACCGATGCGTATGCGAAGAAGATCGTGGTCAAAACAACAGGGGATCATGTATATCTTTTGAGTAATGAAAGCACAGGTAGTGCCAAATTAACCACAATGGATATGTCAGGAGGCGTTACAGAAACGGTTATGTCTTCACTGGGCAGTAACCTTCTGGATATCGGTCTGACAGCAGGAAAACAAAATCTTTACTATGCCATTGTAACTGCAGATGGGAAAGTAAATGTATATAGTTCTACTGTGGCAGATCCGACCGACACGACAATGCTGGGAAGTACGGTTTATTCTCCGGCGTTTGGAACTGCGCTGGGAAGAATGGATGGAATTCTATACTGTGCATCGACACCACAGAGTGATGGGACGATGGATGTAAGGCGTTATCAGGCTCTGGATGATGAGATACCATCTACACCGGAACCAACGCCTGAGCCAGAGCCAGAGCCGGAACCAAAGCCGGAACCGACACCGAAGCCAAATCCTGAGCCGACACCAACACCGGTGGAGCGAACCTACAATGCGGTATATAATGGAGTGGATTACAGTAGTGTTTTTGATCCATACTATTATGCGGATCAGTATGCTGACTTGAAACAGGCATATGGTTATGATTGCAGTCAACTGTTACAGCACTTTATCAATTATGGCATGAGTGAAGGACGTCAGGCCAAGGCAAGTTTTAATGCGACCTCATATCGTCTGCAGTACAGTGATTTGCGTCGCGCTTATGGAAATGATCTGAAGCCTTATTATATGCATTATCTTCAGTGGGGAAGAAGCGAAGGGCGTCAGGGAACAGGATGTAATGTGCTGCAAAACGGACTGACAAGGTATGATGGCATCGATTATGCAGCAGTTTATGATTATAATACTTATGTGAGCCGGTATTCGGATGTATTTCGGGCATATGGCTACGATGATCAGGCGGTACTTCTTCATTTCATCCATTATGGAATGAATGAGGGACGCATTGCGAAAGCGTCTTTTGATGTGACCTCATATCGCCTGCAGTATAGCGATCTGCGTCGTGCTTACGGGAACAATCTGAAATCTTATTATTTGCACTATCTGCAGTGGGGAAGACAGGAAGGACGCAAGGGCAGTGGCTGCATACGCCTGCAGGGGGCGATAACAACACTTAATGGTACTGATTACGGAAAGGTTTATGATTATCAATACTATATAGATAAAAACCCGGATGTATTCCGTGCATATGGCTATGATGATCAGGCAGTACTGGCTCATTTTGTAAATTATGGTATGAAAGAAGGTCGTATCGCGAAAGCATCTTTCGTTGTAAATAATTATAAAGCGCGCTACGCGGATTTACGCCAGGCATATGGGAACAATACAGCCATGTATTATAATCACTATATAAACTGGGGATACAAGGAAGGACGCAAAGGAAACTAACTTACAGAGGGCAGAAGTCAAAGGATGACTTCTGCCTTTTCTATATGGGTGAGGAGGCTTTATCCTGTCTAATTGCTAGCATAAGGTTGTCAAAATGTTACAGAATTGCTACAATACAATTAACTATGTTCGGATTTAAATAAGAAAGGAAGACAGAGATCATGAAGCATTATGACTATCTCGTAGTAGGTGCTGGACTTTTCGGAGCCACATTTGCATACGAAGCAAAAAAGAGAGGAAAGGAAGTACTTGTTATCGATAAGCGCGATCACATCGCGGGTAACATTTATACCAAGGAAGTAGACGGTATCAACGTACATGTTTACGGTGCGCATATCTTCCATACCTCGGACAAGGCTATCTGGGAATACATCAATCAGTTTGCAGAATTTAACAATTATATCAACTCTCCGATCGCAGTTTACAAGGACGAACTTTATAACCTGCCATTCAACATGAATACCTTTAGCAAGATGTGGGGCATCCGTACACCGCAGGAGGCTAAGGATATTATCGAGAAGCAGAAGGCAGAGTATGATATAGACGAGCCAAAGAATTTGGAGGAGCAGGCATTGTCTCTTGCCGGTAAAGATGTCTATGAGAAACTGGTCAAGGGTTATACCGAGAAGCAGTGGGGAAGAGACTGTACAGAACTTCCGGCATTCATCATCAAGAGACTGCCGATGCGCTTTACTTACGACAACAACTACTTTAACGACCGTTTCCAGGGTATCCCAATGGGCGGTTATACACAGATCGTTGAGAAGATGCTGGATGGCATCGATGTCGTTACCGGAGAAGATTTCTTTGATCTGAAAAAGTCCGGAAAGTTATCTGACGGCACTGAAGTCTCTTATGATCGGATACTCTTTACCGGTCAGATCGATGAATACTTTGATTCTAAGTTTGGACCACTGGAGTATCGTTCTGTCCGCTTTGAGACAGAGAAACTGGATATGGAAAACTACCAGGGCAACGCTGTAGTCAACTACACAGAGCGCGAAGTTCCATATACCCGTATCATTGAGCACAAGCATTTTGAGTTTGGCAAGCAGCCGACAACCATCATTTCAAGAGAATATTCTTCTGAGTGGAAGCCGGGCGTAGAGCCATACTATCCGGTCAACAACGAGAAGAACAATGCTTTGTATGAGAAATATGCAGAACTTGCTGCCAAGGAAGGCAATGTGATCTTTGGCGGACGTTTGGGACAGTACAAGTATTACGATATGGACAAGGTGCTCATGGCAGCGCTGGAGTGTGTAAAGGAGGAATTTTAAGATGAAAGGTATCATTTTAGCAGGTGGTTCAGGAACCAGATTATATCCATTGACCAAGGCGATCAGCAAGCAGATCATGCCGGTATATGATAAGCCGATGATTTACTATCCGCTGTCAACACTGATGTTGGCAGGTATTCGTGAAGTGTTAATTATCTCTACACCAAGGGATGTGGTTGTCTTTGAGGATCTTCTTGGAGATGGTAGTCAGTTAGGCATGGATATCCAGTATGCCATTCAGGAGCAGCCGAATGGACTTGCAGAAGCGTTTATTATCGGTGCAGACTTTATAGGAAAAGATGCAGTGGCGTTGGTACTTGGCGATAATATCTTCTATGGTCAGAGTTTTTCACAGGTATTAAGACGTGCAGCCGATAGAACTGAGAACGAACCTGGGGCTACCATCTTCGGCTACTATGTCAGAGATCCGAGAGAGTATGGCGTGGTTGAGTTTGACGAAAATGGTAAGGCTATTTCGATCGAGGAAAAGCCGGAAAATCCAAAGTCAAATTACGCGGTTCCGGGTCTGTATTTCTATGATAATTCGGTCGTTGAGATTGCAAAGACAATCAAGCCGTCTGCCAGAGGAGAACTTGAGATCACAGCAGTAAACAATGCTTATTTAGAGCGTGGAGATTTGCACGTAGAGACATTGGGACGTGGATTTGCATGGCTTGATACAGGAAACCATGACATGCTTCTTGCAGCAGCAGACTTTGTATCTGCTTTTCAGAAGCGACAGGGACTTTACATTTCTTGTATTGAAGAGATTGCATACAAGAGAGGATTTATTGATAAGGAGCAGCTGGTAAAACTGGCACAGCCGCTTTTAAAAACAGATTACGGAAAGTATCTGATGGAGATTGCAGAAGGGTTATAGTTTTACGGCATGGTTAGACGAGCAGCGAGAAAAGCAAAACGTATTATAAAACGAATATTGCGCATTGGTAACTATCAGAATATTGATGTATTCCGACAGTGGATAGAAGAAGTAGAGCCGACGGTCTGGAATCAGGGGGTCTTGTCATATGCCCCTCTGATTTCTGTTGTAGTACCGGTTTATAATGTTTCAAGCCAGATGCTGCGCGACTGCATCGATTCTGTCAGAAAACAGACATATGAAAACTGGGAACTCATCCTGGTGGACGATCATTCTTCATGGGAGAATGTCCGACAGGTGCTGTCTGAGTACAGTGACATGCCGAAGATCCGTGTGATCTATCGGGAAGAAAACGGCAATATTTCAGAGGCGACCAATACAGGACTTGCACAAGTGCAAGGGGAGTTCATTGCCTTTATGGATTGTGATGACGTTCTGGCTCCGCAGGCATTATATGAGGTGGCATATCTCTTGAATGAAAACCAGGAATTGGACTTTATCTATAGTGATGAGGATAAAATTACCGAGGAGTGTCAGGCAAACAGGGAAGGCACGTTTGCAATACCTGTAAAAGATCGTCATACACCTTTCTTTAAACCGGATTGGTCACCGGATGCCTTTATGTGTCTGAACTATACCAATCATCTGTCTGTGTATCGAACCGAGATCGTCAAAGAAGTAGGCGGTCTGCGCACAAAGTACAATGGCAGTCAGGATTACGATTTTGTTTTGCGCTTTATGGAGCATACGACAAATCGGCGCGTGGGACATGTAGACAAAATTCTTTACCATTGGCGCGAACGAAAAGAATCGGTGGCGTATGATCCGAATTCCAAGCCGTATGCACTGGAAGTGGCAAAGAAATTAAAAGAAGAAATGATCACACGACGCGGACTGCATGCCGATGTGGAGTATGTGGACGGCGAGTACCAATACCGTCTGGTCTACCACAATGACACAAACGAGAAAGTAAGTATCATCATTCCGTCTAAAGACAATTTTGATATTTTAAAGCATTGTCTGGCTACCATTGCAGAGTTTACGGATTATCCGAACTATGAGGTCATTATTGTGGATAATGGCAGTGCGCAGGATGTGCAGGACAAGATCAATGATTATATTGCCGGCAAGAATATACACTACATCTATGAAAAGCAGACCTTTAACTTTTCACATATGTGCAATATTGGTGCGGAGCATGCATCCGGAAAATATTTCTTATTCTTGAATGATGATATTGGAATCCTGCATCAGGGATGGCTGGATCGTCTGACCGGACATGCCGCCCAGGAACATGTGGGTGCCGTTGGAGCCAAACTTTTATATCCGGATTCGACAGATATCCAGCATGATGGTGTGTTAAACCTGACTTGCGGACCGTCTCATGCATTTAGTCATATGGATGATGCACAGTCTTATTATTTCGCGAGAAATCGTGTGGAATATGACTGGCTGGCAGTGACCGGCGCCTGTTTGATGGTTGATAGGGCAAAGTTCTATGAGGTTGGCGGCTTT
>ERZ791906.2199-NODE-2199-length-11675-cov-2.877022_pt1 | contig 11675 bp, 11 predicted proteins | sample MGYA00510146_ERZ791906 | MGnify/ENA primary metagenome ERZ791906 (study PRJEB30046, sample SAMN00792096) | human gut metagenome | study: EMG produced TPA metagenomics assembly of the A metagenome-wide association study of gut microbiota in type 2...
ACCGTTCTAAATTATTCTTCTGTTGATTCTTCCTGAGCGTTATCTGATGCAAGAGCCTTCATGCTGAGACTGATCTTCTTTTCAGCTTCGTTCATGTCAACAACCTTTGCTTCGATTTCCTGACCGATTGAAAGAACATCTGAAGGCTTTTCAATATGTTCCTTCGCAATCTGTGAAACATGAAGTAATGCGTCAACACCTTCTTCAAGCTGTACGAATGCACCGAAATCTGTCATTCTTGCAACTTTACCCTTAACAACGTTACCTACAGCATACTTTGTAGCTGCATCGTTCCAAGGATTAGAATCCGGATACTTCACGCTTAAAGCAATCTTATTGCCGTTGATTTCCTTAATGAAGCACTTTACAGAATCGCCAACCTTGTATACTTTCTTAGGATTTTCTGTTCTGCCCCATGACATTTCTGAAATATGAAGAAGTCCGTCAACACCGCCGAGGTCGATAAATGCACCGAAGTCTGTTACATTCTTAACTGTTCCTTCGATTGTATCACCTTCGTGAATCTTTTCTAATAATTCCTTCTGTGCTGCTTCCTTCTGTGCAACGATTAACTGCTTGCAGTCACCGATGATTCTTCTTCTCTTTGGATTGTACTCTGTGATTACGAAAGAAACTTCCTTATCCTTGTATACAGATAAATCCTTTACATATGTGTCTGAAACAAGACTTGCCGGAATAAATACTCTTGCTTCGTCAATGACAACACCAAGACCGCCATTCATAACCTGACTTACTGTTGCTGTTAATACTGTCTGGTTTTCAAAAGCTTCTTCAAGCTTCTTATTACCGTTATCAGCTACAAGTCTTCTGTATGTTAATAATACCTGACCTTCGCCGTCGTTTACTTTAAGGACCTTAGCCTGCATTGTATCACCAACAGATACAACTGTTGTTAAGTCAATGCCCGGTGTAGATGAGTATTCATTACGTGTAATAATACCATCTGCCTTATAGCCGATGTTAAGGATGATCTGGTCTTCCTTAACGTCGATAACAGTACCGTCAACTACCTCTCCTGTATGTATTGTCTTAAATGTTTCATCTAACATCTCTTCAAAGCTCTGTTCTGACATTAGTGTAAACCTCCTGAATAATATTGTTTGGGGTCGATGCCCCTGCTGTAATACCTATGCAGTCTGCCTTGCCCAAACTTGTCATGTCAAGGTCATTAAGCGTCTGAATGTAATATGTATCTTTACACTCGTTCTTACAGATTTCATACAGTTTTCGCGTATTGGAACTGCTGCTGCCTCCGACTACTATCATTGCATCAACACGCTTCGCTATCTCCCGTGCTTCTGTCTGACGTTCCTCAGTTGCATTACAAATTGTATTACGAATAATAATATTGTACCCCTTTTCGGATATAATTTCAACTAATTCTTTAAATTTATTGTAATTAAATGTCGTCTGGGATACGATACACACTTCCCGCTGTGGGTCTAATTGCAGATTTTGTGCCTTTTCTGCGGTATCAACCACATGTACTTGTGTTTTGGACCACCCCATAATTCCTTCGACTTCGGGGTGTTTTTCATTGCCGATAATAACAATCTGCTTGCCATTTGCACTTTCCTGCTTCACAATATTGTGAATTTTTAATACAAACGGACAGGTGGCATCTACAATTTCCACGCCTTTCTTCCGCAATGCTTCATAAACCGCACTGGATACTCCGTGTGAACGGATAATCACCGTTCCTTCTGTAATATCGTCTAATTCCTCCATTGTATTAATAACAAAGACGCCTTTTTTTTCTAAATCTTTAACAACTTCTTCATTATGAATAATCGGTCCAAATGTATAGACGTTTTTTTTACCTGTCTGTTCATATACGGTATCCACCGCACGCTTTACACCAAAACAAAATCCTGCCGATTTTGCAAGAATCACTTCTTTCATGATGCCTTTTTCTCCTCAATAATCTGTGTAAGCTTTGCAACGACTTCTTCGATATTCATATCGGATGTATCCACCAGTATTGCATCTTCTGCCTGCTTTAACGGGGAAATTTCACGGTGCATGTCAGCATAGTCACGGCTTTCGATATCTGCCGCAATTTCTTCCAGATTACACTGCTCACCTTTCTGTGTAAGCTCGTCAAATCTTCTTTTTGCGCGTGCCTGTGTACTCGCTGTCAGATAAATTTTTACAAAAGCATCCGGAAGCACGGTCGTTCCAATGTCCCTGCCGTCCATAATGACATCGGTTGTCTTTGCCAGCTTTCGCTGTAAATCCACCAGCTTACTGCGCACTGCCGCATACTTTGATGTCTTTGAAGCCATTTTTCCTGTTTCTTCTGTGCGTAACAGTCCTGTGACATTGTCACCGTTTAAAATCACCTGCTGTACGCCGTCCATATATTCAATCGTAATGTCCACATTGGACACTGCCGCATTGATTTCACGCTCATCGTCCGGGTTGACGTGATTCTGCGTAAAATATACCGCCATTGCACGGTACATTGCGCCTGTATCCACATAAATATAATTCATCTTTGCCGCCAAAAGCTTGGCAATCGTACTTTTTCCTGCACCAGCAGGTCCGTCAATCGCTATTGATACTGCCATTTTTTCTCCATTCCATTACATTTATTGTAATATTTTACATTTTATATTTAAAATATTTATAAATTTTTCGTCTTACTGCCATTTATCAAAACTTTTACGATAAATGTGCCGCCGCCGCATAGGCTGTTGACCACGCAATCTGCAAATTAAAACCGCCGGTTACGGCATCCACGTCTAAGACTTCACCCGCAAAATACACACCGGATACCAGCTTTGATCCCATCGTTGCCGGATTGACTTCTTTGACACTCACACCGCCCTGCGTGATAATGGCTTCCTGAAAGCCGCGCAGTCCCGTAAGGGTCAACTTGAAATTCTTTAACAGCGTAACCAGCCGCTGGCGTTCCTGCTTTGTGACCTCGTGGATTTTCTTGTCCGGTGGGATTTTACTTAATTCCACAACCACAGGAATCAGCTTCTTTGGCAATAGCTTATCCAGTGAATTTTTAAAGCTTTTATTCTTTGCTTCTTCAAAATCCCGCAGCACACGCTCGTCTAGCTGTGCTTCATCAAGTGCCGGTTTTAAATCTATCGTAAGTAAAAGATTTTTCTGGCGGATAACCTTTGCCGCATAACTGCTGGCACTAAGCACTGTCGGACCGCTCACGCCAAAGTGCGTAAAAAGCATTTCCCCAAAATCTGAGTAAATCTTTTTGCCGGTATCCGGATCTGAAATCGTCACCGCCACATTTTTAAGGCTGAGCCCCTGCAACTCGCGCTCCCATTCTTCTTTTACAATAAACGGCACCAGTGCCGGAAGAATCGGTGTCACTTCGTGTCCCAGTTCTTTTGCAAAACGGTAGCCGTCCCCGGTAGAGCCTGTAGACTGATAAGAATTACCGCCGGTCGCTATAATCAACGCATCGCCCTGTACCATGCGCTTACTGCCTGTCACTGTATCTTTCACCCTCAGCCCTGTAAATCTGCCGTCCTTGTGGCACACCTGCACAACCTCAGTATTTAAATGAACCTCTACCGACAGCTTTTTCATCTCACGCTGTAATGCGCCGATGACATCTGAGGAATGGTCTGATTCCGGGAATACGCGGTTGCCTCGTTCAATTTTAAACGCCAGCCCCAGTTCATCAAAAAAGCCCATTGTATCATAATTGGAAAAGCCGTTGAACGCGCTGTATAAAAACTTGCGATTGGTGACGACACTGTTAAAAATATCCTCGGAATCGCCTGCATTCGTAAAATTACAACGGCCCTTTCCTGTAATAAACAGCTTCTTTCCAAGCTTTTCGTTTTTTTCAAATAAAATAACCTGATTTCCATTTCTTGCCGCCGTAATGGCAGCCATCATGCCGGCTGCACCGCCGCCGGCGATTAAACATTTTTTCATCTTTTTCATTCCTTTGCTGACTAAACAAGGCTATTGTATCATAAAGAGGAAAAGAAACCAACCCTAAACGCCACAACTTCCTGCAACATCTATGGATTTATAACGCAAAACAGATTTACGGAAAATGTGTACTGCCCCGTACTATCCGTAAATCTGTTTAATCTCCTCAAAATGTTCTTTTGTAATCAACGCATCTTTTTGTGTGCCTTTGAATTTGACAACATACGTCCACCTGCCATACGGCTCAATGGATTTAATTTTTGAAACATTAATCAGATACGACTTGTGGCTTCTAAGGAAACCTGTGTCCGAAAGCTTTTCTTCCAGCTCGCTGATTGCCATGCTGGTCGTAAACGGTTCTGCATCTGCCGTATAAAGAATCGTGGCATTGTTCTCACGCTCTACAAAAATAATGTCGTCTTTATCAAAAAAACGCACGCTTTCTTTGCCCTTAATCAGGATTTTATCTTTCTCGTGAAGCTTCTCCCGCGCTTTTTCGGACGGTATATCTGCCCTTTTGGACCCGGACGGTACTTCTGACGGATTCTGATTCTGACAGATATTGATACTGTCCGTGTCACCTATGTTGTCTTTTACACTGCCGCCGTTATTATTACCGTTGCTATCATTTATATTGTTTACGGCGTCCATATCATTTTTTTTGCCACCCTGATGCTGACTTTCATAACTGCGCTGTATCCGCTCCAGTGTATGCTGAATCCGTTCCATATCAAATGGCTTTACCAGATAGTCAAATGCATACAGTTCAAACGCATTGGACATATACTCCGAATATGCCGTTGCAAAAATGATTTTCGTATCCGGCGCAGACTGTGCAATTACCTTTGCACAGTCTATTCCGCTGCTGCCCTTAATCTCAATATCCATAAACACAACCTCAGGCTGCGTTTCGTGAAAAGCCAGCAGGGCATCTGTCATGCTGTCACATTCGCTGACAACACAAAATGCCGGATTCCGTTCTATGACCCTGCGCAAAATCAAGCGGATATGAGCCTCATCGTCTACAAGCATTACCTTGATTGCCATGTCATTTTCCCTTTCAAATCGTGTGTCTGTTTCTTCTGTGTCTTCTTTTACATACCGGTTCTGCAAGAATCTCGGATAATACAACTGCCTGTCTTAATACTTCTGTATCCATGCCGCCAGATATTCCCTTAAATCCTGTTTTACCTGCGCGGTGCATATCCTGTGCACAGGACATGCCGTCCGGCATGGTATGAACTTCCTGCCGCGGCTGTGCCTGCTGCTGTGTGGATGGCAGCGGCGGAGCAGCAGACTGCCGGTTCCCCGGCTGTCCGCCAAGCTGTCTGACAACCTGTGCGCCTAACTGCCCGCCAAGTTCACTGCCTGCTGCTTTCAGTCTTGCCGCAATCGTCTTTTTTAACTGCTGCTGGCTGCTATAAGACATCTTTTGGTTCATGTGCATCACCCTCTAAAATCTTCTTTGCATTAATGTCTTCTCTTGCGATATTTTCACGCATTTTCGTATCTGCCTTGATATTCTGCATATCATAGTAATCCATGATGCCTAACTTGCCTTCACGCAGTGCGTATGCCAGTGCCTTTGGTACTTCGGCTTCGGCTTCTACAACGTAAGCGCGCATTTCCTGTTCCTTTGCAACTGCCATTGCACGGCGTTCCTCTGCTTTTGCCTGTGCAATATTTTTGTCGGCCTCTGCCTGAAGACTCTGTAAATGTGCACCAATGTTTCGTCCGATGTCGACATCCGCAATGTCGATGGAAAGAATTTCAAATGCAGTTCCCGCATCCAATCCCTTTGATAATACCAGCTTTGAAATATCGTCTGGATTTTCAAGCACTCTCTTGTGTTCTGCTGCCGAACCTACCGTTGTAACAATACCTTCACCGATACGTGCGATAATCGTTGCTTCACCGGCACCGCCAACCAGACGTTCCAGATTTGTTCTTACGGTGACTCTTGCCTTTACAAGCAGTTCAATACCATCCTTTGCCACGGCTGAAATATTCGGTGTTTCAATCACCTTCGGATTAACGCTCATCTTTACGGCTTCTAAGACATTTCGTCCCGCAAGGTCGATTGCCGCCGCCTTTTCAAACGGTAAATCAATACCTGCACGTTCTGCAGCAATCAGCGCATCAACAACGCCGTCTACGTTACCGCCTGCAAGGTAATGTGCTTCTAACTGGTTGACCTGCAATGCGATACCGGCTTTGGTTGCCTTAATCAGCGGAAGAATAATTCTTGCCGGGACAACACGTCTTAAACGCATACCAATCAGTGTAAAAATGCCAACCCGCACTCCGGATGCCATCGATGAAATCCACAGTCCCACCGGAACAAACGAGAAAAACATAATCAAAATAAATACTACTACTGCTGCAACAATAATCGGTCCTACCATAACCTTTAACCCCTTTCTGTGTATGCATATTTTCATTTATTAATACAAAATGGCTGCCCATTTGAATTAATCTTTACTCCTGTCTTGCCTTTCTGACGACAAGTGATGAATTGCTGATTTTGTAAATCTCCACCAGTGTGCCTTTTTCTAAAAACGCACCGTCGGAAATCACATCAAACTCTACATCTTCTATCCGTACTTTCCCTGCCGGATGTAAATCCGTGGTTACAACTCCTTTTTTTCCTACAAGATACTGTAAATCCGTAGAACTTATGTAACCTTCTTCTTTATTCATTTTATCATTCAGAATAATCGGTGTCTTTAACCTGCCCTTTGCAAGCAGTGTAACCAGCGTAAATATCAAAACTGCAAGCAGCAATAAAACGACTGCTACGATAATAACAGCTTCCTGCACGCTGTCTGCGATTAAAAACACACCGGCGACCAGACAGCACCCGCCTAAAATTCCCGGCGCGCCAAAGCCCGGTATAAGGGTTTCAATTCCTACAAAAAGAAAGCCAGCCGCCAGCAGTACAATTCCCAAAATCATAAAACCGTCCATTGCCCTTCTCCTTTCCTTTTCGCTTCTTTTTTTCTTTCTGTTTACAGTATATACAAAACTCACCGAAAGAAAAGACATAATCACGCAATACCGCATCTTTTATCCGCAACTGTCACTTTTTGATATGCAACTGTCATTTTTATTTTGGAAGTGTCACGTCAAATTCTGTTTTTCCCGGTACGGAAGTAACGGTAATCGTGCCTCGATACTGCCCTGCAAGCTTCCGCACCATCCACAGCCCCAGTCCGTGGCCTTCTTCCTTTTTGCTTGAATACCCCTTCTTAAAAATCAGTTCCCGCTTATTTTCCGGTATAACCGGACCGTTATTGTATATAATAAACAAATACTGTTTTTCATTTTCCTGAATACACAGATGTACCTTTTTCTCTCCGTCCATGCCGGACACCGCCGTAAACGCATTGTCGATTAAATTGCCAAGAATCCGGCACACTTCCCACTGCTCCATGGAAAGTGCCGCCAGATCTGACGACACTTCCACAAAAAATGTAATCTGCTGCTTCTGCGCATACTCCATTTTTGCCTGAAGCAGGGCATTGACCGCCGGTTTTTTCGTCCGCAGTGCTTTTCCGATCCGCGCAATGTCCTCATAGAGCGGATGCAGATACCGGTACGCTTCTTCATATTCTTCCAGTTCAAGCAATCCGTAAACGACCTGCATTTCATTTAAGTATTCATGCCGCTGTGCGCGCAGTTTTAAATTAAGATGTTCCAGATTTTTAAAATTTTCCTGTAAATTAACAATATAAAACTTATCCAGTAAAAATGTCGATAAAATAATACTGATATTGCACACCAGTAACATTCCCATAAAAACATAAACCGCAAGCGGCAGTGTTCCATACAGCCCAAGCCCCGCCGCAATCCAGAATACAATACTGATAAAAAACTGGATATACGCCGGAACCTGAATTTTTCTGCGCAGTTTTTTCCATTCCATTAAATATTTTCCTCTTTAATACACCCGATCAGATTTAATTTCTGAAGCTTTTTCTTAGAGTATATCATAGTTACAAATACAATGAAATAGACGCTTAGTACTGAAATTAAAATTGCCATCCACGGAATATCCAATACCAGCACCTGTACGTTGTTAATCGTTTTGGCAATCCAGACGGATATAAGCACAGACACCGGAATCCCATATAACAGGGCTTTAGAGCCGTACATCAGACACTCAAAATACAGCATTTTGCCAAACCCCTGCTCCGTCATGCCGATGGATTTTAACATGGCAAATTCCCTGCGCCGCAGCATCATATTGGTAGAAATGGTGTTGAATACATTTGCCATGGCTATCAGCGACATCAATACTAAAAATCCGTATGAGAATACTTTTACCACATAAATAATACTTCTGTAGGATTCGTATTCCATTGCCTCATCGACCAGACTATAGCGGAAATACTGACCATTGTCTTTGAGAATTTTCTGCATCTGTTCATACACCGCCATATGGTCTGTCGTCTTAAAATAAGTTATCAGTCCGCCCTGCTGGCACTGCGTTTTTTCCATGAGTTTTTCTGCCATGGTGCGTGAACACAGCATAATATCATTCTGATAGCGCAGGTCGGTCTGCACCGCATACGGCAGCTTATCCACCGTTCTTCCGATATCAAAATCAATATCTGCCGCCTGTTTTTCTTCCTGCTCATTTTCATCTTCCGCAACCGGATAAAAGCATGCCTTTAATGTAAATGCCTGATTTGCAAAAACCGTATAATCCTTTCGTTTTCCGGTCTTTGTATCCGTCACACGGCGGTTGGTGTAGAGCAGATAGACCGGATTTTTTGCATTCATATACGTATCCTTTGATAATCCGTTCTGTTGTAAATATCGTTCATACAAATCATCTGCGATACCGTATACAAACATCTGAGTTTTTCCATCATTATAGGAAACCGAAGCATTTTCACTTTTCTTGCGCTCTGTTTTGTATTCTTCTGTGAGATATTCGCTGTTTTCGTCCGCTTTGTACCAGAACAGCCCCGCAGACAATGTGGTTGAACTTTCTTTTACACCCTGTACCTGTTTTAATTTTTCAATGACCGCTTCTTCTTTTTCACTGTCTGCCAGGAAGCCAGAACGGTAATAAATATCGTATTCCCCAAGCTTATAATTTTCCTCGACCATAAGCACAAGGTATTTGCCAAATGCGCTTGCCGATACAAACATCACGATACTGACAAACAGCGAAAATATCGTAGTGCGGTATCTTTTGCCGCTTCTTTTAAAGTTTTTACGGCTGATTACGCCTTCCACGCCGAACAGCTTCCGGAATATTTTAGAACATCTGACCTTTCTGCGGCTTAACTGAATATCGCCGTTCTGACGGATTGCCTCAATCGCGGACATTCTCGAAATCCGTATCATCGGGATAAACGTTGAAATCAGCACCGTAAATAAAGATACGACTGCTGCCGCCGCAATTGCCGCAGGTGCCGGATACATTTTCATTTCACCGAGGGACACCAGGCTTGCCGCAATGCTTTTCATACTGGCACGCACACCGAAAAGGGTAATGCCGATTCCCGCAACACCCACCAAAATTCCCAGCGGAATTCCTGCAATGCTGACTAAAAATGCCTCGGAAAGCACACATTTACGAAGCTGTGCTTTAGTCGCCCCCACAGAAGAGAGCAGTCCGAACTGCTTTGTCCGTTCATTTAACGAAATGACAAAGGAATTGTAAATTAAAAGCACCGAAGCCCCGACAACCAGTACAATCACAATCACCGCTATCGTCGTAATAAAAGAGTAATAGGAAGAATACACGGATATTCCTGTCAGTCTTAACAGTCCGGGATTGTAGCCGGTTTCATAGGATGCATCGCTGTACCGTTTTAAAACCGCAAACGTATTCTTCGGATTTTTCACCCGAATGTAAACATCGGCACTTTCAATATTCTTTGTATTTTCATCGTATTTTGTATACACTACATAGCTGCTTGTGCTGCCGACATTAAAACCTGCGTCCTCATACAGACCGACTACCGTATATCCCTGTGTGTCCGCAAGTTCCGGTTCAATCGTATCGCCCACCTTGCAGTCCGCAAGAATACCGCTTGTAATCAAATCACTTGCAACTACAATTTCTTTTGAATTTTCCGCCATTCTGCCTTCTGTAAGCTCCAATGGGAGGCTGATTTCATTTTCATCACTGAATGCCTTGACACTGATCTGATGTCCGTCCTGTTCTTCAATGGTACTGCCGATATTGTACATCAGACGTTCTGATAAAATGTCACTGTCCTGCCTGATTTTTTCCAGCCCTTCCTTTAAATCGACCTGCTCAATCACGCCGTACCAGTTGCCCGATTCTTTGATTTTATAATCCAGCATACTTTTATGCAGGCTGGCGATAAAGACCGTAATTGCCGTAATCAACGCCGCTGACAGCATAATGCCGATAATCGTTACCAGTGTACGCACTTTGTTTTTTACCATTTGCCGGTAAGTCATTTTTAAAAAAATATGATTCTGTCCCATTAGCGGATCACCTCATCTCTTGTGATTCTGCCGTCGGAAATCTCAATAATACGGTCCGCCTGCAGGGCGATGTTTTCATCATGCGTAATGACAACCAGTGTCTGATTGTACTTTTTATTTGACAGCTTTAACAGTTCCATAATTTCATGGCTGTTGGCAGAGTCAAGATTTCCAGTCGGTTCATCCGCTAACAGCAGTGCCGGGTCATTCATCAGTGCGCGCCCGATAGAAACTCTCTGCTGCTGCCCGCCGGATAACTGGTTCGGCAGATGATTTTCCCTTCCTTTTAAATGCAGTACGGTTAAAAGCTCCTCTAACCGTTCCTCATCGACCTTTCTGCCGTCCATTAACACGGGCAGTGTGACATTTTCCACGACATTCAGCACCGGAATCAGGTTGTAAAACTGATAAATCAGTCCAACCTCCCTGCGCCTGAAAATCGCAAGCTGTGTGTCATTTCTTGCATAGACGTCATTGCCGTCCACATAGACATGCCCGCCGTCCGGTCTGTCCACACCGCCAATCAGATGCAGGAGTGTGGATTTTCCCGAACCGGACGGTCCTACAATCGCCACAAACTGCCCGCGCTTGACACTAAAGGACACGTTATCCAATGCCTTAAAGCTGTTTTCCCCTTTTCCGTAAATTTTTGTTAAATTTTCTACTTTTAAAATATCCATTGACTGCCTCCTGTATTTTAGATTTCAGTCTAAATTGTAGGACAGTCCGGTGACTGTGCCATGACTTTCATATGACAAATCTGTCACTTTTCGTTTAAGGCAGCATTTTATAAAAACGGATTTGAAATTCCGCACCGCCGTTTTTTGCGTTAAACGCTTTTATCGTTCCGTTCTGCCTGCGGACAATCTCTGCCGCCAGTGAAAGTCCGATACCCACTCCTGTATTTTCCGTTCCTTTGCCACGGTAAAACCGCTCAAACAGGTGTGGTAAATCTTCTTTTTGAATTCCTGTTCCGTTGTCACGCACGATGATTTCCGTGTAAATCGGATTTTCCTGCGCCTCCATCTGAATCTGCCCGCCGGACGGTGTTCCATGCAGTTTTTCACAATATTTTCCAGCGCTTCTTTTGTCCACTGGAAATCTCCCGTAAAGGATACATTTTCTGCAATATCGTATGTCAAAAGCACCTCTTTTAATTCAAGCTGTACCGCCATGCCCTCAAATACCGTATCTGCCAGCTTTTTTACGAACACCGGTGCATTTTGAAACTGCACGACACCCGCATCGAATTTGGAAAGCTTTAA
>ERZ791906.2200-NODE-2200-length-11675-cov-2.287349_pt1 | contig 11675 bp, 6 predicted proteins | sample MGYA00510146_ERZ791906 | MGnify/ENA primary metagenome ERZ791906 (study PRJEB30046, sample SAMN00792096) | human gut metagenome | study: EMG produced TPA metagenomics assembly of the A metagenome-wide association study of gut microbiota in type 2...
GTTCTGTTTATATACGATTATTTTGTTCCGATGGCCGGACACAAACCGGTGGCTCTGGAGAAAAAGGGACAGGAAGTCGTTTCTTCAAAAAAGGCTGCAACCGCTCCGATACAAAAGCTACAGGACAAAACATCTGCTAATAAGACTCTTGCCAAGTCTTCTACAAAAACATTTAAAATCCCCACAAATACAGAGATACCCCGCTTAAAGGAGAAACGTCAGGAGCAGGTTATCAAGCACGAAGGATATACGGTTTCTTATAATTCCGAGTACCGTATAGCTAACTGGGTCGCGTACGAATTGACGGCAACGGAAGCCAAAAGCAAAAAGACGGAACGTTCTAATAAGTTTGTACCCGACCCGCAGGTGAAAGGTTCGACGGCGATGAACGAAGATTATACGCGTTCCGGCTACGATCGTGGCCATTTAGCTCCGGCAGGCGATATGAAATGGTCTGCAAAAGCCATGCGCGAGTCTTTTTACCTGAGCAATATCTGCCCGCAAAAACCGAAATTAAACCGGGGCATATGGAAAGACCTGGAGGAACAGTGCCGCTTGTGGGCGTTGGATAACGGTTCGCTTTTGATTGTTACGGGCCCCGTCATTACAGGCGATATGAAACGATTGGGAAAAAACAGGATTGCGATACCCAAAGCCTTTTATAAGGTATTGTGTTATCATACGGAGAAAGGCTATAAGGGTATCGGATTTCTTTTCGAGAATAGGGATTATAAAGATAATTCGCTGAAATCGATGGCGATACCTATCGACAGCGTAGAAAAGGTAACAGGCATTGACTTCTTCCCGTCTATCCCCGACGATCAGGAAAACGAAATGGAAGCGGCGGTTGATTGGGGCCGTTGGTCGTTTTAATGCATATATCCGAAAAATTGTCAGAGGGTACACTTTGAAATCCGGTCGGAACCGGAACAATAGATTTTAAAAGAATGTTGTATTCTCTGGATATGCAATTAATAGTCAGATCAGAATATAATAGTAATAACAAATAACTAAATGCAAGTTATCATGAATGGTAAATTAATCCCTGTTTTTGTATTGGCAGCATTGATGTCGTGTAGTCAGCCGCCGGTGAAGGAGCAAGGTCCCCGGCCGGTAAAGTTGACGGATGTGACCTCATTGAATCTTGTGGAAAAGTCGTTTAGCGGTGTCGTATCGCCGGATCAGTTCAGTGATCTGGCCTTTAAAATGTCCGGACCGCTGATTTCGCTGAAGGTGGATGAAGGGCAAAAAGTCCGTGTGGGACAGGTCGTGGCAGAGATCGACCCTCAAGATTTCAAATGGGAATATGAAGCGAAAAAAGCCTCTTTTCAAACTGCCGAAGCACAGTTGCAACGTGCGAAGAAGCTGTTATCCAAACAGGCTATCTCAAAGCAGGAATATGAGACGACCGAGGCTTCCTATTCGAATGCAAAGGCTGCATTCGAATATGCGCAGAACCAGCTGGAACAAACGAAACTGCGTGCTCCGTTCGATGGATTTATCCAAAAGAAATATGTCGAGAATTATCAGAAGGTACAGGCCGGACAGGGGATCGTTTGCCTGATTAACCCGAACAAGTTGCAGATCCAGTACACGATGCCTGAAACGAATATTACCTATTTCTCGACTCCTTATCAGATTTATGTGGAGTTTGATAACTACAAGGCAATCCGTTTCAAAGCGAAAGTGAAGGAATATGTGGAAGCGTCTCCCGATGGTTCCGGCGTTCCCGTTTTCCTATATATCGACGATCCCGAATTTAATCTGAACAAATACAAAGTGGCTGTCGGCTTCTCCTGTCGCGTGGTGCTGCATATCGAGAGTGCAAGCTTTAACGAGGGAGCGGTGTTGGCGCCTCTTTCCGCCATTGTAGCCAGTGAAGAAAATAACGACAAATTTGTCTTTGTCTATAACGCCCAGTCGCAAAAGGTGGAACGTCGCCAGATCGAAGAATCCGGACTGGTAGGAAAAGACAATGTTATAATAACCAAAGGGCTGAAAGCCGGTGACCAGGTCGTTTCCGCCGGGGCTACTCGCCTGGTTGAAGGACAGCAGGTAAAAGTATTAACAGATTAAGCTGATAAATAATGAATCTTCCAGTATATTCCTTAGAGAATAGGAAGATTATATATTTCTTTTTGGCTATCATGCTGATAGGAGGTATATATTCTTTCTTTAAATTGCCGAAGAAGGAGGACTCGCCTTTCGTAATCAAGCAGGCTGTTTTGGTTACGCAATATCCGGGTGCTACTCCTCAGGAGGTAGAAAAATTGATAACGGAACCTATCGAGAGGGAAATTCAGTCCATGTCGGATGTTTTTCAGATCAAGTCTGAATCTTATTTCGGCATGTCGAAGATCTCGATCGAGTTGCAGCCGACTTTGGCCCCGGATTATATGCCGGTCAAGTGGGACGAATTGCGTCGTAAGGTGGCTAATATACAGCCTCGCCTTCCGAGTGGCGCCTCTGCCATCAATGTGAGTGATGATTTCGGGGACGTGTTCGGTATCTATTACGCCCTGACAGCCGACGAAGGTTTTACTTACGACGATATGCGCGATTGGGCGCAGAAGATCAAGACCGAGCTGACTCCTATTCAGGGTGTGCAGAAGGTCTATCTGTTTGCGGAACAGACGCAGGTCGTGAATGTGCGTATCTCGGTTCCCAAGCTGGCGAACTTAGGGATCGATCCGAATTCGATTCAGCAAGTCCTGCAAACCCAGAATCTGCTGGTCAATACGGGTGAGATCATGACCGGGACCTATCAGCTTCGTGTACGTGCCGAAGGTACTTATAAAAGTATAGAGGATATACGCGACCAGCTGATCGTGACAAAGGGTGGGGGCGAAGTACGCCTGGGTGATATCGCAACCATCGAACGAGGCTATATGGACCCGCCTTCCAACCTGATGCGTGTGGATGGCAAACGGGCCATCGGTATCGGTGTGGCTACGGGTGCGAAAGATGATGTGGTGGCTGTCGGTGACGCTGTTGCCGAACATTTGAAAGAGATGGAACAGCTTTTCCCGATCGGTATGGAACTGAAAACCATCTATCCGGAAAACCAGATTGCCAACGAGGCGAATAACGGATTTATCCTGAATCTGATCGAATCGTTGCTCATCGTAATTGTGATTATCTTCCTTGTGATGGGGTCGCGTGCAGGTATGCTGGTGGGTAGTTCACTGCTATTCTCGGTTGGCGGAACGTTGCTGATTATGCTGATCTGGGGTGTCGGGCTGAACCGTACGTCTCTTGCTGCTTTCATCATTGCGATGGGTATGCTGGTGGATAACGCGATTGTGGTGACCGATAATGCGCAGGTCGGTATCAAGCGCGGTCTGTCACGCTACCAGGCGTTGGTCGATGGGGCCACCAAACCGCAGTGGGCGTTGTTGGGCGCGACCTTTATCGCTGTTTGTTCTTTCTTGCCGATGTATTTGGCGCCAGCTTCGGTGGCCGAGATTGTCAAGCCGTTGTTTATCGTGCTTGCCGTATCCTTGGGGTTAAGTTGGATATTGGCTTTGACGCAAACGACGACTTTCGGGAATTTCATCTTGAAGGAGGCGAAACCGGGTGAATCCAAAGATCCCTATGACACCAAACTGTACCATAAGTTTGAAAATGTGCTGGGACGTCTGATCAAGCGTCGTTATCTCACGCTTACTTCGGTGGTGGCAACCTTGTTCTTGTCTTTGTTCATCATGAGCATTATGCCGCAGAGCTTCTTCCCGATCATGAACAAGCCCTATTTCCGTGCCGACCTGATCTTCCCGGAAGGGTATGGGATCGACGATGTGGAAAGGAATGTGATCAAGATAGAAGAGTATCTCAAGAATAATGATAAGATCAAATCCTATTCGTTCACGCTGGGAGGTTCGCCGGTACGTTATTATCTGGCAAGTTCGTCTATCGGTCCGAAGCCGAACTTCGCCAATGTCCTGATCGAAACCAAGGACGCGAAAGATGCACAGAGCGAGGAAAACAAGTTCTATGAATATATGGTCGCCAACTATCCGGATATTTTGACCCGTTCAGCTTTGTTTGCTTTGTCTCCTGTGCCTGATGCTGCAATTGAAATCGGGTTTGTTGGCGATAATATCGATACGTTGGTGGCTCTGACACAGCGTGCACAAGAAATCGCCCGCAAGAACGACATGGTGATGGAAGTGCGCAACAGCTGGGGAAACAAGGTTCCGGTATGGAAGCCGTTGTACTCGCAGGAAAAAGGTCTCCGTTTAGGTATCACCCGTCAGCAGATGGCTTATTCGCTTCGTTCGGCAACCAATGGCGTGCCTTTAGGCGAATATCGCGAAGGAGATGTGTTTATGCCGATCCTGCTGAAAGATGCCGATCGCGATTCGATGAACCTGAACGATATCAAGACTTTGCCTGTCTATAGTGCCAAAGGTCGTTCTGTCAAAGTGGAGCAGGTGATCGACGACTTCTCGCTCGATTATGAGTACAGTGTCGTGAAGCGTTATAATCGCCAGCGTTATATGATGATGCAGTGCGAACCGAAACGCGGTGCCAATACGATGGCTGCTTTCAGCCAGTTGTGGCAGGAGATCCAGCAGGAGGTGCAGGTTCCCGAAGGATACAAACTGCAATACTTCGGCGAACAGTCAGAACAGGATAAAGGTAACAAGGCGATTGCTGCCAATATTCCGTTGATGTTCGGTCTGATCTATCTCACCCTGTTGTTCCTCTTCCCGAAATACTACCGGAAGCCGGTCTTGATCATGTGTATGTTGCCTCTGATCTTCATCGGTGTGGTATTGGGGTTGTTGGTGTTTGGCAAGTCGCTCGATTTCTTTGCCATGTTAGGTCTGTTAGGTCTGATCGGTATGAATATCAAGAATGCGATCGTGCTGGTGGACGAAATAGGATTGCAGCTTGACAGTGGTCTGGCGCCGGTCAATGCGGTGATCGAGGCAACCAAGACGCGTATCGTTCCGGTGACGATGGCATCGGGGACAACTATCTTGGGTATGTTGCCATTGTTGGGAGATGCCATGTTTGCCGGTATGGCGGCGACGATCATGGGAGGTCTGCTCGTTTCGACCATCCTGACCATCTTCGTGCTTCCGGTGACCTATTGTATATTCTTTAAGATTAAATCGGTATAATGAGTATGAGAAATAAAATAATTATCGGTTGTATGCTGTTGGGGGCTTTATCGGTGGGAGCACAGGAAAAGCCCGTCACGGCTGCGGACTACAAGCAGAAAGTGCTTGAATATAGCCGCCAGATCAAACAGAGTGCGGAAGAACGTATTGCGATGCAGCATGCTATCAAGGCGGCCAAGACCGCTTTCTTCCCGGCTGTCGATTTCTCCGGCAGCTACCAGTACCGTATCAATAAGTACGATTTGGATTTCGGTCCCGGCATGGCTGTCGAAATGGATCATAACACCTATAGTTTGGGAGCTACCGTAAGTCAGCCGATCTATGCCGGCGGACAAATCTACAACAATTACAAGGCCGCCCAGATACAGGGACAGATCGCTTCCGAGGCGGAAGACCTGACGACGGACAATATTGTATATGCCGCCGACTTGAACTACTGGTCTGCTGCTGCCCGCAAAGGCATGTACGATGTCATGTGCCAGTATGTCGATATCGTGCAGGAATTGGCAAACGTGCTGACAACCCGTTTCAATGACGGGCAGATCAGTAAGACCGACCTCTTGCAGGTACAGTCCCGTTTGAAAGAAGCGGAATTGAACAAAAGCGCTGCGTACAAAGATTATCAGATCGCCTTGCAAAACCTGAACGTGCTGATGGGAGTTCCTCCTATGACACCGGTGGAGATTGCCGATGCCATCACGACGGTGCAGCCGTTGCCGATGCACATAGGGGAAGAGGCCGCTTTGCAGAACCGGCCGGATTTCACGATCTCTAAATTGAATATCGAATACCAGAAACGGCAGATCAATTTGTCAAAAGCAAAGTATAATCCGACACTGGCTATCGGTTTTCAGGGAACCTGGGGCACTCCGATGTTGAACGTGAAAGGGTCCGACCAGCTTTGGACACCTGCCGTGTTCGCCTCCCTAAAGATACCTTTGTTCCGTTGGGGAGCCCGTTTCAAGGAGGTGAATTCCCAAAAAGCTATCTTACGCAGTAAGGAATATGCGATGGATTATACACGCGATCAGATTTCCCAGGAAGTAGCCAACTCCTGGACCAGCCTGACGGAAAATACGAAGCAGATCGATGTCGCCGAGGAGGCCTGTAAAATTGCTGAAGAAAATCTCGATCTGAACACGTTCAGTTATAATGAGGGAAAACTTCCGATCCTCGATGTCCTTTCCGCCCAGCTTTCCTGGATTCAGTCCTATAGCAGCTTGATCCAGACCTGGTATCAGCAGAAAGCGTCTCTTGCCCAGTATAATAAGGCGGTGGGTATTCGTCGTTTGCAGTAATCGGAAAACACCTTTATCACAATCTTTTTAGGCACGGATTTCACGGATTTACACGGATGAATTTATTTTTTTCCGTGTTTTCCGTGAAATCCGTGCCTAAATTATATCTATTAGTAAGCTAAATTTTGCTTCGACACAGCTCCCTGCCAAGAGCAGAAACAAATGCAAATATTATTGAAACTCCTTTTTCAGTTTCGCCACCCATTTCAGTATCCGTTCCTCCGTCTGTTCGGACTGATTCTCGATATCGAGGGGAAGTCCCAGGAAATGTCCTTCCTTAACGGCCCGTGATTGGGTGAAATGGTAGTCGTTGACAGGCATGAAACCGATCAGCTCCGCATTGCTTTTGGTAAAGGCTTCCGCCAGAATGCCGATCCCATCGACAAAATTGTCGGGATAGCGTTCTTGGTCTCCGAGCCCGAATAGTGCGACTTTCTTGCCCGTCATGTCGATCGATTCTATTTCCGGCATGAACTCGTCCCAGTAAGTCGGCAGTTCCCCGTCGAACCAGGTGGAAGTTCCGGCAATGATATTGTCGAACGATTCGAACTCCTTGCGTGTCGCCCCTTCTATCGGGATCAGGATGACTTCGTTTTCTGCGAATGCTTCTTGTATTTTCAAGGCGACTACGGCTGTTTTAGCGGTTGTGCCACCATAGAATAAACCTATTTTCTTCATTTTGTATGTTGTTTATAGAAGATGTGTCAAAACTATCCTGTTCCTGCGCCCCTCGCGGGATCGCATTAAAATCGGCCCTATAAAATCTGATTGATAAGGTCTGTCCTTTTGCGGCCCGCATCAAGCGCGGGGACAAGAAGATTTTGATATACCCTCTTCATTAATATTCTAATAATGCTTTTGCCGCATTGTAGATCCGTTCTTCTCCGGGCAGGATCGCCTTTTCGAGGACCGGATGGAAACCGACAGGCGTAAAGGTAGAACCGACGCGTTGGATCGGAGCATCCAGGTACTGGAACATTTCTGTGCCGACGATACCGGCTATTTCCGCTCCGAAACCGGAGAACACTTTGTCTTCATGTACGATCAGCACCTTGCCGGTCTTTTTCACGGAAGCGAAGATCGTTTCTGTATCGAGTGGGATCAGTGAGCGGATGTCGATGACTTCCACGTCCCAGTTATGCTCTTTCTTCAACCTCTCGGCGACACTGAGGCAGAAATGTGTGGTATTGCCATACGTGATCACGCTCAGGTCGCTGCCCGGCCGGCGGATACGGGCTTTCCCGAAAGGGACTTCGAAGTCTTCCGGCACGAAACCGGCTGCTTCGACCGAGTTATATTGCGCTTTCGGTTCGAGAAAGACGGTAAAGCCTTTCGAACGTATGCTGGTGCGCAACAGTCCTGCCGCATCATCGGCAAAAGAAGGATAGACGATGCGGGCTCCCGGAATGGAGGTCAGCGCGCCTTCGATCGTTTGCGAATGGTAGAGCCCTCCGCCGATATAACCGCCCGATGCCAGGCGGAGTGTCAGGTTAGGGGTGAACTGTCCGTTGCTTCGCCAGTATTCATGGGTACATTCGACATATTGCTCGATGGCCGGCCAGAAGTAGTCGGCAAATTCGGCTCCTTCCACCACGACATGTATTTTCGGGTCGAAGCGGCACATGCCGTTGGCCGTGCCTACAATGTAGTCTTCGGCGATGGGAGCATTGAAGATACGCTTCGGCCCGAACTCCTGTTGCATGCCTTTGGTGACGTTGAACACGCCGCCTTTGTCTTTGTTGGCCACATCCTGTCCCCACAGGAATGTATTCGGGTTATGGCGGAATTCTGCTTTCAGTGTTTCGTTGATTGCGGTTACCAGTGTTTTCTTTTCGCCATTTTCTTCTTTGTGCGTGCCGTCTGTATATTTTTGCGGCTTGTAAGGTTCGGGTAGGACATAGTCGTAGATCGTTGCAGGATCGGGTTCGGGAGCCGCCACCGCTTTGCGGTTGGCTGCGCTCAGGTCTTTTTTCGCCTGTGCTTCTATCTGCTTCAGTTCCTCTTCGGTCAGGCGATTGTAACGGAGCAGCATACGGCGGAATTTTTGCAGCGGGTCGGCTGCTTTCACGTAGGCAAGTTCGTTTTCATCGCGATACAAAGTCTGCTTGTCGGAGTTCGAATGGGAGCCGATGCGCACGCAGTTTGCATGGACGATCACCGGATTATGCGTATTGATCGCATGTTCGCGGGCTTCGATCATGGCGTTCATCGAGTCGAAGACGTCTTTTCCGTTGCAGTGGATGATACGCAGGTTCTTGAAACCGGAGAAATTGTCGGCTACCTTGCGGTTGGCCGTCTGATCCTTTTTGGGGACGGAGATGCCGTAGCCGTTGTCCTGCAAGACGAAGATAACGGGGAGCTGCTCGTTGCTCGCCCCGTTGATGGCTTCGTAGACGTAGCCCTCGGAAGTGGCGGACTCGCCGTGCGAAGTGATCGCGACGCCTTTATGGTCGTAATAAACCATTGCACGGGCGACACCTACGGCGTGGAGGTCGTGTGTCCCGGTCGCCGAGGATATGTTCTCGATATGCCACTCCGGCTTGGCGAAATGGTTGGACATGTGCCGTCCGCCGCTGGACGGGTCGGTCGCTTTCGAGATGCCGTTCAGGATGACCTCTTCTGCCGTCATTCCAGCAGAGAGGACCGTCAGCATATCGCGGTAGTAGGGGAAGAGGTAATCCTCTCCCCGGTGGAATACCTGTCCGATGGCGAGCTGGATGCCGTCATGCCCGGCATAAGGGGCATGATAGGACCAGCCTAAGGATTGGAGCAGGTAAGAAGGCGCCTTTTCATCGAGCGCCCTGCCGAGACTCATCAGGTAATACCATTTGCGGAGGGTCTCGGTATCGGTCGTTTTTATATCGTATCGTTTCATACTTGATTATTTTGTGTGTTGTTTTAATTGTTTTGTGATCTGTTACTTTTGGCTTGACCCAAAAGTAACCAAAAAGTCAAGGCTTAACCGTCCGGTCTACTCCGGGCAAAGACTACGCTGTCGCCTGCGAAACTCGCTTCGCTCAGACAGCGCAGGCTCCGGACGCTTCGTCTTTACCCTCCGCTTGACGCCCGTCCGCTTAGGCCTTTCCAAGAAAGCTCCGCTTTCTTTTGGGATTGCCGATACTGATCGTTCTTTTGCGGCCCCGTGCGGGGCACGGGGACAAGCCTGTTCCCGCACTTGATGCGGGATCACAAAGGAGCAGGCAGCATTGGCAATCCCTGAAGAGCCGTTAGGCTCTATCTCCGGCCTAAGCTGGTGAGCGTTAAGCGCAGAGACCGTAGTGAGCGTCCGGAGCGTCTGCTGTTTGAGCGAAGCGAGTTTCAGACGCGACAGCGAACGGAGGGAACGAAGTAGCGAAGCAGCTTAAGCCTTGATCTTTTGGTTACTTTTGGATCAAGCCAAAAGTAACAGATAAATCATCATTTATCCCAGTTCTCCAGATAATCCGCTACGTGTCGCAGGAACTCTCCACCCAGTGCACCGTTGATGATCCGGTGGTCGTACGACAGGGACAGGTACATCTTGTGGCGAATTGCGATCGTATCTCCTTCGGGTGTCTCCACGACGGCCGGTTTCTTTTCGATGAAGCCGACGCCTAAGATGGCTACCTGTGGCTGGTTGATGATCGGCGTACCGAACAGGCTCTTGAACGAACCGAAGTTGGTGATCGTGAAAGTTCCGCCTTGTATATCGTCTGGCATCAGTTTACCCGTGCGTGCTTTGGCGGCAAGAGTGTTGATGTTGGCAGCAAGGCCGTTCAGATTCAACTTGTCTGCATCATGAATAACCGGTACGATCAGGTTACCGTCGGGCAGCGACACGGCGATACCCAGGTTAATATGCTTTTTCAGAATGACTTTGTAGCCGTCGACCGAAGCGTTCACGTACGGGAATTCAGCCAGTGCCTTTGCTGTAGCTTCCGCTATGGCAGGCATGAAAGTGAGTGCTACACCTTCACGTTTGAAAAATGCGTCTTTCGTGCGGTTGCGCCATTTTACCAGACGGGTGACGTCGGCTTCGACAACAGTTGTAACGTGGGGAGACACTTTTTTCGACATGACCATATGGTCTGATATGATACGGGCAACGCGGTCCATTTCGACCGTTTCGTCTTCGGTAACAGATGCCGGGTTGCGTCGATCGTCGATGGTGGGCTGCGTCGACGGTTGACGCAAGTTTTCGGTATCACTTTGTGGGGTGATGCCACTTTTCTTGGTCGTGATATAATCTTTAATATCTTTTTTACTGAGTCGTCCTTCGTAGCCGGTTCCCGGAATCGCGTCCAGTTCGGCTTGCGATATTTTGGCTTCCTGTGCTAATTTCAGCACGATGGGAGAATACCATCTTCCGTCTTCTTCCTTGGAGGATTTGACGGGTTGGGCGGGTTCTGCCGGTACAGACTGTACCATTGTGCTTTCGTCGCTTTTAGCTGCGGCAGGAGTGGTACTTTCGGGTGCTTCTCCCTCTTCGCCTTCCAGCTGGATCAGGGCGACGGTTGTACCGACGGCTACCGTATCGCCTTCGGATAACAGCAATTCGAGCACCTTTCCTGCAACCGGAGAGGGTATTTCCGCACTGACTTTGGCGGTGCTCACTTCAAAGAGGACATCGTCTTCTTGAACAGCGTCGCCTACTTTGACGGACCAGGAGACAATCGTCCCTTCCGTGATGCTTTCGCCCAGTTTGGGCATTTTTATTTCAAATGTCGACATAGTTTAAATGTGTATTTTATGTTCTGATATTGAAGTTCCAGGCCGACGTCGCGTATTTGTTGTCACGTAGGGACCGGATGGCGTTCAAATCGTCTTCAGTGAATGAATAGGGACGGGTGTCCGTCCTGTTTTCTGTAAAATAGTTCAGGAGTGCGTCTCTGAATTCTCCGATAGATACCGCTTTACGGGTATAGGTGCATATGTTGGTGACCGGGCTTCTTACGGATTTGACATAAAAAGGAGCGGGCTTCATTTCTTTTCTTTCCGGTCTCCGTTCTGTACTTTTGAGGGCGGTCGTCAGGCGATACAGGTCGGTGGAGAAAAGGAGGGTGGCGTGGTGCAAGATCCTCCCTTTGTGGATGGATTGCGCACTGCCCGATATTTTCAACCCGTCGATCGTGAGTGCCTGCCGCTCGTCAGCCTCTGCCTGGATACCGAATGTGGCAAGGAAGGCGATCAGCCGGGCTGTGAATGTGCCGGATGCGAGTTCCTTGCTGTTTTGTATAAAAGTGATATTCAGGTTGCCGGAATCGTGATA
>ERZ791906.2209-NODE-2209-length-11639-cov-2.104023_pt1 | contig 11639 bp, 8 predicted proteins | sample MGYA00510146_ERZ791906 | MGnify/ENA primary metagenome ERZ791906 (study PRJEB30046, sample SAMN00792096) | human gut metagenome | study: EMG produced TPA metagenomics assembly of the A metagenome-wide association study of gut microbiota in type 2...
TTTTGCAACTGAATATAAGAACATGAAGGATTGTATCGAGGCAAAACTGTTCGGCATCGGTCTGGAAAGTTATACGGTCGGTTCCTATGATTTTTACTTGGGCTACGGTGCGAAGAAGAATAAGATTGTGACGCTCGACACGGGCCATTTCCATCTGACGGAAAGTATCGCCGACAAGGTTTCGGCCCTGCTTCTTTTTACACCGGAGATCATGTTGCACGTGAGCCGTCCGATTCGTTGGGACAGCGACCATGTGGTGATCTTGAGCGACGACTTGCTCGATCTGGCACGCGAAATCATCCGTTGCAAGGCATTGGACCGTGTGCATATCGGCTTGGACTACTTCGATGCGACGATCAACCGTATCGGGGCGTACGTGATCGGTTGCCGTGCGACACAGAAGGCCTTTATGCAAGCTCTTCTCGAACCCTCGGCAACCTTGCAGCAGTACGAAGCCGAAGGCAAATATTTCCAGCGTTTAGCTCTGCAGGAGGAAATGAAGAGCCTTCCGTGGACAGCCGTCTGGGATATGTTCTGCTTGCAAAACGACGTCCCGGTAGGTGAGGATTATATCGCCGAGATAGAAAAATACGAAGCGGAAGTAACAAGTAAACGTTAACCTTAGGGGCGAACCTGTGTGTTCGCCCTCTAAAAATAACATATATGGAAATAATCATCGGATTGATCATAATCGCAATCGGTAGTTTCGGGCAGAGCAGTTCCTACGTTCCGATCAACAAAGTCAAGGATTGGAGCTGGGAAAGTTTCTGGTTGGTGCAAGGCATTTTTGCCTGGCTCGTCTTCCCATTCTTAGGAGCGCAGCTTGCCATTCCCAATGGGAGCAGCCTCTTGGAACTGTGGAGTGCCGGCGGAGCTGCGGGGGCCGTTATCTACGGAATCCTGTGGGGGATCGGTGGGTTGACCTTCGGGTTGAGCATGCGTTATTTGGGGGTTGCGCTCGGTCAGAGTATCGCGCTTGGAACGTGTGCCGGTTTCGGGACGCTTTTTCCTGCAGTTTTTGGCGGAACGGATTTGTTTCGTGGCGATGGCCTGGTCTTGTTGATCGGTGTGTGTATCACGCTTGCCGGTATCGCCGTGATCGGGTATGCCGGAAGTCTTCGCGCCCGTAATATGACCGAGGAGGAAAAGAAAGCGGCTGTAAAGGATTTCGCGTTGACGAAAGGTTTGCTTGTCGCTCTTTTGGCCGGTGTGATGAGTGCCTGCTTCAATCTGGGCCTGGAATCCGGCGCTCCGATCCTTGAGAAGGCGAAACAGTCCGGCGCAAGCGAATTGTTCGCACTGAATCCGGTCATCCTGTTGGTGACGATCGGGGGTTTTATCACGAACGCCTCTTATTGCCTTTTCCAGAATGTAAGAAACAATACGGGGAAAGATTATTTTTCCGTATCAGGCGGTACTTTGCTGAATAATGTCTTATTTTGTGCGCTGGCAGGTGTTTTGTGGTATTCGCAATTCTTCGGGCTGGGAATGGGAAAGAGCTATTTTGCCGAATCTCCGGTGATGCTGGCCTTTTCATGGAGCATCCTGATGTCGCTGAATGTGATCTTCAGCAATGTGTGGGGCATTATCCTGAAAGAGTGGAAAGGGGTGAGCCGGCAGACGATCGTCGTTTTGGTTTGCGGCATGTGTCTTCTGATATTCTCACTTTTGCTGCCTAATTTGATTTAAGATAATGATCGGATTGGAAATGGATAGGCATGGGACGTTAGTTCGATAGGCATGGAACTTAATTTCCATAGGTGTGAAATTAAGCTCCCGTGCTTGTCTGTTTTTTGCCAGGTGAAGAACAATTTTGAGCCGGGGGCGTGTCCCTCATAAAAAAGATATATAAGTAAAATGAAAACAATCAGAAACAATGAAGAATTGATGGCCGAGATTGGCCGTATCGCTGAAGTGGCCGGCTATCTTTGGACAAAAGGATGGGCGGAACGTAACGGTGGTAACATTTCCGTAAACCTGACCGACTTGATGAACGATGTCGAAAAAGCACTTCCCGCACTGGGACCGGCTATTCCTTTACAAGAAGCGATGACCGCTCTTGCCGGACATATTTTCTATGTCACCGGTACAGGAAAGCGGATGCGTTATGTAGCACAGGAACCGTTGGCCAACGGTTCCCTGATCCGTATCGCCGGGGATGGAAAAAGTTATGATATTATTGCTGAACAATTGATTTTGCCTACTTCCGAGTTGCCTTCGCACTTGATGATGCATAATTATCTGCGTGGCCTGGGCCGTGATAACAGAGTCGTTTTGCATACGCACCCGACCGACCTGATCGGCATGACGCATTGTAAACCATTCCTAGATTCGGATGTCATCACCCGTACGTTGTGGAGCATGATTCCCGAATGCCGTATCATTGTCCCGAAAGGAGTCGGTATTGTTCCCTATGAAATACCAGGGACACTGGATTTAGCACGTGCAACCATTAAACAATTGGAAAAGCACGATGTCGTATTCTGGGAAAAACATGGTATTTTGGCAGTCGGTGAAGATCTGATCGAATGTTTTGACGCAATCGACACGCTAAGCAAGTCCGCCCAAATCTATTTCAGCGCACGCATGGCAGGATACGAACCCGCCGGTATGACTGACAAGCAGTTGGATGATTTGGTTCCGGCCTTCGGTTTGTGATAGGTTACGATCGTAAATGATGATTTATAGGTGTGTTTATAGCAACAATGTGCAAGCCTCGTTGCCGTCACCTATAAATCATCATTCATATAAATACCATATACCATGAAAACATTATTTATTCTTATATCTCTATTCTTTGCCGTATCATTGTCCGCCCGGCAGCGCGATAGTCGTGTACGCGAATATCTGGCAGCAGGAAAGCCAGTTGATACAGGGCGCAAACCATTTGCTTCTTTCCGGAAATGGACAAACCAATCTTGTGAATCATAACATCTGTAAGCTTTCGAGCACCGACCGGCAATATCCTGCCATCCTTCTTGATTTTGGAAAAGAACTGCAAGGTGGCTTGCAAATAGTAACCGGTATGCCGACTTCGCACGAACCAGTCGCCGTCCGGATCCGTTTGGGTGAGTCGGTAAGTGAAGCTATGTGCGATATAGATGGAGTGAACGGTGCTTCCAACGATCATGCTATGCGCGATTTTACTATTCGCCTACCCTGGTTGGGGGTTATGGAAGTGGGTAATTCTGGGTTTCGGTTTGCCCGGATTGATCTTTTGGACGATTCCGTCGAATTGCATATTAAAGAAATACGTGCCATTTCCGTTTTTCGGGACATCCCATATAAAGGCTCATTTCGTTGCAACGACGAACGGCTGAACCAGATTTGGCAGACTGGTGCTTATACGGTACATTTGAATATGCAGGAGTATATTTGGGACGGCATCAAACGTGACCGTTTGGTCTGGATTGGTGATTTGCATCCGGAAGTGATGACGGTCAACACTGTTTTCGGATATAACGAGGTGATACCGAAAAGCCTTGATTTTATCCGCGATGCAACGCCGTTGCCTGGCTGGATGAACGGGATGTGCAGTTATTCCATCTGGTGGTTGCTGATCCAGCGCGACTGGTATTACTATCAGGGGGACTTGGCTTACTTGAAGGAACAGAAAGACTATTTGACCGGTTTGCTCCATCTTCTGATTTCCAAAGTCGATGAAGACGGCGTCGAGAAGCTCGACGGAGGAGGACGTTTTCTCGATTGGCCGTCCAGTGAAAATCCGGTTGCCATCGATGCCGGCTTGCAAGCCTTGATGCTACAGGCGATGAAAGCCGGAAACGAACTTTGTAAGGTGTTGGGCGAAGATGCGTTGGCGGCAGAATGCGAGGCTGTAGGAAACAGGATGACCAAGGCCGCTTCGAAGGTGATAAAACCTTTCCTGAAGTCAGGTGTTGCTCCGGATGCTCCTGGATCGAAACAGGCAGCTTCCCTGTTGGCGTTGGCCGGACTGATGAAGCCGGAAGAGGCCGATCGGAAATATCTCGCAGTTAATGGAGGGCATGGATTCTCTACTTTTTATGGTTATTATATGCTTCGAGCGATGGCTGCTGCCGGCAATTATCAAGGGGCGATCGACGTGATACGCCAATTCTGGGGTGCGATGCTCGATTTGGGTGCAACTACTTTTTGGGAAGATTTCAACTTAGACTGGTTGCCCGGCGCTTCTCGCATCGATGAATTGGTTCCGGTAGGCAAGAAAGATATTCATGGCGATTACGGGGCTTATTGTTATAAAGGTTTCCGCCATAGCCTTTGTCACGGTTGGGCTTCTGGTCCGACTTCCTGGCTGAGTGAATATGTGTTGGGTGTTCAGGTTGTGGAGCCGGGTTGCCGCGTTGTCCGGATCACACCGCATTTAGGTGACTTGGAGTGGGTGGAAGGAACGTTCCCGACTCCTTACGGTGTGATCACTATCCGTCATGAAAAAGGCGCTGACGGGAAAGTACGGAGTCGGATCGATGCTCCGTCCGAAGTAAAAGTTGTACGATAATCAAATCAGATAAAGATATGGGAAAAAAAAACATGCTGTTGATCTGCTCGCTTACCTTCTTCTCGCTGATAGGTTGCAAAGGTAAAAACGAGCTTACGGTTCCGGTGAACCTGCGAACAGAATACCTGCGCGAACCGATCGGTTTGGATACGAAAAGTCCCCGTTTCACTTGGGAATACAAAGGAAGTGAGAAGAACTTCTTGGCTTCCCGTTCGGAAATCCGTATCGGGACCTCGCCGGATAACCTGCAACCGTATACCGGTAATATGACATTGGAACCGCATACCCGTTACTATTGGAACGTGACGGTATGGGATCAGGATGGAGATATTTGCGAGACTTCGGAAACGGCTACTTTCGAGACTGCCAAATTCAAGTCGTCCGACTGGTCGGGAAAATGGATAACCGACAGTCACGATAAGGAGTTCGAGCCGGCTCCTATGTTCCGCAAAGCTTTTACATTGGGAAAAGAGATTGAAGAAGCCCGCGTGTATGTGGCTGCTGCCGGTTATTACGATTTGTTTATCAACGGTAAGCGGGTAGGAGAGAACTATCTTGATCCGGGCTATACGCATTTCGACAAACGTATCCTATATGTGACACATGATGTAACCTCTCTTTTAAAACCGGGTGGCAACGCTATCGCTACCGTTTTGGGTAACGGCTGGCACAATGTACAATCCAAAGCTGTCTGGAATTTCGAGACTGCCCGTTGGCGTAACCGTCCTCGGATACTCTGTGAATTGCGCCTACGCTATACCGATGGTACGACTGAAGTCATCGCCACCGATGAAAGTTGGCGTACCGCGACCGGTCCCTATACCTATAACAACATCTACAGCGGTGACAAATACGATGCCACGTTGGAAGAAAATGGTTGGAACGCGGAAGGGTTCGATGACAGCAAGTGGGGGCCGGTACAAGTTACGGAAGCTCCGGCTCCCTTATTGGCCGCCCAGCAGATGCCGGGTATCCGGATTACGGAAGAATTGCAGCCTGTCTCGATGAAGAAGTTCAGCGATAAACTTTATGTATTTTCATTCGAAAAGAATTTTGCCGGTCTGTCCCGATTAAAGGTGAAAGGTGCTCCCGGTACGCGGATCACTTTGAAGCATGGAGAGTTGCTGAAAACAAACGGTCGTCTGGAACAGGGAAATATAGATGTCTATTATCATCCTGTGAAACCGGGAGAGGTTTTCCAGATGGATGTGTTCACACTGAAAGGAACAGGTGAAGAGGAAATCTTTATGCCTTCATTCGCCTATCATGGTTTCCAGCATGTGGAGGTTGAAAGTTCGGCTCCCGTAGTCCTGACAAAAGAGAGTCTGACCGGACTGTTCATGCACACGGCGGTAGAGCCCGTAGGCTCCTTCTCCTGCTCCGATCCGTTGTTGAACAAGATATGGAAGGCGACAATGGAGGCCTATCGTAGCAACCTGCACAGTATTCCGACCGATTGCCCGCAGCGTGAAAAGAACGGCTGGACGGCCGATGCGCATGTAGCAATCGACCTCGGCCTGTTAGGTTTCGACGCCATCACCTTGTATGAGAAATGGATGAACGACTTCATTGATAACCAGCGCGAAGCCGGTGAGATCTCCGGCATTATCCCCTCCAGTGGCTGGGGATATGGTGAATGGCCCGGCCCGGTATGGGATGCCGCCATGTTTATCATCCCGAATGCTTTGTATAATTATTATGGTGAGACACGCAGTATCGAGAACCTGTATCCTACGATGTTGCGCTATTTGGATTATTTGAAAGCAAAAGAGAAGGACGGTGGTTACCTGACTTTCGGTTTAGGAGATTGGGTGTATTGGAAGTCTACGACCAATAACACTTATACCTCTACCGCTTATTATTATTTGGATTACATCTTGATGGCCCGTTTCGCCGGACTGTTGGGTAAAGATGCCGCCCCCTATCGGCAGAGAGCCGACGAGTTGAAGGCCTTGGTCAACCGTAAGTTCTTCAATCCCGAAACGGGGGTCTATGCTGAAGGAACCCAGACGGCACAGGCGATTGCCCTCTATTTAGGAATCGTACCGGAAGGTAAGGAGCAGTTGGTCGCCGATAAACTTTGCGAGGTCGTGCGTGCCAACAACCATTTCCTCGATTTCGGCCTGCTCGGAAGCAAGTCTGTTCCGGCCATGCTGACCCGCTACGGCTATGTCGAGGATGCCATGAAGATGATTACGAAGACGGAAGCTCCCTCTTGGGGCTATTGGGTGGAAACGATGGGATATACGACGTTGCCTGAAACCTGGACGTTAAGTCCTGAGTTCCGCGACGCCTCCCTGAATCATGTCTTTATGGGAGATGTCTCTGCTTGGATGATGAATCAGCTTGCTGGTATCAACTACGATGCTGTTGAACCAGGTTTCCGCCATATTCTGATTACGCCTCATTTCGTGGAAGGAATGGATTGGGTGAAAGGTGAGTATCATTCTGTACGGGGCTTGATTTCGAGCGAATGGAAACGGGAAGGAGGCAAAGTTACTCTTACCGTGACGATCCCGTCCGGCTGTACGGCGGATATCCGTGTCGGCGATAAGACGGAAACAGTCGGGTCTGGTACACATGTGAAAACTTATTAAACGAGAATACCATGAAACATTATTTTCTGTTGTTACTGTTAATCGGATGTATCGCTTCCGGCCAGGCTGAATCCGGCTGGAAAGCCCATTGGATCAATACGGAACGTTGTCAGAGCAAGACGAACACCTGGTTGGCTTTCCGTAAAATTGTCCATATAGACAAGGTTCCGCAAACTCTTACCGCCCGCATCGCTGCCGATAGCAAATATTGGTTGTGGATAAACGGTCGCCTGGTTGTCTTTGAAGGTGGGCTTAAACGGGGACCTTCTCCGTATGACACCTACTACGATCCGGTAGAGATAGCTCCTTATTTGCAAAATGGCGAGAATACGATTGCTGTGCTGGTCTGGCATTTCGGTAAAAGCGGATTCAGCCATGTGAATAGTGGTCTGGCTGCCTTGCTGTTTGAAGCTATCTCTCCTGGTGTCGAGATCGTTTCCGACAAGAGCTGGCAATGCACCGTATATGATGCCTATCAGGATACTGAGGCGCCCTATCCGAATTATCGTTTGCCGGAAAGTAATATCCGTTTCGATGCCAGGATGGAAATGTCCGGCTGGAATCAGCCCGGCTACACAGGCAAGATGCCGAATGCTGAAATTATTTCGTCTGTCGGGGTCGCCCCTTTAGGAAAATTGGTCGAGCGTCCGGTACCCCTATGGAAAGACTATGGCTTGAAACCGTATGTCAGTGTCCGCCGGTCGTCTGCCGGCGATACGCTTTATTGTCGCCTGCCTTATAACAGCCAAGTGACTCCTTATCTGAAAGTGGAAGCTCCTGCCGGCAAGGTGATCCATATCCGGACGGACAACTATGAGGGCGGTTCTCAATACAACGTCCGCGCTGAATATGTCACGCGCGACGGCGTGCAGGAATATGAGAGTTTAGGCTGGATGAACGGTCACGAGATGCAATATATCCTGCCGGAAGGCGTGAAGGTGCTGGATGTGAAATTCCGGGAGACCGGTTACGATACCGAATTTACAGGTTCTTTCAGTTGCAATGATCCGTTCATGAACGAACTTTGGAAACGTTCGGCCCGCACCTTATATATAACGATGCGCGATAGTTATATGGACTGTCCGGACCGCGAACGGGCGCAATGGTGGGGTGATGAGGTGAACGAATTGGGCGAGGCTTTCTATGCCCTTTCTCCCTCTAGCCATAAACTGGCGCTGAAAGGCATCTACGAACTGATGAACTGGCAACGCGAAGACGGTGTGATTTTCGCTCCGGCCCCGGCTGGTAACTGGCGGAAAGAGTTGCCATTGCAAATGTTGGCTTCGGTAGGTTGGTACGGTTTCTATACCCAGTATTATTATAGTGGCGACAGTAGCTTTGTCGCCGGTATTTATGACCGAATGCACCACTATCTGCACGAAGTATGGCAAGTAGATAAGAGCGGCCTGGTTATCGAGCGTGACGGCGATTGGAGCTGGGGTGACTGGGGAGAAAACATCGATATGGGCGTGTTGGTAAATTGCTGGTATTATTTGGCCTTGAAAGCAGAGAAAGCTTTTGCCCTCCAGCTTGGAAAAGCAGCCGATGCCGATGAGATCGGCCGTATGATGTACAGTATAGGGAAATGCTTCGACACAAAGTTTTGGACAGGATCAGCATATCGCTCTCCCGGCTATAAGGGAGAAACGGACGACCGTGCACAGGCGATGGCTGTCGTTTCCGGTTTAGCTTCCGCTGATAAATATCCTGCTCTGGTAAAAGTCCTGAAGAAGGAATGCCATGCCAGTCCCTATATGGAAAAGTATGTGCTCGAAGCCTTGTTTCAAATGAATGAACCGGCCTTTGCTTTAGAGAGGATGAAGCAGCGCTATGCGAAAATGATGGATTATCCTGAATATACGACCTTGTTCGAAGGATGGGGAATCGGTCCGGACGGTTTCGGAGGCGGTACGATCAACCATGCATGGAGTGGTGGCCCTCTTACGTTGCTGAGTCAGAAAGTGTGCGGTATAGAACCTACCTCTCCAGGTTTTCGTTCCTTCAAGGTTTGTCCCCAAATGGGCACTTTGACCGAAGCCTCTGCTACAGTAGATACGCATTTCGGCAAGATCAAGGTGTCGCTGAAACGCAAAGGTAAAAAGATACAGGCCACCCTTTCCGTTCCCGAAGGAACGACTGCCGAAGTCATCTGGCCCGATGGCTCCCGCAAGAATTTCGATCCGGGGCGTCATCAGGCGAAACATGTAGGCCTTAAAGGAAAAAAATAGTACTTTTGTATCATTCTTTCTATTACTCCTCTGCGGGTAAGCCGTGGTAATTTGTAAAAACATCTCCCTCTTCGAGAGGAGCGTGGGGCATGTGATCTTCGTTTATCGCCTGGCAGCATTTTTGAAGATTGCATGCCTTTTTTGTGTCCTGCTCAAAAAGGGAAATACTGTCAGGCTACTGCAATCGGTAAGTTAACGGGACTGTGTATTGTACGCGGACGGCTTTCCCACCTTTCATCTTTCCCGGAGTCCATTTGGGCATCGACTTGACAACCCGTAAGGATTCTTCGTCCAATGAGGGATATAAAGCCTGTGTCACTTTGGCGTTTGTAATACTTCCGTCTTTTTCGATAACGAATGTGACGACTACTTTTCCCTGTTTTCCCTGTTGCTGGGCTTCTGCCGGATATTTTATGCTTTTAGCAAGAAACTGCAATAATGCACTTTGCCCACCCGGAAATTCCGGCATGATATCACATGTGTCATAAATCTTGTCTTTTTCCGGTGGAAGCGGATTAGCTGCTTCCATTTTGGAAACAGTAGTGGTGGCGAGAGCAGTCGGCTGTTGGATAACCTCTGCTACCTTTTCATTCAAAACACGTGCCATTGCATCGATATTATTGAGCAATAGCAAGCCTGCGGCCATTGGAACCAGTGCCAGGTATTTCACTTTTCTGGCGTTGTTCGTCCTTTTTTTGTTTAACATAGTAATTCTCTTTTTAAGTGGTAAGACACTGAAATTGTTATATAAATTTGCAATAGCCGTATTGGGATGTTTTACTCCGATCAGATGGTACTGGTATTCTTTTTTGTCGAATCCGGCAAGCATGACCTGTTCATCTGCGATAAATTCATGATTTATACCGATCTCTTTCTTTAGCCACCAGGCAAACGGGTTTAGCCAGCAGGCGATACAGATGATTTCACCAGCCATCATGTCGATCGAATGCCATTGGCGGACGTGTGTTTGTTCATGGATCAAAATGTCATCAAGCCTTTCTCGTTGATGCGGATCGGATGAAATGAAAATCCAGCCGAAAAAGGAGTAGGAGGCTTCCGCTTCCGGAAGGATACAGACTTCAGTGCCGTTCAAAGTAATTTTCCTGCATTTCCGGTGTAAGCGGCAAACAGTGAACAGCTCTGCCAGACATCTGGACAGCAACAGACTGGCCCCTGCCAGCCAGATAACTTGCATAACCTTGAACCCGGTTTCTTTCCAGTCGGAGGCGGCTATTTCATTGCTTGCTGTCAGGACTGTTTCTTTAGGTAGCAACCCTGAATAGTAGCCGACTATACCTGCTACGCTTGTCTGGGTGGATAACCAGCCGCTTAAATCCGGTAAAGGGTAAAGGAACGCGATCAGGTAAATCGACAATAACACCCCTCTGCGTAACCTGAAGAACGTATCGTCACGGAATAATAGGCGATAACAGATATATAAAAATGCCAACGCCAGATTTACCTTTAGAAAATAGATTAGTATCGGAGTTATCATATTGATATCTTTATAATTGATTATTCTTCCTTTTCGATCTGATCCATCAAGTCCTGCAAATCGCTTTTGGATAATTTACGATCGCGGACAAAGAAGGAAACCATTTCTTTATAAGAACCGGTGAAATAATTTTGTACGACATTCGACATGAAAGTACGCTTGTATTCCGCTTCTTTCACACGTGGAGAAAAGAGTGTGATCGTTCCGAATTTCTTCGGGGTGACGTACTTCTTTTTTTCAAGGTTCCGGACCACCGATGCCACGCTGGTGTAGGGCGGTTTCGGATCGGGCATTTCGTTCAGTATGTCACGGATGAAACATGATCCTAATTTCCAGATATACAACATTACGCTTTCTTCTTGTGCAGTCAGTCTTTCCATTGTCTTGTTGTTTTTTTTGAATTTCAGATTACTATCTTTTCGCAAATCTACTTTATTTTAGTAGATAAGAGTACGTGTCTTATGGTAATAATTGTTAATGAGGAAAAAAGGGCTTCTTGCTTCTGGTGTTGTGGAGGATTTCATTTTCATGCCTGTGTGTTTTGATTTGGACTAACGGATCTTTAGGAAAAAGTACGATAAGAAGAAGGGAGGCGATAAGCCCTGTTCTTGTTTTTCGCTTTTTATTATGTATCTTTGCCCGACAGAATCAAAGAAAAATACTTACCGGATGATAGACTTCAATATGATACCATCTCCCTGTTATGTGATGGAAGAAGAGTTGCTCCGCCGTAATTTGTCACTGATCAAGAGCGTGAAGGAGAGGGCGGGAGTTAATGTAATCCTGGCTTTTAAGGCGTTTGCGATGTGGAAAGCATTTCCGAT
>ERZ791906.2217-NODE-2217-length-11598-cov-2.852465_pt1 | contig 11598 bp, 7 predicted proteins | sample MGYA00510146_ERZ791906 | MGnify/ENA primary metagenome ERZ791906 (study PRJEB30046, sample SAMN00792096) | human gut metagenome | study: EMG produced TPA metagenomics assembly of the A metagenome-wide association study of gut microbiota in type 2...
AGTTCAATATTTATTAGTTATTCATATTTTAAAATACTCATCGGTTTCAAGCAGATAATGCGCCACACTTGTTGAAAAACAGTAAGGAACGCAATCAGCATCAACAGCGCAAAAACGACTGCATATATCCACCAAGGTAGCGAAATATGGAAAGCATACGTCTCCAACCAGCCATTCATTAACACTGCTGATACGGGTATACCGATTGCAGATGCCAATACGGTAAGCAACAACAGTTCTTTGGTCAGGACAAGATAAAAAACAGGCTGCTTTTATTTGCACCGAGCACCTTGCGGATACCCACTTCTTTCAAGCGCGATAAGGTTGAAAACAATGTTACAATCCACAAACCGAGACATGCCACAAATATGGCAATTAAAGAAGCACTGGCAAATATCCAACCGAAATTACGGTCTGATTTATAAAGGAAAGTATTCAAATCACTCAAAAAGAAATAAGAAAATAAAGAAGTCGGAAAATATTCATGATACATCTGCTCGATCTCCGTCAAAGCACTATCTTCTCCTTCGCCTGTCAAGCGGACTGAAATATAAGGTGTTGCAATAAATGGTACTCGCTCTTTCATAAAGAAGATAATAGGTTTGTAAGCCACGGAAAGCGATTGCTGGTGATAGTTTTTCACCACTCCGATAATTTCGAGCGGTTCGTCTACCACCTCCATTTTAACCTGCTGTCCCAATGCGGCTTCGGGCGACTCATAACCTAATAACCTGACTGCTTCCTCGTTGAGCACTATCCGGTTGAGGTCACCGCCAAAGTCCTCAGAGAAGTACCGCCCACAAATCATAGTGGGCATATAGGCAGATAGATAATCATAATCTATGGCAAACATCTGTATCAGTTTCACTTGCGAAGGGTCACTTCCATAAGGACGATTGGTAAAATAATTGGCTACCTCCACCCCGGGAACAGCTCCTGAAACGGTTACGTGGCTTACATCTGCCCGTTGCTTCAGACGCTTGGTGAAACTTTCCAGACGTAGTGCCAATCCCTCGGTGAAAGAGGGGTACTTAATGACTAACATACGTGAATGAGAATCGACGGAAGCCTCACTTTGCATATAACACACTTGCCGAATCACTGTGAATGTGCCAGTAATCAGAACAAAAGAAGCGAGAAACTGAACCACAATCAGCACTTTCCTTATCCGGTTACCACGTTTACCGTGTAACAGTTTCCCCCTCATAATTTCCGACGGACGTATAGTAACCATCAGCCAAGAAGGATAGAAGCCTACAACAAACGTACCGATAACAACCACTCCGGCTACAATTCCCCAGAAAGCAGGCAACATAAGTATATCCGTCCCAAAGCTTTGCCCTGCCCAGCGATAAACAAGGGGTAAAAGAAGTTCCAGCCAACCAAGAGCTATCAGCGTAGCCAACAGATTCATGAAACCTGATTCAAGAAGTCCCTGAATAATAATCTGACGGCGCGAAGCACCAAAAGCCTTACGCAACCCGAACTCACGTCCGCGTTCCAAGAAACGCGCCACGGTCAGATTCAAGGCATTAGCCCAACCTATCAGTAGCAGGGCAACGGACATCACCAATAGTATAAGAACCGCAGTCCGACTCCCTTTCACTTCTTTCTCATAAGCTTTTTGTGGAGTGAGATGAATGTCTTTCAGCGGTATCAGTTCTACCGCCCAAGTCTTATGTCTCAGGGCATCAGTTTTGTACTTATCGGATATATTGAGAAAAGCCTCTTCAATCTCTTCCGGACATTTTCCGGACATCAGGCGGACATAGGTATAAACTCCGTGAATGTACCAAATGTCCTGTCGCTCTTTGGGAATCGTACTATATGAAAGTAGAAAATCATATTGCAGATGGGAACGAACAGGCATATCTGCTATCACGCCGGTAACTTCAAAGTTTTGCTGCGATGAAGGCGTACTGAAAGTCAGCACCTTCCCTATCGGGTCTTCTTCATCAAAATAACGATTTGCCGCACTTTCGGTCAGTACCACCGTATTAGGACGCACCAGTTGTCCGGTCTTATCTCCTCTAATTATCGGGAAATTAAATATCTCAAAAAAAGCAGGTTCGGTGTAGCAATAATGTGCTTCGGCAAATCTCCTGTCGAAGTAATTCACCACTTGTTCGCGGTCTTGTGCTGTTACACGGACATACTTCTCAATGCCTGCAATTTCACGAGCCATTGCAGGTGCATGGCCGTAAGCTGTAGTCGCCCAGTTATCTGTCAGCGTCTTGCCTTCATACAACCGGCTTTCAACACGATATACACGTTCGGTATTGTGGAATGAATCGTAGCTTAACTCCGACCATACGTAAAGTATGATAAGCAATGCTGTTGCAATACAAACAGACAATCCCGTTATATTTATCAGTGTCAGAGATTTTTTAACCCGCTGACTACGTATCACTTGTGAAAAATAATTTATCATATCATAGACTTATTTCAGTATCAGTTTCTCGTTATCGCCAAACAGTTCATATCCGGATACAATCACCCGATCACCAGGTTTTAATCCTTCGGTAACCTCATAGTACTGCGGATTTTGTCGTCCGATGCGGATAGGCTGACGAATAGCAAATTTACCACTTTCATCCACAACATACATCCATCGTCCACCGCTTATTTGGAAAAATCCGCCACGCGGCACCAAAATAGCCTGTGCAGGGTCACCCAATTGTAGATTGATATGATAGGTCTGCCCTGCACGTATATTCTCCGGTCGTCCGGCTGTAAACTGCAAATCGGTACGAAACTGCCCTTCTTTTACTTCCGGATACGGCTTCGTCACCTCCAGTTTATAACTGACACCGTCACGGGTAAAGTCAGCCGGCAATCCGGGTATAACACGCTCCACGTAATGTTCGTCAATCTGCGCTTGTACTTTCAGGTCAGAAGTGATGATCTGACCAATGTGCTCGCCTGCAGCTATTGATTGTCCTATCTGTGCATCAAGATTACCTACCTGCCCGTCAATAGGAGCTTTCACCTTCAGGTTCTCAATTCGTTCGCGTACCAACGCGAGACTCTGTTTCATATTACGTATGTTCTCGTCCAAGCTGTTTACCTGACTTTCACGGAAAATATTATCCTGACGAATACGCTCGTCAATGACATCCAACTGTTCTTTAGCCGCATCATACTCCTCTTTGGCAAGTCGATAATCTTCTTCTGCAATAAGTTGCTCTTTTATCAGGCGACTGTATTGCTCATAACGGCGCTGTTTCACCAGCCGATCTTTATTTAGCCCAATACGCTCTTGTTTTAAACGCAAGCGTTCCTGCTCCATGCTAATACGGGTATTACGAAGTTCATTCTCCTGATAAGCCAGATCCGCTTCGCTCTGCATAATACCAATATTTAGTAACGGATTACTGAGACGCAAAATCACGTCGCCTGCCTTCACCATAGCACCTTCTTCTTTTAGACGTTCTTCCACACGTCCACCTTCCACGGCATCCATATAAATAATACGATTAGGCATTACCTGACCAATGACACGAATATAGTCATTAAACTCACCACGGTTAACGGTAGCAATCGTCAGACGTTCTTTCTCCACAGTCATGGAAGAGGTAGTGTCTCTGAATATGAAATATAAAACAACGGCAATAACAAAGGCTATACCACCTATTACATATAGATGTTTACGGGTAATGCCGGGTTTACGTTCAATAGGTGTATCCATAAGGAATCAATCAAAAATAGGGTTATTATAAATTAGTTATTAAAGAAGTATCAACTTTGTTATTCAAAATATATAAACTCTGCCTTTATAAGAAAGTTCCCTCCCGGTAATATTTCTCCAGTTTCATCATCATTTCTACCTGCAAGCGCACACGAACCAGTTCTGCTTTGGCGGAAATAAAACGATTACGGGCTTCCATTAACTGAAAGACAGAGATAAGCCCTTCTTCCCACTTTCGTTCGGATTCTTTCAAGACCAGAGTTTCCGCGCTCAATTGCTGCAATACCTGTTGATGTTCCGTATAGCCGGCACGTAGGGAAAGAAGAGTTTGCTCAATTTCAGTATATAGCTGTTGCTTCTCCAATTCCTCTTCATTCTTCAGGCGATACAAGTTCAATTTCAACTTCCTTTGATTCGTAAAACGTTCAAAACCGCTCAACAAAGGGAAAGAGATACCGATACCGATATATTTTCCTATATTATCCCGCAATTGCCTGGCGGAAAATGCAGTGTTGTAGAAATTAGAACCTACCGTAAAGCGGGCATAAACAGAAGGAGAAAAAGCTCCGCCCGCCATTGCATATTCTTTGCGGGCAGCTTTCTGCTTTAAGCTAATCATACGCATGGCAGGGAGTACTTCCAACGATTGTCTATACAATGTTTCCGTAGAGGGGAGTGAAAGCAACGGGAGTTTATTCAATTCGACAATCGTATCCTGAATGACAAGTGTATCACCCGACTGAAAGTTCATCAACTGTTCCAGATGCAGTAATGACAACCGACAGCTATTAGCACGGGATTGGTAACGATATATATCCCCTTCCCTGCGGGCTTTTACCTCTTGCAAGTCGGAAACGGATTTCAAGCCCAGTTCCACAAATGTCTCGGTTTGTTTCAGGTATCGTTCGCTCAACCGGCTTTGCTCCAAAGCCAAATTCAAGAGTTTTCTTTCCAAAACCAGTTTGTAGTAAGCATCCGTCACTTGATAGGCGAGTTCATTCTGCCTGTCTTTCAGTTCCCACTTGCTGCGTTCCCGATTTATTTTCCGAAAACGAACCTGATTGATACGTGAAAAACCTTCAAACAAAGACAAAGTCATATCAAGACCTATCGTTCCTTCTTCAAAAGTCTTTTCTGTATAACCATTGGTATCCGGGTCTATCGAACGCCCGAAACGCTTTCCTGTTTCTGCGTTGGCTACTATGCGGGGAAGAAATGTACCGATAGCGGCAGCATAATCCGTTCGTGCTTCCTTTATGTTAATGGCACTATTCCGTATAGAAGGATTCTGTTTCCATGCCAAACGGATACATTCATCCAAACTCATTGCAGATTGAGCATACGTAATCACGGGCAATAAAAACAATAAAAAGAAAATGTTCCTCATTCTTCAGTATATATGTAATTGTGTTCTATATGAATTAAAAAAGCAAACATAATGCCACAATACTTAAACCACTGATTACAAGACAGATGACATACATTATTTTATCGTTCCCGTCCAATTATTACACACTATAACGTCTAAAAATTGGACGTTATCAATAAAAAGCCACCATGACCTGCGTGCAAACAGCCATTATTCAACGTTCAGGCTATAAATATTACTTAAACGAAACATAGAATAAAGTCATGTTTCAGGAAATGTATCATAAAACGTCTAATTATTGGACACTCTCTTGCAGGGAAAAGTAAAAACGAATATCTTTACCCAAAAACTTAAAGAATCGTTCAACCCAGACAGATCCCCCCCCAATCTTACATATATGGAAACCGGAACTATTTTAATAGTAGATGATAATAAAAGTGTGTTGGCTTCGCTGGAACTTTTACTCGAAAATGAATTCAGTACAGTCCGCACAGCTGCCAATCCTAATCAAATAACAACACTGCTCACTACCACTTCCATTGATATCGTAATTCTCGATATGAATTTTTCGGCCGGTATCAATAACGGCAACGAAGGACTATACTGGCTGAAACATATTCACGAAATCCACCCCGCACTCCCTGTGGTAATGTTAACTGCTTACGGAGATGTGGAACTAGCCGTAAAAGCTTTGAAGAACGGAGCTACCGACTTTCTTCTCAAACCTTGGGATAACCGGACACTGGTTCAGAAAATAAAGGAAGCATACAATAATAAATCGAATAGGAAAAGTTCCTCAAAATCAAAAAACTCAATCGTAGGATCCGGCAATCCGAACAAACCTGAAATGCTGATAGGGCATTCTCCCGCCATGCTACAATTAATAAAGGTAGTCAATAAAGTAGCCAGGACCGACGCCAATATTCTGATAACCGGAGAAAACGGGACCGGAAAGGAAATGCTGGCCAGAGAAATACACCGCCTGTCTCCACGCAATACTCGTCCCATGTCAAGTATCGACATGGGAGCTATCAGTGAATCCCTTTTTGAGAGCGAGCTTTTCGGTCACGAGCGCGGAGCTTTTACGGACGCTTACGAAAGCCGTCCGGGAAAATTCGAAGCTGCTAGCGGCAGTTCGCTTTTTATGGATGAGATTGGAAATCTTCCCCTTGCACTACAAGCCAAATTACTGACTGTACTACAAAACAGGAATATCACCCGAATTGGAAGTAATAAAGTCGTCCCCGTTGATATACGACTCATTTCCGCCACCAATAAAGACATCCCGGAAATGGTGAAACAAGGATTATTCCGCGAAGATTTATTCTACCGTATCAACACTATCCACCTTGAAATTCCTCCATTACGAGAACGAGGAGACGACATACTCCTGTTCGTCGAAACCTTTCTCCACCGTTTCGCTTCGAAATACCAACGCCCGGAAATGCGAATGCATGAGCAAACAATAGAGAAACTACGCTCTTACCACTGGCCGGGCAATATCCGGGAACTGCAGCACGCTATCGAGAAAGCCGTTATCTTGTGTGAAGGCAACGTGATACGCCCCAAAGACATTTTGGTAAAACAAACCTGGAAGCCGCAAACCACCAGCACTGTCCCCAATTTGGAAGAAGTGGAAAGGCAAGCCATTGAAACAGCCATTCTGCAAAATAATGGCAACCTGACTGCCGCCGCCGAACAATTGGGAATCAGCCGTCAGACACTCTATAACAAACTAAAACGTTTCAAACTCTGAACAGCATGATATTCAGCCGACACATCTATTGGGTTATACTACTACACGTCATGCTTATCCTCGTCACCTCGGGAACAGGCGCCTGGCTTATCATCTCACAACGCGGATTTGTAATAGGCACATTACTAATTACCTGTTCCCTCTTCCAAATCAGCAGGCTGGTAAATAAACTAAATTCATTCAACCAAAAGTTGCGTGTCTTTTTCGATGCCATAGAAGACAAGGATAATATGCTTTACTTTCCCGAACAAAACGTTAGTAAAGAACAGGAAAAACTGAACCGCTCTCTCAACCGCATCAATTTCCTGCTCGCCAAAACTCAATCAGAATATTCCAAACAGGAACACTTCTACCGCTCACTCTTGGAAGAAGTGCCCAGCGGTGTATTAGCATGGGATTCTACCGGAAAAATAATCATAGCAAACAGCACTGCCCTTTCCTTATTAGACTGCCAGCAATTAACCCGATACCGACAACTGGAATCCTTACTGCAAGAAAAAGGCAAAAAGGAGCACCTCAGTCTTTCACAAAGCCGGATGAAACTACAAGATGAAACAATAACTCTCTTGTCTATCAAGGATATCGGTGACGAACTTAGCGACAAAGAAAGTGAATCGTGGAACAAACTAAGCCACGTGCTCACTCATGAAATAATGAACACCATTGCTCCCATTATCTCCCTGTCACAAACACTGTCCACCTATCCGGACATCAACGAAAAAGCAGTTCGCGGACTTCGCATCATTCAAGCACAAAGCGAACGTTTATTGCAATTTACCGAATCCTTCCGTCACCTCTCCTACCTGCCAAAACCCGAAAAGAAACTTTTCTCACTTACGGCAACCCTGCAAAATCTCTGGGAACTCTTATCCGGCGACTTCAAAGAAAGCAATATCATCTTCACACTGACCTGCGAACCTAAAACGATTTATATGAAAGGTGACGAGAACCAACTCTCCCAAGTCCTGCTCAACCTTCTGAAAAACTCCATGCAAGCACTGGAAGGAAAAGAAAAAGGCAGAATCAGCATCCATGCACAACAAGACGAACACATATCTATTGACATTGCGGACAACGGCCCGGGTATTCCGCCTGAATTACAGGAAAAGATATTTATTCCTTTTTTTACCACCAAATCTGAAGGCAGCGGTATCGGATTAAGCCTATGCAAACAAATTATCCGCCTTCACGACGGGCATCTCACCATTCAGGAAAGCAATCCCGGCAAAACAATTTTTCATATTGATATGCCATTATAAAACAAACCTTTCCGGTGCTTTTCGTGTTTATTATTATATAAACGAATGAATCGCACGATATGAGCATCAAAGAACAATACTGGAAATATTCCCTCATTGTCATTATTCTATTTATGGGAGTTATCATCTTCCGGCAAATCACTCCTTTTTTGGGAGGATTACTGGGAGCATTAACTATGTATATACTTGTACGCACACACATGAATCATCTGACAGAAAAGCGGAAAATGAAACGCAACATCAGTGCATTACTGATTACGGCAGAAACCATTATGGTGTTTCTTGTTCCGCTGGGATTAACAATCTGGCTGGTGGTAAACAAACTTCAGGATATAAATCTGGCTCCGCAAACCTTTATCGAACCCATTCAGCAAGTAGCAGAATTTATTAAAGAAAAGACCGGTTATGATGTATTGGGAAAAGATACGCTATCATTCATCGTATCTATCCTCCCCCGTGTCGGACAGATAATTATGGAAGGCGCCAGCAGCCTTGCAGTCAATCTATTCGTCATGATATTCGTGCTTTACTTTATGCTGATAGGAGGAAAAAAAATGGAAGCATACGTCAACGACATTCTTCCTTTTAATGAGGCAAATACGCAGGAAGTCATTCGTGAGATTAACATGATTGTACGTTCCAATGCTATCGGCATTCCTCTGCTGGCTATCATTCAGGGAGGCGTCGCCATGATAGGCTATCTTATTTTCGGAGCGCCCAATATACTATTATTAGGTTTCCTCACCTGCTTCGCAACTATTATTCCAATGGTAGGTACAGCATTGGTATGGTTTCCCGTAGCCGCTTATCTGGCTATTAGCGGAGACTGGTTCCATGCAATCGGGCTCGCTGCATACGGAGCCATCGTCGTGTCACAATCCGACAACCTGATCCGATTTATCCTTCAAAAGAAAATGGCGGACACACATCCGCTCATCACTATTTTCGGAGTTGTCATCGGTTTGCCGTTATTCGGATTTATGGGGGTCATCTTCGGTCCGTTATTACTCTCGCTATTCTTCCTTTTCGTGAATATGTTCAAGAAAGAATATCTGGATTTGCGAAATAACCTTCCTTCAAGATGAGGGAACTATCGAAAAAATGCGTACTTTTGCGGGCGTAAAAACGACACTTAAATTCAATGGAAGCATTTACATTCAATACTGCCGAACTGATTCTTTTATCGGCGGCAGGTATTCTTTTTATCATTCAACTTATTTACTATTTCGGTTTGTACAATCGGATACACGTTCGTAATAAGACTGTACGCAAAGAGGAAACCCACTTCTCACGGGAATTGCCTCCACTTTCCGTCATTCTTTGTGCACGCAATGAAGCTGATAACCTGCGTAAAATTCTGCCTGCTATTCTGGAACAAGATTACCCGCAGTTCGAAGTCATTGTTATCAATGACGCTTCCACTGATGAAACAGAAGATGTGCTGGGATACATGGAAGAAAAATATCCTCATCTCTACCATAGTTTTACACCGGACAGCGCCCGCTATATCAGCCACAAGAAACTGGCCCTGACATTAGGTATCAAAGCCAGCAAGCACGACTGGCTTGTATTTACGGAAACCAACTGTATGCCTGCAAGTAACCAATGGCTGAAACTTATGGCGCGCAACTTCACTTCGCAAACGCAAATCGTATTGGGGTACAGCGGATACGACCGTATCAAAGGCTGGTTACACAAACGTATCGCATTCGATACATTATTTCAGTCTTTACGTTATCTGGGGTTCGCCTTGGCCGGAAACCCCTATATGGGTATCGGTCGTAACATGGCTTACCGTAAAGAATTATTCTTCAAACAAAAAGGATATTCCAAATATCTGAACCTGCAACGCGGAGAAGATGACTTGTTCATTAATCAAATAGTAACCAAAACGAATACGCGCGTAGAAACTGACTTCAACGCTACGATGCGTATACAGCCCGTCTACCGCTACAAAGACTGGAAGGAAGAAAAAGTTAGTTATATGGCTACCGCACGCTTCTACCGTGGAGCACAACGTTACCTGTCGGGATTCGAAACATTTTCCCGCCTGTTATTCTATGTCGCTTGTATGGCAGGTATCGTATTCGGCATACTCAACTTTCATTGGCTGGTAGCAGGTATTGCATTATTGATATGGCTGCTTCGTTACATAACGCAAGCTATTGTGATTAACCGGACAGCCAAAGAAATGGGGGGAGGCAGAAAATATTATTTCTCATTGCCCATATTCGATATTCTCCAACCGATACAATCTCTTAATTTCAAGCTATGCCGCCTTTTCCGAGGGAAAGGTGATTTTATGAGAAGATAATAAACCTGTTTACTTATATCCGGAAGGAAGACTTACTCATATCGCATAGAGTTTGCCGGATTGATTTTCGTTATCAGGAAAGAAGGACCGATCAACATCAGCACCGACGACAACAATGTACCGATATTAATCAAAAGAAAAAGCCAGATATTGAAAGAGACCGATACTGTATCGACATAATAACTTTCCGGGTCGAGTTTGAGAATTCCGAATTGAGATTGAATAAAGTAGAATGCCAGACCGATCACGTTTCCCCAAAGCATTCCTTTTCCGATAAGAAAAACAGAGAACCAAAGAAACGTCTTACGAATAGTGAAATTGTCAGCTCCCAACGCTTTCAGGATTCCTATCATATTAGTACGTTCAATGATAATAATCAATAGACCGGAAATCATGGTAAATCCGGCAACCCCTATCATTAAGAACAAAATCACCCATACATTCATATCCAATAAGCCAAGCCATTCAAATATCTGGGGATTCAGTTGTTCAATATTCCGTACATAATATATGCCTCCAAACTTATCCCGCTGACTATCGGTATCAATAGCGATTTCATAAGTTACGTCTTCCAACTTATCATAATCACGAACCTGCAATTCCACTCCGCTCACCTGCTCCCGCTGCCAACCGTTCAAGCGGTTCACCAGATTGAGATCAGTCAATAAAAAAAGATTATCATACTCGGAGAAGTTAGTCTGATAGATTCCGGCAATCGTCAAACGACGGGCACGAACCTCATCTTGTATATAATAGGTATAAATTTTATCTCCTAGCTTCAACTTCATCTTAGTAGCCAAAGCCTTGGAAATAAGCACCTGATTGGAAGATACAGAATCACTGAAAACGGGAATTTCTCCTTCGACCAGATATTCCTTCATAAAGCGGGAATCAAATTCCGGTCCAACACCCTTCAGCACCATTCCCTGAAAGGCGTCGTCTGTTTTTATCATTCCCGGTTTGGTGGAATAACGTTGTACATGACTCACTTCAGGATAATCGGAAAGGGCGGCAATCAAACTATCGCCAGCAACAATCGGATGTGTCTCATAAGAATTGACCGCATCCAGATTCGTTATCTGGATATGCGAGCCAAATCCAATGACCTTATTTCTCACTTCACTTTTAAACCCGATCACTACCGCTACCGCTATAATCATTACAGCCAGTCCGATAGCAATACCCGCCATAGCAATGAGGACCGCAGGACGT
>ERZ791906.2222-NODE-2222-length-11574-cov-4.911624_pt1 | contig 11574 bp, 17 predicted proteins | sample MGYA00510146_ERZ791906 | MGnify/ENA primary metagenome ERZ791906 (study PRJEB30046, sample SAMN00792096) | human gut metagenome | study: EMG produced TPA metagenomics assembly of the A metagenome-wide association study of gut microbiota in type 2...
CGCTAAAAGGGCTTTAGCTTTCCCTAAAGCTCCGAGGAAAAGAGGTCTCCGAGGATAAGAATAAAATTTAGTTTGCAAAGATAACTTTCTATCCAACCCTCGGAGATAATCTAAATGAAAACAACGTTGGTAAAAAGGTTGCTGATAGGCGCAGGTCTTGTCTTCTTTTGTCTGTTTTTCGTCTGGACCGAATTCCCTGCTGCTGTAAATTTTCTCTGTACTGCAATGTCTGCTTTGTGTGCTTTGTTTTCTGCCTTTGTCGTAGCTGAAATGGGAGACGAAAGAAATCAGACGGAGCAAAACAGATTTAATCCTGAGTCGAAAACCTTTAGAAGAAGGGAAAGAAGGATAAAAGTCAGGGTCATCAGAACAAAAAAGAGATTCCATCTTCTTGAAGACCAGTCCCGCGCAAGACGGAGATCGAAACAAAAGTAAATACTTGCCAAAGAGATGCTTCCGTAGAGAAAAATTATGAACTCGGGAGCGTAGTGAGCTTTCAGTGTTTCGTAAAACCCGCAGGGGATCGCTCCTTCCAGCAAGGAAAGGAGTCGGTCTTGGTTTTTCAACATCAAACAAACTGAGGCTGACGGGAAGAGAAAGATTCCCAATAAGGTTTTCCTTATGGACGATTTTTCTGTTCCGGAAGAGGTGAATAAAACAAACAGAGAGCATCCTATAGTCGATAGCAGAAGCCAGTTCATTTCTTATTTTTCCTTCAATGCTTTCAAAAAAGGTTCTCATAGCGATACTCCCTTTAGCCCTGCCAGTCCGATAATTAGTATCGAGAGTCCGAGCAATAACAAGAGAGGAGCTGCGCAAAATACAGAGTCATGCTTTTGGAACAAAAACAAAGGAGCAGCGGCTATACAGGCTAAGCCGAGTATCGTTAAATAGAATGCGCTGCTGAAGTGTTCCATGGTTCTCTCTTGGGTTTTTAGTTAGTTATGCGGGGGAAGTTTTTTGAAAAATAATTACACGAGAGTGCTTGTTTTCTTTTTTTCTTCCCAACGCAGCAATTCTTCAAAATCCAGCACTGTTGTTCCGGCAGAGAGTTTGATCGGCTGCGGAAAACCTTCTGCTTTCTTTTGATTGGTCCATCGCCAAATGGTTCGGATGGATTTGTTCAGTCTCTTAGCCGTGGTTGCAATGGAAATATAAGAAGGATTAGGCGACACAATTTCCTCCTTCCGGATGTGTTTCTTTGGTCTTAGGCAAATTTCTAAAAATGGACCAATCGATACCCGGCAACAAGTCCTCGCACTTAACCTGACCTTTGGTCTCCAGCTCAATAACAGGACACCAAGATTTGGGGACGGGCATACGACCACAGACTGCGTTACTAACCGCTGCTCTACTAACTCCTAAACAACGTGCAAGATCTGCTCCAGAGCCACCGATAATTTTGATAGCTAATAGTAGATGTTGATTCTTAGTCATAATTAAAAATATGCTTTAGATTACATCATTAGTTTACATTATTATACATAAACTTTTAGTTTATGAACGACAATGAACGATTGAGAAAAATTTGGCAGGAAAGCCATAAATATTCCCAAAGAGAATTCGGTGAGAAATTCGGAATAGGCACTGGTGCAGCGGTTTCCAACTATCTGCTCGGGCGTATTCCGTTAAATCTCAATGTTGTTATTAAGTTTGCTAAGGGGCTCGGCTGCAAGATAGAGGATATTTCACCGTCCATGGCGTTGTTAGTTCAATCGGCAGAAAAGCTTACTACACGAGTTGAACGTACAGAAAGCAGCCAGTCACGCATACCAATTCTTTCCGATGATTATTTGCTGGCCCACGCAACGATTCCAAAGTATCAACGTTCAGATTCAAATTCTATTATTTCCTCTCTGACATTAAGCGATGATCAATTTGCTTGGATAGTTTCAGATCAATCAATGGCGCCAGACTTCTTTCCTGGTGATTTGCTGTTGTTTATATCTGGGTCTTCAGCAAATCCTGGATCTTTTGTTCTTTCGAAAGTGGACGGAGGGATAGTTTTTCGAAAATATACTGAGCAATCTGTTGAAAATAAACTAATCGTTAATCTTAAGCCGTTGAATCCGGATTACCCAACGATTTCTAATCGATCAAAAGAGATTGAAATTCTTGGGGTGTTAAAAGAACTAAGAAGGAATTTCACAATACGAAAAACCCATAGGGGGGGGGTATTTGATAATTAAACTCCTCCTAGCTACTTTGTCGCTTTTTATTCTTTGGTTAACCCTGAGTGTCCATTTTTAGAATCTACCAAAGCTTCTTCGCTACGCATCTTTTGCGATAATCTCCTACCTTTTTTATGATAAAAACTTGCTCTGGGTCAGAGAGTTGCTTTTTATACTGAACTCTCTTCAAAAATAACTTTCTTTCTACCCCATGACGTACGTCGCAATTTTCTTTATTAGTTTCAACGTTATCTAGCTGGCGGACGTACTCCATTAATTGATCTTTATTAAATTTTTCAATGTCTTCGGGCGTTGTAGCTGAAGCATTTCCGGAAGATAACGACAAAGAGAAAAGCATTAATGAAAAAGCAAAATATTTGTACATAAAGAACCTCTAATTAAGTTTTATTTCTTCTTACTCTCATAGCAGCTTAGCCAGAAATTTTCGCATCTTTCACGGTAACTACCGACCCTCTCTATGATTAGAAGCTGTCAAACTAAAAAATTTGTATATTTCGTAGCTTCTTATTTTTAATTCTTCCGTTGAGTTTCCCTGAATCGATTGCATCGATCGCGAAAATTTCTTATTTTTTCTGAAGCCAGCCGCCTCTCCGTGCCAGAGAGCTGTTTGTGAATGCTAAGTTGTGTTCTTTTGTGCATCAGTTCTTTTTCTAATCGCCAAAGGTGACAGTTTTCTTGGTTGGCTTCGACATTGTCCAGTAGGCGAACATAATCCATAAATTGATCTTTATTAAATTTTTCAATGTTTTCGAGCGTTGTAGCTAAAGCATTTCCAGTTGTTAGAGACAGAGAGAAAAACGTCAAGACAATAGCAAGATATTGGCGCATAAGAAATCACTCGCAAAAGTTTGAACCTAATCTCATTATAAAGATTATTCTCCAAAAATGTATATTTTTAATTTACAATAAACGTAAACTAATAATGTTTAATTAGGTTTTGAAATGATTAGACCTTACATAATTGATCCCTTGGAGAGTTCTTCAATTCATCTGGATCTCACGCTTGTCCAGAGCGGAATTCTCTCTCGATTAGTGAATTTGTATTTTCTGTTTGGCGGTCCGTTTTCGTTCGGGCAAGCCCTGTCTCAGATAAGCGTGGACGAAAACTTAAGTACAACAGAAGAACTGGAACGTGTTCTCGGATGGTACTTCAATGAGGATGGGAATGGTTTGTATCAACCTTCCGCCATGTTAAGAAATTGCGCAAAAGAGACTTTTCCCGGAAAGGAGAACCAATAATGTCCGCAGCTAAAAAGAATTCTCCTGAACGGGGAATTAGTCCTATTAGTGAAGAAGAATTTTTAAGAGACTTTTTGTCGTTACCAATAATGCACAGAGGCATCTTATTTGTCTTGCGTACCGGTTACCTTATTAAGCAGGCCCCGCTGGACAAGCTGGATATTAAAGGACTATGTCCGGCCGTCAACGAAGAAGAGCGAGAAGCAATTAAAGAAGTCTTAGGACGATTCTTTGTTTGGAATGATCCGTATTGGACCAACGAACTTTATGACAACCTCTTGGAAGAACTAAAACACAAGCAGTTAGAAAAGGATTGTTTATCTAAGAAAAGGTCGAGTTCGGGCAAAAAAGGGGCAGGTAGTCGTTGGGGTAATTCAGATGACAAATCAATAGCAAGTGCCATAAATGAGGATGGCAAATCAATGGCAAATGCCATAAATGGAGATGGCAAATCAATGGCAAATGCCATAAATGAGGATGGCAAACTGATAGCAAATGCCATAAATGAAGATGGCAAACCGATGGCAAGTGCCATAAATAAGGATGGCAAATCAATGGCAAGTGCCATACCAAAAGAGAAGCCAGTCGAATTTAACTCATTGAAAACTAATTATTTTTCGAAAGAAAGCAGCGATGGTAGTGAATCCGAGAATGGACGGCAGGAAGAGCCTCGCGCACGTACGCGCGCGCACCGATCGGATCGGATATCGGATAATAATTTAATTAATAAAAATATTAATAAATCGGAATCTGTATCGGAATCGGATAGAAGTTTAAAAATTAAAAAACTATTCGCGCGCGAAAAATCGGCTTGGATGATTGGCGAAGTTTTAGAAGTTTTGGTCTTTTTCGGTTTGGACGAAAAGGCGCTTGCCCGCTGGAGATCCAGAAATCCGGAAAATCAAAATTTCATTTTGGAGTTGGCCGCCGGCGGTATGTCCCGCTTCGACTATGACACGATTGCTCAGGTGTTTGCACGCTGTCAGGCCGCAAAAGACAAGGAAGGCAAGCCGTTAAGCTCGGCAGTGGCCTTTGTTCTCAAGTCCCTTCAGCACGAATTGACTGCGGTTTCAAACCGCAAAAATGCAAGACAATCCGCTTCCGAATCGGCTCAGCCCAAGCGATTCCGAGACATTGACTACATGGAGGGGATCGAACGGCTCAACCCGGACGGGACATTTGTTCTCAAACGCAAGACGGAGGGACGTTGACATGATTTCTTCTCAAATATCTGAAAAACAAGAACTTACCCTTCGAGAGTCAATTGATGAAAGTCGGTTTGAAGCCGGGTTTTGCGAATTTCACGGATGGTTTACCGCCGGGATTAAATCTACCGACGGCACGGGGAGCCGTTGGTTTGCTGGATGTCCGAGATGTTTGGCTGAAACCAAAATCAAAAAACTGTTCGGCCAAAGCATGATCCCCAAGCGCTTTGCGGACAAGAACTTCGAAGGTTATGAAGCGATTGAAAAAGGTCAATATCAGGCTCTTAAAAGCTGCTTGGATTTCGCTCAAGAGCTAAAAACTGATTGGCTCAGCGGTAAAACTCTTCTACTGATCGGTACTCCCGGAACCGGAAAAACACATCTTGCCTGCGCCGTAGGTCATGAAGCGATCAAGTTGGGAAGGACAGTCCTTTACACAACGGTAACCCGGCTGCTAGAGGACATTAAATCATCGTGGAATGACAAAGACCGTTCCGTGAAAAACATTATCGCCCGATATGTTTCGGTTGATCTGCTGATCATGGACGAGATCGGTGCATTTAAAGGGATTTCCGAGAGAGAAAAAGACTACCTCTTTGAAGTCATCAACGCCCGGTATGAGCAAATGAAACCGATGATTGCCGTTTCAAATCTAAGGCTTTCCGGTGCAGATTCCATTGAAGCCTACCTCGAAGAAAGATCTTTTGACAGGTTATGTGAACAGGCCCGTTTAGTGGTCTTTGGCTGGGAAAGTTTCCGGAGGAAATCGTTATGTTAAGACAGCTGAGAAAAACAGCCGGAAGCCCCGAATCGGGATCGAGACTCCCTGCGTCAAACATCAACACAGCTGACGGTTATGAAAACCAACTGGCAGCGACCGCCGAGATGATTAACACGAGCAGCGCCAGAGGCACTGCCGCCTTCACTTTGAAGGTAAATCCTTCTCTGTTCAGTTGTGTTAATCTCTCTACGAAGATTAGCGAGTTCTTAGACCGCATCGCTTTTTCTCCAAAGATTAGACACGGCTCAACTGTTACCAGCAGTTGGGCCGTTGCTGTTTTACGGAGTCAAAATGAACTTTCGTTGTATGCTTCAGAAAAAATGCCGGAACAAAACAACCGTCCCGGCATTGCTCGACGCTATCGTTTAATCAAAAGCAACAGCGCACCTGCCCCAATTACCGCTAGAGAAACAGAGCCCTCAAAGTTGACAACAAAGTCAGCTCTGACGGATAATTCCCTCAACACGATAAGGAGTAGCAATAGTCGTTTTACGTTTACTTGCACGACTAATCTCCTTGTTCAAGGGCTCGGCGCTTGTCCAAGGCGCTTCGAGCCCTGTGTTTTTCTTCCCTCAAGAAACTTAGAAGATTTCGTCTCAAAAGGGTCCTCTGCTTCTTCTTTCAGAAGCATTTCCGAAAAAACAACAAGGTCTGGGAATGATACAGATTTTGTTCTGAGAAGTCGCGCCGCCAGAAAACGCAGAAACAAGACAACTTCTGCCCTTCTTTTCAAAAACGTCGAGCAGAAACCGGCCTTCAGTTATTAAAAACTCCCAACACTTTAATCCCAACAGAGGAACAAAGATGACTAATGAAAATGCAGAAAATTGCGTTTTTGATTCAAATGACAGTACACCCACTGAAAGTTTCAGCACTGAGTTGTTGGATGTTATAACGGCAGCGCTGGAAGATCCGGACAATCATTTGGATTCGATTGTTAAAGAAGCTTTAAAACGGATGGATGGAACCTCTATTACCTTTGCAATACCGGGAACCGTATCTATAACCGGAGCGGATATTCTTATCAGCGTAGATCGAGAACATATCCTTCGGGAAGAGCCATACCAGGTTCATGACTGGAACCGCTGGCCTTACGTTTTACCACCTATAAAAAACGAACTGTTGCCCGGTGATCCCTTTAATTTTAAGTGGATGATTTATTTGAATGACGGAAGATGCGTCGTCGATAAATTTAAAGAAGGAAGATGGCAAAAATGGCCTTCAGACAAAATTCTTTTCTTCAAAGACTTTTCTCCCGTTCCTGCTTCAGCCAAAGCACTGCTTGATCCCGAAACGGCCCTAGGCTGGTCGTCTGTAGCCTCTTGTGAGCCGCCTGAAGGTGTGGCTTGTGAAGTTCTGCTGAAGAATCATTTAAGAGGCTATTGCTCAACGTTTAAGGAAGGTCATTGGGATTTTTTCAACGATTCTGTAGTTGCTTTTAAAGCCATTAACCTTCCGTATGCAAATTATCCGGAGAACTAAAAATGATTACTCTGACCGTAATTAACAACAAAGGTGGTGTTGGAAAATCATTCCTTTCAACACAATTTGCGTTCTATTGCGCCTTGAAACGTGGTTTACGCACCTTGTTTATCGATTTAGATCCTCAGGCGCATTCTTCAAACTGTTTGTTTGATTCAAAGCTTTTTGAGCCCGCTAATGTTTCTTCAGGTTTGCTGATGCAGCAAGGAGGATTGAGAACAACCGGAGCCGCCCGGCTTCTAGTTAGAGCGGATACAAATTTGGAAGAACTGGAGCGAAGCGGTGAAGAAGCTCATAACGGCTTTGTAGAAAATTTGCTCAACAGCTTAAACGAGATCCAAGACGATTTTGATATTTGCATTATTGATACCAATCCCTCATACGATATTCGCCAGATTGCTGCACTATTAGCTGCAACCCATTACGTTTGCCCTGTCAACCTGAAACAAGAAGCTCTCGAGGGAGTAGAAATGCTTTTAGGCAGAGCCCAAGAGGTTTCGACCATCAATGAGAAACTTCAGTTTGCAGGATTGGTATTGAACATGGTCGAAAGGAAGCCTTATCAGATTGAAAACTTTAAGCAGCTTTGGGTATTGGCAAAAGATCTGATACTGAAACAGGAAAACGGTCTAAAACCGGCATGGATTCTTAATCGAAATGAATATGCAGCGGCACAAGGACAGCATCGGCCGGTATGGGTAAGTAAAAACTCAAAACCCGGTGAGGCATGGTACGAGCTAAGGACGGTTTTTCTAAATTTAGCAGCAGCTCTTAATTTACCTGAAAACAATCCTCTTCGTGTGGTTTGGAACGAGGACGGAAGTTTAGCCGTTGTGAACAGCTCCAGGGAGGATAATTGAAATGGCTCTGAACTTGAATCGGCTAAGTAAGATCGCAAGCGGCAAAAAGTCAGTCCTGAATACTGAAGGCAAGATTTTAGACATCGAATTAGACAAAATTAAACCAGATCCTAACCAGCCAAGAAAACAATTTAATGACGCGGAACTCTCAGAGCTATCCGCCAGTATCCAAGAATATGGGCTGCTTCAGCCAATAGTTGTCCGAGCTAATTCAGATGATACGTTCACAATTATCAGCGGAGAGAGGCGTTTTCGGGCGAGCCAACTCCTTCAGGCTAAGTCAATTAAAGCGATTGTGAATACTTCTATTGCCGCTGAAAACATTAGCTATGCTCAGATGGCGGAAAATTTGAAGCGATCTTCACTAACTGTCGTTGAGGTTGCTGACTTTATTTGTGAGCGGATTTCTTTAGGAGAAAAACAGGTAGAAATTGCCGAGAAACTTGGATTGGAAAAAGCTCTGGTGTCCAAGTATTCAGCTTGGAAAGAGTTTCCGGAAGAGATTCAATCAGCCTTAGCGGAAAAGAAAATAAATAGTATCCAGACGGCTTATATTCTCTATAAAAAATGGATAGAGCATCCCTCAGAAGTAGAGACTTTCCTTGAAGGCCGGGAGTTTATTTCAAAAGCAGAGGCGAACAACTTCAATCCTCAAAGTTGTTCCGGAACAACTTTTTCGACTGAATCTGAAGACGCCGCCGATATTTTGCCTCAAGAGCAAAACGAAAAAATAGAAGGTGAACAAATCGAGTTTTCAGATAAGGAGACAGTTGCTGAAGAATCTCAAGCAGAAGCCGACGAGTTTTTCCCAGGGGCAAAGATTGATGAATCTTGCTACCAGCCTCTGGAAGATCAAAATGAGATAGACAACGAGCAAGAAGAGAATGCAGAGGAAGCATTTAAAGAAAGCCCTAGTGAGGACTCTTTTGATGATGTTGAACCATCCGTAGAAAGTTTCCCGGATGAAGAAACAAAAGAGCAGCTCTATAAAAAACCGATAATTTTTTGTCTTGTTGGCGGAAGGGAATGTGAGCTTCTCTATAAGAGGAAGAGGAAAGCTTCGGACGGTATTGTCTGTGTAAAGTTTGAAGACGGATCAGAGCAAGAAGTCATTGCTGAGAAAGTACAACTTAATCGTATTTGTGAATCTTAACCCTCCATAGTTAATAGAGATACCCTCCCTTTGGTTGCCTCGGAATTTTTCCGAGGTATTTTTTTATTTTTCGACTGACTCGCCTTGTCTCTCTACATAGGCATTCAAAGCAAAGTTTTTTCCCCGGATGCTTTCACCAGTGCTGTTTCTCAACAGTGCTGATTAAAGAGATCCTTTTCCCGAGGTATAAAAAATGGATAGATTAAAAAAGATCAGAATGGGTTCCGGTACGAACTGCAATAATTTCTTTACTTGTCTTTTTGTATATCAGAAGCCAGTCAGGTTCTATGTGCAGTTCCCGATGGTTCTTCCAGTTTCCTTTGAGCGGATGATCATGCAGCCGTTGGGGCAACACCTCTTCCCAGACAAGAGATTGGATAATTTGCTCCAATTTTTGGATGTCCTTTCCGCGCTTTTCTACCAAATCCAAATCTTTATCAAAAAGTTTGGTTGTTCCAAAAAGAAGCATTATTTGCCTCGACTCCTAAAGTATGAGGACACGCTCTCGTGGTATGTCACTTCCCCTTCATCGGCAGCTTGCATGGCTCGAGCAGTCTCTTGGTTCGGAACATCAATAGAAAAAGGCATTTTCTTCTCATTAACTAATTTGAGAAGAGAAATCCGGAAAAAATCAGAGAAATTTAACCCCATAGAGCTCAGAAGCTCGGAGGCTTCTTTTTTGAGCTCTTTATTAACCCGAATTCGGATCGAATCATCACTGGCAGTAGTTGGCATCTAAGGCCTCCGTTGCAACATTGTTGCTACATATTATAAAGGAAGTTAAATGAACAAAATCTTCAAGAAGATCTGGAGCGAATCCCGGGGATGTTTTGTTGTTGTCTCCGAGACTGCTAGTTCGATAAGCCGAAGCAAGGGAAAAGTAACATCTTTGATTCTCGTTACATTTCTAACAGCTTCGAACGTATTCGCTCTGACAACGCATAACGGAAATGTTGAATTAGGCACTCTAAGAGATGGAGAAAAACGTACTTTAGTAGATAGCTTCGTCATTAACGGAAACGCAACAGCAAACACCCCAGAGCTGTATATTTCTTGGACTTCTAAAAATTTCCGAGGAATGGAAAACCAATCTCTGTTAGTTAACGGTAACTTGGATTCCAGCTCTCCACTGTTTGCCATTGTCCATAAAGGGGATGGAGCGTCGAAAATTTCAGGCAGCCTTGAAGTGGCTGGGAATCTTAATCTTCATAGCGGGCTTTTAAGGCTTGGCAGCGGCAATTCTAATGATGGAGGTGAAGTCAACTCCTCTCTGAGTGTTCAAGGAACCCTAACTATTGCTAACGGCGCACAAATTGATAATCGTGCGGATTATCACCACGTTAAGCTTCAGCTAAATGCAGGCGTCTTAGATAGCTCCGGTTTATTTGACATTTCTTCAGTTGAATCCGGAACCGTTAATTATGGAGAAATGACTGTCCGCAATGGAACCTACCGACAATCAGGGAACGTCCAAACCTATGTCTCCGACAATATTGCACTCTTAGGAGGGACTTTAAATAATCAGGATGCATTGAACATCGGAGGGAAAAGCGGAAATTTTTCTGCCGGAAACTCATTGAATTTGGCCGGAGGAATACCCACCAACCGTAATTTACTGACTCAAGTCGGTGGTTCGGTTAATGTAACAGCCGGAAGCTATGACTTTGGCACACTGAATAAATCCAATGGAGTGTTGAGCAATGCCTCAACTTTAGTCATAACGAATTTCAATCAAAGCAACGGGACAGCTGCTAACTCAGGCAATTTGACGATTGGCAATGCTGATCTATATGGAACATTGACAAATACCGGGACGCTTTCTTTAACCGGGAATGTCACTACCAGAGGTAACCTAACCTCCACCGGTACTCTTAATAACCGGGGAAACTGGACTGAAACTGCTCACTATGCAATTTCCGGCAGCCTCAACAACAGCGGTGCACTGAACTTTCAAAACGGATTTGAATTTGCCGTTAATGGACGCCTGAATTCGTCAGGGACGCTTCAGACGAATAATGCGGCCAATATTTTTGATTCACTGGGGAGCCAAGGCCGAACCGCTCTATCGACAGTCAGTCTGCAAGCGGTTCTGCCGGAGGAAACCAAAACTGCGTTGACCGATCTCTTCAGACACTACGTTCCCGGAACCGTTGCTCAGTCTTTGATTGACCATGCTTCCTTTACCGGCGGAAAAGTGATCGTGACCGGCGTCAATCTCACGACTACCCAGCGTGACGATTTACTTCAGGCATTCAAAGCAAAGTTTTTTCTTTCATGAAAGAGAACATCAGAAGTACTCCTTTGCGATTATTTTGGCAATTTAACTTTGGATAAGGTGCAAAATGCTTTTTATACCAACTGCATCCACTGGCTGGAAGAAGAATCCGGTCGAGTTGTATTTATCGTCCCTCGGCTCCCGTCGTTCTTCGATAACAATGCAAAACTGCATAAAAAATATTGCAAGGGTTCTTGGACATGAAAATTACGAATTGATTGATTGGTCAAAACTGAGGACAAGCCACTGGACATTGATCAAAAAACACTTAACTGCAAGAAATTGTTCCGGTGCAACTGTTAATCTTTATCTCAATGCATTTAAGGCGGTCGCGAAGGCAGCCTGGTCACAAGACTATTTGCCTCAGTCTGCGTATTTAAAAATTCA
>ERZ791906.2223-NODE-2223-length-11567-cov-2.819927_pt1 | contig 11567 bp, 11 predicted proteins | sample MGYA00510146_ERZ791906 | MGnify/ENA primary metagenome ERZ791906 (study PRJEB30046, sample SAMN00792096) | human gut metagenome | study: EMG produced TPA metagenomics assembly of the A metagenome-wide association study of gut microbiota in type 2...
TTGATACGGAAGGATACAAATGCCATCTTGCAGCGGAAGTCAAAGATTTTGATGCAAAACAGTATATGGATGCGAAAACGGCAAGACGTATGGAACTGTTCTGCCAGTATGCAGTGGCAGCAGCAAAAGAAGCGATTACAGACGCCGCTCTTGACATGGAAAAAGAAGATCCTTACCGTGTCGGTGTATCTGTCGGAAACGGTATTGGAAGTCTCGGGGGAATTGAGCGTGAGCATAAAAGACTGTTGGAAAAAGGACCGTCCAAAGTAAATCCGCTGTTCGTACCGCTTGTCATTTCCAATATGGCAGCCGGAAATGTTTCGATCGCATTCGGCTTAAAAGGAAAGAGTATCAACGTGGTAACGGCATGCGCAACCGGAACAAACAGTATCGGAGAGGCATTCCGCAGTATCCAGTACGGTGAGGCAGATGTGATGGTTACTGGTGGAACCGAGGGCGCGATCTGCCCGCTTGGAATTGCAGGATTCACATCTCTGACGGCACTTTCCTCTGAAAGTGATCCTACGAAATGTTCCATTCCGTTTGATAAAAACCGCAGCGGTTTTGTGATGGGAGAAGGAGCGGCAATCGTTGTGTTAGAAGAATTAGAACATGCAAAAGCGCGTGGAGCAAAAATCTACGCAGAGGTAGTCGGATACGGAACATCATCCGATGCATATCACATTACTTCTCCTGCTGAGGATGGTGCCGGTGCAGCCCGCGCCATGACGAATGCAGTGGAAGATGCAGGCATCCGTCTGGAAGAAATCACCTACATCAATGCACATGGAACATCCACGCATCATAACGACCTGTTTGAGACGCGTGCGATCAAACTTGCTTTTGGCGATCACGCATATGATATGAAGGTCAATTCCACCAAATCTATGGTTGGACATCTGCTCGGTGCCGCCGGTGCCATTGAATTTGTAACTTGTGTCAAAGAAATTCAGGACAGTTTTGTACATGCGACCGTCGGTTACACGACACCGGATGAAGAACTGGATCTTGATTACTGTAAAGAGGCGGTACAGATGGATGTGCCGTATGCACTGAGCAACTCACTTGGTTTCGGCGGACACAATGCAAGTATCCTGCTGAAAAAATACAGTGAATAATTGGGAGGAAATGCCTCTGCTCACCAGTGGGCAAATTTTATTTTGGAAAACAGGGAGGCAATTATGTCCGTTTTAACAACGAAACAGATCATGGAGATCATTCCGCATCGTCAGCCGTTTTTGCTGATCGACACGGTGGAAGAATTAGAATCCGGCGTACGTGCCGTTGCAAAAAATGTGTCAGCTACAATGAGCCATTCTTTGGCGGACATTTTCCAAATGAGCCGGTCATGCCGGGCGTACTGATCATTGAAGCACTGGCACAGACCGGAGCGGTTGCAATTCTCTCGGTGGAAGAAAACCGCGGAAAAACTGCATATTTTGCGGGAATCAATTCTGCAAAATTCAAACGGAAAGTAGTGCCGGGAGATGTGTTGATATTGGAAACAGAGATCATAAAGCAAAAAGGCCCGATCGGTGTCGGCCGTGCCACAGCGAAGGTGGGGGATGACATTGCATGTATCGCGGAGCTGACATTTGCGATCAGTTGAAGTTAAGAGAGTCTGGAACAGCGCAGGTTTGATAAATAACTGTAAACAGGCAAAAAGGGGAAAGTATGGCAGCATTTTTTTTGAAGAAGAAAAAAGAAGTAACAGAGACGGTAGAAGAACCACAGAAAACGGTAGAGGCAGCAAAAAAAGAGGCAGAGACAGTTAATACAGAGCCGCCGGCAACGATCGTCTGTCCGGCTTGTGGCAGAGAGATCAATAAGAAAACCGCGGAAAAAAATAAATATGTCTGTTATGAGTGCGGCAATTATTTCCGCGTCCGTACCAAAAACAGGATCCGCATGGTTGCGGATAAGGATACCTTTGAGCCGTGGTTTGAGGAATTGGAGTCAAAAAATCCGCTTGATTTTCCGGGATATCCGGAGAAGATCAAAGCCGCACAGGAAAAGACAGGACTGCATGAGGCAGTCACAGTCGGAAAATGCAGGATCTATGGACTTGAGACGGTGATCGGCGTGTGTGATGCCCGGTTTATGATGAGCAGTATGGGGCATGTTGTGGGAGAAAAAATCGCACTTGCGGTGGAGCGTGCGACAGAACTTTCTCTTCCGGTTATTTTATTCTGCTGTTCCGGTGGTGCAAGAATGCAGGAGGGAATGGTTTCCCTGATGCAGATGGCAAAGACAGCAGCTGCTTTAAAGAAACATTCCGAGGCAGGACTTTTATATGTGCCGGTGTTAACCGATCCTACGACCGGAGGTGTGACGGCAAGTTTTGCAATGTTAGGAGATATTATCCTTGCAGAGCCGGGGGCACTGATCGGATTTGCAGGGCCGCGTGTCATCGAGCAGACGATCGGAGAGAAACTGCCGGAGGGATTCCAGAGGGCACAGTTCCAGTTAGAGCATGGTTTTGTGGATGCGATCGTGGAGCGTAAAGATTTAAAAATGACACTTTACCGCATCTTAAAAATGCATCAGAAAACAGAAGGATATGCAAACTTTGATCCATTGCGCAGCGATGACTGTTACGAGCCGACAGAGGTCATGAAAGAGCGCGCCACAAAGGCACAGCCTCTTTCCGCATGGGAAAAAGTGCGTGCAGCAAGACGTGCAGACCGGCTTGCATCGGTGGATTATATCGACAATATTTTTGACGACTTCATGGAATTTCACGGAGACAGACAGTTCGCGGATGATCCTGCGATTGTGGGCGGTGTTGCCTACCTTGACGGCCAGCCGGTCACTGTGATCGGTATTCATAAAGGAAAAGATTTAAAAGACTGCATGCGTCACAATTACGGAATGCCGTCACCAGAAGGTTACAGAAAAGCACTGCGTCTGATGAAACAGGCAGAAAAATTCAACCGTCCGATCATCACATTTGTGAACACATCCGGTGCATTCTGCGGAAAAGAAGCGGAAGAACGCGGACAGGGTGAAGCAATCGCAAGAAATCTCTATGAGATGTCAGCCATCAAAGTTCCGATCCTCTGTCTGATGATCGGAGAAGGCGGAAGCGGCGGTGCGCTTGCACTGTCGGTCGGCAATGAAGTCTGGATGCTTGAAAATGCAACGTATTCGGTACTTTCGCCGGAAGGATTTGCATCGATCCTCTGGAAAGATGGAAAACGTGCAAAAGAAGCCAGCGAGGTCATGAAGATCACGGCGCATGATCTGTATGCGTTAAATATTGTGGAGCAGGTAATCCCGGAGTATGGCACGGCAGATGAAAAAGCATGTGAGTCAATCTCAAGATATATGAAAGGCCATATGAAAGAATTTTTAGAGCGTCAGAATGGCAAGACAGGAGAGCAGCTTGCCGAGGAGCGCTATGCGAGATTCCGTGCGTTCTGATAAAAAGGTTACTGGATTATTTTACAGAGGGCAGATGGAAATAAAATAAACTCTGGAATGAGGAAAAAGTATGAAAATCAAAATCAAGGGAACCGGAAGTGCGGTTCCAAAACTTCGGGTGACAAACGATGATTTAAGTAAACTGATGGACACCTCTGACGAGTGGATCAGAAGCCGTACCGGAATCGGTGCAAGACATCTTGCGGTGGAGGAGACGACGACAGGGCTTGCTGTCGCAGCAGCAAAGGAAGCGTTAAAAGATGCGGAAATGACTGCGGAAGAACTTGATCTTATCATTGCAGCAACGGTTACGGCGGATAAGTTTCTGCCGAACTTATCCTGTGAAGTGCAGAGTGCGCTTGGAGCAAAAAATGCAGTTGCATTTGATTTAAACGCTGCCTGCTCCGGATTTTTGTTTGCGTTAAATACGGTTCAGATGTATCTGGAAAATGGTGTATACAAAAAGACACTTGTCATTGGAGCGGAAACTCTTTCAAAGATCATGGACTGGAATGACAGAAGCACCTGTGTATTGTTTGGGGACGGTGCAGGGGCGGCGGTCGTTGAGGTGGATTCCGAAACAAATTGTAAAGCAAAGCAGCCGGGTGCAGCAAACAAAAGCGGCATTCTAAGCATGATACAGGGTTCCGACGGCGCGCGGGGGGAAGTCCTCCGCTGTGATAACCGTCCGGTCAATAATCCATTTGCGGTCAACGATACGAAACTTTCCTATGTGTCGATGAATGGTCAGGAAGTATATAAATTTGCAGTCAAAACGGTGCCAAAGGTGATAGAAGAGGCAGTGAAAAAAGCGGGACTTGAAGTGGGGGATATTGATCTGTTCGTACTTCATCAGGCAAATCTGCGCATTATTGAGTCTGTTGCAAAAAGACTGCATCAGCCGATGGAAAAGTTTCCTACCAATCTGGAAGAGTGCGGCAATATTTCCGCGGCGAGCGTGCCGATTTTGCTTGATAATATCAATAAACATGGTATGATATGTGAAGGTAAAAAAATAGTTTTGGCAGGATTTGGAGCCGGGCTGACATGGGGCGCGACGGTTTTGGTATGGTAAAGGCAGCAGCAAACAGACTGGCTGCAGTTTACATATATGTGAAAGGCAATCTGTACTGCCATGAATAGGAGTATATTTGAATGACGGCAGATGAAACATTAAATGAATTATTGGTAAAATTGTTTAAAGACATTATGGAGATCGAGGGGAAATCGCTGCTCACGGATGAATTTAAGGATCTTACCTATAATGATTTTCATGTAATAGAAGCGATTGGAATGTCAGAGCCAAAGAGCATGAGCACGGTGGCAAAGCTGATGAACGTTACGACCGGAACGCTGACAAAGGCGATGGACGGTCTGACCGATAAGGGATATGTTGTCAGGGAGCGCAGCAAGCAGGATAAGCGTGTTGTCTGGGTATGTCTGACCGAAAAAGGAAAGGCAGCTTATCTGCATCATGAAGAGTTTCATCACCGTATGATCGACCACATTAAGGAAGAACTTAACGCACAGGAGACAACGGTACTGATCTATTCACTGGCAAAACTGGTGGATTTTTTCCAGCAGGTATACGGGGAGAATGAAGAATCGTAGAGGGTTTGGACAAAGTTATGGATATTATATAGATATTTGTGGATGTTTTTCGGAAACGGGAGGCATCCTTTTTCTTTATAGAAGAATGCCAGGGCAGATAGTGCTTTTCAATTTTCTGATAACACAGTCATGATATATTTTCTCAAATAAATGTTGTAATTACAACATACAATCTGACCGAAATAAATTAATATGATACCAGAGACAAGGACATCAGTGTGAAAAATAAGATTTTTCACACGCAGGATTTGTGCTTGCGCACAAACTTAAGATGCGCAAAAGCAGCGCAAGAATGGAGGTTTTCATGAAACAGTTAGAATTAAACAACAGAAAAGTGGCAGTGATCGGATGCGGATTTGTAGGAGCGACATCAGCGTTTGGACTGATGCAGAGCGGATTGTTTTCCGAGATGGTTTTGATTGATGCAAATACAGAGAAAGCGGAAGGGGAGGCAATGGATATTTCCCACGGAATCCCGTTTGCAAGACCGATGAAGATTTATGCGGGTGGTTATGATGATATTATGGATGCAGCAATCATCGTTGTGACAGCCGGTGCAAACCAGAAACCGGGAGAGACGAGGCTGGATCTGGTTCAGAAAAACGTCGGCATTTTTAAGAGCATCATCCCGGAGATCGCAAAGAGAGATTATCAGGGAATCCTGCTTATCGTATCAAACCCGGTCGACATTCTTACATACACCGCACACAAGCTGAGCGGAATGCCGGAAAACCGCGTGATCGGTTCAGGTACGGTGCTTGACACGGCACGCTTAAAATATGAGCTGGGAGAGCATCTTGGTGTGGACAGCCGGAGCGTGCATGCATTTATCATCGGGGAGCATGGTGACAGTGAGATCGCGGCATGGAGCAGTGCAAATGTATCCGGAATCCCGTTAAATACATTCTGCGAGATGCGCGGACATTTCAATCATGATGACTCGATGGAACGCATTGCTGCAAATGTGCGCAACAGTGCCTATGAGATCATTGCAAAGAAAAATGCGACCTATTATGGAATTGCGATGTCTGTAAAGAGGATCTGCGAGGCAATCGTGCGCGATGAAAAATCGATCCTTCCGGTTTCCGGTATGATCCATGGAATGTATGGTGTGGAGGATGTTGTCTTAAGTATGCCGGCGATCGTTGGAAAAAACGGAATTGAGAGACAGGTTCCGATTTCTTTAGATGAGGATGAGCAGAAACAGCTTCAGAAATCAGCGCAGATCTTAAAAGAGATGGCAGAACAGGTTTTGTAATTTTTGAACTCCCTTTTTACAAAAGTGTGTCTGATGCATATTAACTCATAATTATACGAAACACCACACTTTTATTCATTTTCTGTTCATTTCTTACTAATGGGTATTCATTTTTACTCTAGGTTGTCGTGCAATTTATTAGAATGGAATTTTTGAAAGAGCCAGCACCTTGAATGGGCTGACTCTTTCAATGTCACCTGTAATTAACAAACTGGAATTTCTCACTTCTTCATTTTAGGTGCAATAAGCAACACTACTGTCACAAGAAAATATACACCATACATCAACCATGTAATAGTATTGTTCCATGGAAACTCATTTCTGGATGATTCAATGCAAACATTATAAATACAATGGCTATAATCAGCATGATCAAATCGATAATCCTTGATATACTCTTTTTCATGTAAATCACCTTCTCGTCAAATTATAGTTATCTACGTATTCCATCATCATTAAAATGTTTTTTTAAAGCTTTCTCTGTCGGATAAATTGATACAATCATAATAAAGCATTGAATTGTCACAAGAATCAACCCTGCAAATCCAATCGTATTCTTATCACTATGATATAACGGAATATGTATCAAAGCAGATGGTATAATCATTACCCATCCAATTTTCCACCAAAGTCTTCCGCAGTAGTCATTCGCAAATTTCCATGTATCCATATTTTTCATTGAGCGAGTTGTTCTGTAGCCTGACATACTATTCATATGTTTTGGACAATGTTTCCACATCATTCTTCCACAAATGACCATAGCAATAGGAATTATCAGATCACATATTAACATAAACCACCAAAACCACATAAACCGCACCTCTCTTCACGCATCAATTTGTGTAACAGTAGTCTAACACATGTTGATAAAAAGTACTATATACAAACTAATGTCCGTGATTTACTTTCCATAAAAAGTTCCTTTCAAAAATAAATTATATTTTCTAGAGAGATGAGCAAAACGAATTGATTTAAAAGTTGGATTTGGCAGTTAGCTTTTGTAAATCGGAAAGAATGGGAATTTTTGCATGGATCGTGTTTGGCGTTTTTATTATGCTGTACCGGTTAAATCTGAAAGATGTATGTTCCATGCAAAAACGTATGGAACAGGGGAAACACCGGTTGACTTTCCGGGAGGAAATCGGACAGCTCCTTGATAAGAAATTTTACATACTTGTGCTGGCACTGCCGGTACTGGGGGTATGTGTATTTAACATTTTACCGATTGTATTTATGATCCTGATCGCATTTACAAATTATGGCGGGGATATTGTACCACCTCAACAGCATTGAATTATTTTGCCGGACTTGGTCTGGCATTATTACTGGATAAAGACTGTGTAAAAGGAAAAGCATTCTGGAGGGCCGGTTAATCAGCTTATTGCAGCCTGTGGGAAAAGTGCCATTGGATTTCTGGATCTGGATGCGAAATGGAGTGCAAGGCTGATCGGACTTTTTGTGAATTGCTGGATCAGCGTTCCATCCATCATGTTACTTGCAACTGGAAATCTTTCTAACAGGGATGTTTCTTTATATGAAGCTGCAAAGATCGACGGGGCAGGCAGATGGAAACAGTTCGAAAAACTGACAATGCCTTTTATGCTGTTTTCCACGATGCCGGTTTTACTTGGACAGTTTATCGGAAATTTCAATAACTTTGGTATTTTTTATTTCCTGAGAGGAGGACACATTTCAATGAGTAAAAAGTGGAAATTCGGCAGAATGATGGATACAGGCATAACATATCTGATTCTCACCGCTGTAGCATTTGTGTTTTTTTTCCCGTGTCTCTGGCTGATCCTGGCATCGTTTTCAAAATCGGGAACCATTTATTCATTTAACGGTTTTTTCCCAAAAGAATATAGTTTTGCAAGTTTTCAGAAACTTTTTACTGATACGACACTTTACAACTATCCGAGATGGTTTTTTAATACACTTTTTGTGGCAGCGGGAAGCTGTATATTAGGGACATTTCTTGTGATTTTAACTGCATATACAATGTCAAGATTTACATTTGCAGCCAGAAAACCAATGATGAAAATCACGATGGTACTTGGAATGTTTCCATCTTTTATGGGAATGATCGCAGTTTATCTTCTGATGACGCAGTTTAACCTGATCAATCATTTGTGGGGCTTAATCTTGATTTATGCTGCAGGTGCACCGATGGGGTATCTGACACAGAAGGGTTTTTTTGATACGATCCCAAAAGCAATTGATGAGGCGGCAAGGATTGACGGTGCAACAAATTTTCAGGTGTTTACAAGGATTAATCTGCCATTATCAAAACCGATCATTGTATATACTGTGTTGACATCTTTTACATGGCCGTGGAGCGATTTTATTTTACCGAAACTTCTGCTGAAAGAAAAAGATCTTTACACCGTTGCAGTTGGACTGATGAGCTTAGATGAAACGGAGTTTGCAAGATTCGCAGCCGGAAGTGTTTTTATTGCAGTTCCAATCGTTATCCTATATTTCTTTCTTGTAAAAAATATGGTGAACGGCATGGCGCAGGGAGCGGTAAAAGGTTAGATACGGTTTACAATCAGTTATTGTTGAATCCGTTTTTTCATGTTAAAATGGGCGCAGGCATTGCAATGACATTTCCTGAGCAGTTTAAGGGATGACAAGACTTTTCGGAAGAAAGTGCCTGTGACAGGATGTTTACGAAAGAAAACGGAGGAACGGTATGAGCAGAGGAATTGCGGGAAAAAATAACTGGGCATTGTTTTTACTTTTGCTGGCAGGGATCGTACTTGGAGGTTTTATCGGGAGCCTTGCGGCGGGAGTGCCGTTTTTAAGCTGGCTTAATTATGGACAGACATTTGGATTTGCAAATCCGATCGTGCTGGATCTTGGAATCCTGGTCATTACATTCGGACTCAGTATCAAGATTACGATCGCAAGCATTATAGGTGTATTGATCGCAATTATTATTTATCGGTTTTTATAAAAAATAAAAGTTTAAAATGCAGGTGCAGATGGGGCGCCTGCATTTTTTAATGCCAGATGATTGTTCATCAAAACGGACTGTGTTATAGTAATAAAAAATATCACAAGGGGGGAATTCGGGTGAAAAAATTATTATTAAAGAATGCAGTGATGCTGGCAGTCGTTATATTCTGCATTGGTTCCGTCAACTGTTATGCAGCCACCAGTACGGGGATCAATGTCAATTATCACAGCCAGAAGGAAATTAAGGATTACCTGAAAAGTAAAAAGGTAAATATTGACGCAGAGACGACCTACAGTAAGAAGGCATCGGATGTAAAGCCGTATCAGGCGGGTACGATCAGTGAGAGCAGTCAGAAATCAGCATTAAATACCATGAATGCGATCCGTTATATTGCAGGAATTGACGCAGTGGGGCTTGATTCTTCTTATACCAAAATGGAACAGGCGGCAGCTTTGGTTAACTCAGCAAATGGAACCTTATCACATTTTCCATCAAAACCGGCAGGAATGGACGACAGCCTTTATCAACTGGGGGCATCCGGTGCATCCAGTGGCAATCTTTCCTATGCAAGCTGGAAATGCGGACTTGGGTATCATCTGGTAAAATCATGGATGAATGATGGTGACGCCTACAATATAGACCGCGTCGGACACAGAAGATGGATTTTAAATCCGCCGATGGAAAAAACAGGATTTGGCTGGGTATATGGATCACATGGAACTTATGCGGCGATGTATGCATTTGACAACTGGTATGAACCGACGGATTATTATGGTGTGGCATGGCCGGCCCAGAATATGCCGGTAGAGTTTTTTGGCAGCAGTTATCCATGGAGCATCAGCATGGGGAAAGATGTGGACAAATCTGCTGTAAAAGTGACTCTCATAAGGCAGTCGGATCAGAAAAAATGGGCTTTTTCAGAAAAGAAAGCCGATGGCTATTTTAACGTGGAAAACAGTAATTATGGACAGAAAGGATGCATTATTTTCCGTCCGGAAAATCTGAGTTATCAGCCGGGAGATACATTTGAAGTAAAAATTACAGGACTTGACCAGAAAGTATCTTATACAGTGAATTTCTTTTCTGTAAACAGTGCGGCAGAGTCAGATGAAAAGCAGAAAGAATCGAAGATCACGGCGAAAAACATCACAAAAACCTTCAGCACCACAACATTTTCCATCAATGCGAAAACGAATGGAAAAGGGAAGATGACGTATAAGGTTGCGGACGAAAAAATCGCCGCTGTAAGTAAAAAAGGTGTAGTTACACTTAAAAATTATGGAGAGACAAAAATTAAGATCCGTGTAGCTGCAAGTGGTAATTATAAGGCGGCTGAAAAGACGATCACGTTGACGGTAAAGCCGGTAAAAGCAAAAACGGGTTCGCTGAAATCGACTGCAAAGGGCAGTTTTGCGTTAAAGTGGAAACAGGATAAGAAGGCGACCGGCTATATCATACAATATTCTACCGATAAACGTTTTGAGAAGAATGTGAAAAGCACAACAGTTTCAAGTAACAGGACGACATCGAAGAAGATTGGAAAGCTGAAAGCCGGTAAAAAATATTATGTCAGAATCTGTTCCTATAAAAAATCCTGTGGAAAGAATATAAAAGGCGCTTACAGTGACGTAAAAACCGTAATAACAAAAAAATAGACAAGAAAACGATACTTAGATGATATAAAATTTTTTGTGGAAAATGAATAATTGAATCTGAAATCCTGCAAAAAATGGCTTGTTACACTGTGAAACTTTAATAATTTAGTGAAATAAAGAAAAAAATATTGCACATGGATTCATTTTATAATAAAATAAGTGTGTCAAAACGAAACCAGCGGGAGAACCGTTAGGAGCATGCAGTGTAAAGCGCATTGTATGGAGTATATACTAAATTAAGTAAGGAGAGATTGTAAAATGGGATACGTTGATGAAGTACTCGAAGTAGTAAAGAAAAAAAATGCAGATCAGCCTGAATTTTTACAGGCAGTAACAGAGGTTCTTGATTCCTTAAGACCTGTTATTGATGCAAATGAAGAGTTATACAGAAAGAATGCAATCTTAGAGAGAATTACAGAGCCGGATCGTCAGATCATGTTCCGCGTTCCATGGGTAGACGACAATGGACAGGTACAGGTAAACAGAGGATTTCGTGTACAGTTTAACAATGCGATCGGACCGTACAAGGGCGGCTTAAGACTTCATCCGTCTGTAAACCTTGGTATCATCAAATTCTTAGGATTTGAGCAGATTTTCAAAAACTCACTTACAACACTTCCAATCGGTGGTGGTAAAGGTGGTTCTGATTTCGATCCTAAGG
>ERZ791906.2225-NODE-2225-length-11552-cov-3.257893_pt1 | contig 11552 bp, 8 predicted proteins | sample MGYA00510146_ERZ791906 | MGnify/ENA primary metagenome ERZ791906 (study PRJEB30046, sample SAMN00792096) | human gut metagenome | study: EMG produced TPA metagenomics assembly of the A metagenome-wide association study of gut microbiota in type 2...
AACAACAGGGAACAATGAGTGTACACGATTTATGCTGCATCGGTTATATCACACAGGACAAGATAGTTACCACCAAGAACACGATATTCATGCCGGGCGGCACTTCTTTCTATTTTGCGCATGCCATCAAGCATCTCGACCCGAATGGCTTTTTATTGGTTACGGCTCTGGCCGATGCCGACATGAGCGTAGCGGAAGATATACGGAAAGAAGGCATCGAAGTGAAAACTCTGCCCAGCGTCCATTCCGTCTGCTTTGAAAATATATACGGAGAGAATCAGAACGAACGTACGCAACGTGTCACGGCAAAGGCCGATCCGTTTACAATGGAAGGTTTGCGGGACGTCAACGCCCGGATTATTCATTTGGGCAGTCTGCTGGCTGACGACTTTTCGCTGGACGTCATCAAATACCTGTCGGGCAAAGGACTGCTGTCGGTAGACGTTCAGGGCTTTCTGCGCAAGGTGGATAATGAAAAGGTGCTGCCCGTGGACTGGCCGGAAAAGAAAGAAGCCTTGAAGCATATCCATATATTAAAAGCCAACGAAACCGAAATGGAAGTGCTCACCGGATGCAAAGAGCCCCATGAAGCCGCCCTGCTCATTGCCGACTGGGGCGTGAAAGAGGTATTGCTGACACTGGGAGACAAAGGCTCGCTGATATACGCCAAAGGACAATTCCACGAAATCCCCGCCTACTCCGCCCTGCAAATAGTGGATGCCACAGGCTGCGGAGATACCTATATGGTGGGGTATCTGTATATGCGGAACAAGGGCGCGTCCTATCAGGAAGCGGGCTGCTTTGCCGCTGCCATGTGCACCATCAAGCTGCAAACGCACGGGCCGTTCCGCGGAACCGAGGCCGAAATCAGAAGGATAATCAATCTCGCGTAAAGAAAAACGTTCTCTTTACGGAACGAGAGTCACTAAAAAGCTGAGAGTGTGTCAAAACAAAAAAACGTTTACCGTTTGTTTTGTTTTGACACACTCTCGTTATTACCCTATCGGCTTATCCGCTCAAGAAGCCAACCCGAATTTCTTCAAGTCCTCTTCCACGCTGCCGATGCCCGCGATATGGAACATATCCACCAATACCTTAGCCACATTCGGAGAAAGGAACGCAGGCAAAGTAGGGCCTAAATGTATTTCCTTCACTCCCAAACTCAACAGCGCCAACAATACGATTACGGCTTTCTGTTCATACCAGGCTATATTATAAACAATAGGCAGCTCGTTTATATCATTAAGCCGGAACACCTCTTTCAGCTTCAAGGCGATAACCGCCAGAGAATAGCTGTCGTTACACTGTCCGGCATCCAGTACGCGGGGAATGCCGTTGATGTCGCCCAGGCCGAGCTTGTTATAGCGGTACTTGGCACAACCAGCCGTAAGGATTACAGTGTCCTGAGGCAATGATTTGGCGAATTCCGTATAGTAGTCGCGGCTCTTCATACGTCCGTCGCACCCTGCCATTACGATAAAGCGACGAATCGCGCCGCTCTTTACGGCATCCACCACCTTATCCGCCAGTTGCAGAACCTGGTTATGGGCGAAACCGCCGATAATCTCCCCGCGCTCAATCTCCGTAGGCGGTTGGCATTGTTTGGCCATCTCTATGATTTCGGAGAAATCTTTCCTGCCCGTCGCGTCCTTCTCGATATGCTTGCAGCCCGGATACCCGGTAGAGTTGGTGGTAAACATTCTTTCCTTATATACGGCATTCGCCAGCGGCGGCACGATACAGTTTGTTGTAAACAGGATGGGGCCGTTGAAAGCCGTAAACTCTTCACGTTGCTTCCACCAGGCATTACCGTAGTTGCCCACAAAATGAGAGTACTTCTTAAAGGCGGGATAATAATGCGCCGGCAACATCTCGCTGTGTGTATATACATCCACGCCCGTACCTTCCGTCTGTTTCAACAGTTCTTCCAGGTCTTTCAGGTCATGTCCGCTAATCAGGATGCCCGGACGGTTCTTGACACCGATATTCACTTTGGTGATTTCGGGATTTCCATAAGTTCCCGTATTCGCCTCGTCCAGCAGCGCCATGGTCTTTACCCCGAAACCGCCGGCTTCGAGCACCAACTGCGTCCATTCGTCCGCCGAAAGCGAGCGGCAGGCTATCGTAGCCAACGCGTGTTGCATAAAGACATGAATATCATTGTCGTTGAAGCCCAAACGCATGGCATGTTCCAAATAGGCCGCCATACCTTTCAAACCGTACGTCAGCAGTTCTTTCAGCGAACGGAGATCCTCGTCGGGTTCACGCAACACGCCTACCGACTTCGCCTTTTCCGCGTAATCGGCGCGTGTTCCCTGCCAGGAGAGTTCGTCCACTTCCGGCAAAAATACATTGTTACGCTTAGCTTCATCCATCAAGCGGTTGCGCAGGGCAAGCCCCTTGTCCACCCGCTGCAGGATGCTTTCATCATCGAAATTGGCATTTGTAATCGTGGAAAACAGGGCATCCACCACAAATACATCGGCCTCTCCGGGCACGGGGCATCCGGCTTTACGCAAGGCATCGGTCACCACCGAAACGCCTCTGACCACAAACAACAGCAAATCCATGGCCTGCGCCGTATGGCTTTCTTTTCCGCACACACCTTTCAGCATACAGCCTACTCCTTTGGCTGTTTCCTGGCATTGATAACAAAACATGTTCATTTCCATTTTCTTATTCATTTAGAAGTTTATACCTACTTTCTGTCAACACTTTCCCCGTCGTTTGGTTTCCTATAAAGAAAGTGTTTCACTATCTTTGTGCAAAGATGGGGATTCGCACTTGCGTAAACTGTCACGTATGTTACACCAAACCACAAAAAAACAAAAAGAGAATGGAAATATATCCGCTACTGAAAATGCCGCCCTTCCAGGGAACCACGGAAGATGAATTATTACCCCTTATCCTCGCCCCCGAGCATGCGTGCCGACTGTACAAGCCGTCCGACTTCATAGCCATGCAGGGAGAAGTGTACCGTTCCCTGTTTATCCTGTGCAGCGGCAAGGTACGTACGCAAATGGTTAATGCGGAAGGCAAGCAACTGACCATCGAGACCCTGAAAGCCCCGCAACTGCTTGCTCCCGCATTCGTCTTTTCATCAGAGAACCGCTTCCCTGTCAATATCGAAGCGATAGAAGAATGTGAAATCCTTGTCGTAAACAAAAACGCCTTTCTGGACTTCCTGCACCAATATCCCGTAGCGATGCACAACTTTTTAAGGCTGGTATCGGACAGAACCCTGTTCCTTTCCAAAAAGCTGAATGCCTTTGCCCTGCAAAGCCTCAAATCGCGTCTGCTGAACTATCTGCGCATGCACGGCTCCATACTCAACCAGCAGGAAGTGGCACAGATACTCGGCGTGGCACGTCCTTCACTGGCACGGGCTCTGTCCGAGCTTGCCGGCGAAGGGTGTATCCGCATGGAAGGAAAAGAGATACAAATTATTAAGACTAAATAAGTAAGATACAAACTATTAAGACTGAACAAGCAAGATACAAACTACTAAGACTGAACAAGTAAGTCATAAGTAAGTCATAAATAAGTGTTGAAATTTAATTTATAGCAGTAACGAGGATATAGCGTAACCTAAGGCTGAAAGCCTGTTTATCTTATAGCCCGGGGCAACACCCCGGGAGTACGAATATGAATGACATTACGCCCTGTAAGGGCAAAAGATTTACATATTCGTCTTTTGCCCTTACAGGGCGCAGAATACCACGAACATTTATTCCCGGGGTGTTACCCCGGGCTTAGAGATAAGAGCCTTTCAGGCTGAAAGCTAAAATCCTTCAAGCTGAAAACTAAAAATTTTTCAAGCTTAGATTATTCTTGCTATAAATTAAATTTCAACACTTACTTAAGTAAGTCATAAGTAAGTATTGAAATTTAATTTATAGCAGTAACGAGGATATAGCGTAACCTAAGGCTGAAAGCCTGTTTATCTTATAGCCCGGGGCAACACCCCGGGAGTACGAATATGAATGACATTACGCCCTGTAAGGGCAAAAGATTTACATATTCGTCTTTTGCCCTTACAGGGCGCAGAATACCACGAACATTTATTCCCGGGGTGTTACCCCGGGCTTAGAGATAAGAGCCTTTCAGGCTGAAAGCTAAAATCCTTCAAGCTGAAAACTAAAAATTTTTCAAGCTTAGATTATTCTTGCTATAAATTAAATTTCAACACTTACTTAAGTAAGTCATAAGTAAGTATTAAGTTATATCAAGCGGATACGCCGCAGCCACAGATAATAACCCGTCAGCGGAAGTGTGCCGCCCAATAGTGCGGCAATGAACGTCAGTATCCGGGTGAAAATGCCGCCCCAACTACCCACATGTACGGAATATATCCAACCCCGCATCTTGCCCGAAGCGTCGGTGTCCTTATATAAGGTAACTTCGGTGATTTCGCCGTCCTGCGGATTAAAGGCATAACGGTCGGCAGCCCGCTGATTGCCGAAACGCTCAAAAGAGACGCTGGCAGAGCCGTTGGAAACTGTAATCTGCTTATAGCCGGCATTACGCGCTTTCAGTTCCTCGTACACTTGCTGCCAGCAAGCATATGGCGAGGTATGCTCCCGGTTTCCACGACCTTCTTCGGAAGAGTTACGCCCGGACTTGCCACCGTGAGCCGTTTGCGGTGTACCATGAGCCGTTTGCGGTGTGCCGTGAACCGTTTGCAGCGCACCATGCCCCGCCCTTTGTTTCATCTCTACTCCGAACACCTTATAAAAGCCCGCGCGATACCACGAGAAAGACCATGTCAGTCCGGTCAGAGCCATTGCCAAAAGCAATACAAGCGCATACATACCGCCCGCCACGTGCAAATCGTACCAAAAGCGGCGTCGGCCTTTACCGACGGCAATCTTCAGGCTGTTCTTCAGCGCTTTCTTTGTGCGGGGCCACCAGATGACAATGCCCGATATGAGCACGAACACGAACATCAGCGTACTGACCCCTACAATCATCTTGCCCCAAAATATTCCGCCGTCCGGTTTCATTCCGTCCAGCAGCCAACGATGCAGCTTAAACATGGTGAGGAAGAACGGCGCACGCTCGTGCCTGCCCTTTACCTCACCGGTATACTGGTCTACATAAACGGACGCCCGTCGCGGTTTCGACAGATTGACCTGATAGGCACGTTCCGCATCGGAAGAAATGGAGACACCTGTAACGGCAACACTGTCCGGCAATGTCCCGGCGACTTTCTCTATCAGGTATTCCACAGGAAGCGGAGCGCCGCTTACCTTTTCCACATAATAGAGGTCGCGCCTGCACAATTCCGTTACTTCATCTTCAAATACCAGTGCAGCGCCCGAAAGACAGATAACCGTAATAATCAGTCCGAAAGGGACAGACAGCCACAGATGTATTTTACGAAATGCTTTCTTCATGGCAGTTAATTAAGAGGGCTCAGCTTACCGATACCTGTAATCTGCGTAGCCTCTACCGTGACACCTTTCGTGGCAGTAGCGCTGGACGGGTCTATCTTATAAACAGCCGGATGCCCGTCGGTAGTTGTCACAGCCATATAGGCATAGCCGTTTTCCGTATACGGGGTGTTGCCGAAGCCGGAAATCAAGTCTGCCGACGGAAGGCCGGTGACATACGTAAGTTTCTTGCTTCCAGCTTTAAAGACAGCCAGTTCTTTGGCCTCAAAGCCTGTTTCCGTCAGAGGACGGTCGTACATCAGCAGCAGGAAATAGTCGTCCGCAATATGCCAGCAACGCAGGAAGGATTTTCCGCCGCTTTGCTCCTCCAAGTCACAGTAATAGTTGTCGAAGTCTTCCTGACCGTCAGGGATGCGTACCACACCCGCCGGCAAGGTTGTCCGCTGGCGGACATCGCTCATGGTCTTGGCATAACTTGGAGAGAATACGTAAATATCACCGTTGTCAGCTTCCCAGATAGTCTGGTAATACTGGGATTTGAAGCGGCCGCAGGCATAACTGATTTTGTCTGTCTTGATGAGCTTCTTTGTCGTCATGGCGGCATCATCAAAAATTGCCACCCAACACTCGTTGGGGTACTGCGTCCACTGCAACTCACCTTTCTTGTAAGCGCTGCTGTTGGAACCGCCGTCTTCGGTCTTTACCAACGTCTCGTTACCCGGCAATATATACTTACCGCCGTCTACGGCAGCGCCATACTGGCTCAACCCCATGGGAACGGCTGCGCTGTATATCTTTTTGTTATGTTCCAGAATGCCCGCCAATGTCACGAACTCACCGTTGCCCAGGAAATTCTCGGACATATAGGCTTTTACTTTCGTATCATTGGTTTTGAACGTTTCGGCCGCTACATCCAGATAAGAGAGCAAGAACATTTTAGGCAGATACTGCTTGTCATCGGCATACTCCGTAGGGCCGTCGCCGGTAGAGGCGGTGATGATATACTTGTCGTAGATGCCGTAAGTGGTGAATCTCTTGACGGCGAACTCTCCCGAACGCGCCTGCACTTCGTTGGCGGAGTTCATGATATAAGAACGGGTAGTTCCGGCATTACCCTGATTATAAGTCAGTCCATAGAGATACTGATCCTTATAGAACACCCATTGGGAAGCGCCGTCGTTGACAAGTCCGTTGTTGACGGTAGAAACAGAGCCTTCGTCCAAAGTCTTGGAAGTCAGCAAGACGTTAGTCGTATTACCAGAGGCCGTGACAGAGGCAGCGACCACAAAATCGCCTTTGGTCTCATTATTGTTTCCGCCGCCCGGCACTTCCGTATCCGTACAAGATGTCAATGCCAGCCCTGTCATCGCGGTTGCGAAAAGTCCGGCTAAAAAGAAATTCTTTTTCATGATGTTTTTACCTTATTATATTATACTAATCGTTATTGATTTATTTATCAGCTTAATTACCGAAGTATACGCGTACCTTTCCATAAAATGCCCGTCCGGCTTTCTGCAGACTGAAGTTATCGTACAGTTTCTCATCCGTGAAGTTCCGGCACTCGAACGACAGGTTGTAGCGTCCGCCGTGGAGACTGTAAGATAGGCTCAGGTTGTGTGAGAACTGGTTGGGAACCACATAGTCGCCTTTATTCGAACCGATTTTGGAAGAATAATAGGTAAAGCTATGCAAGTACTGATTGTCGTAGGATACGGTCAGCGCATTTCCCTTTTTCCCGAGGTCGCGCCAGTAGAATGTCACGTCGGAATCGGCAAAGATATACGGCAGGTTGGGCATGCGTTCCTTATAGGCTATATTTTCCGCGCTGCCGGATATGGACGTTTTCATATTATCGCGTACGTTCATCTGCGTAAAGTTACCGCCCACGCTCACCCATTTGCCAAAGCCGTAACGGGCGGAGATGTTATATCCTTTCGTCAGCACCTTTCCGTAGTTTATATAAGTGGCCGCGGATTTACCGCCGCTCAGGTCGGTGATGTTGCGCTGGATATAGTCTTTGGTGTTACGGTACACCAATCCGCCTTCCACATATACGGAATGCTTGCCGAAAGTCTTATTATAGCTCAGGTTCAGATTGATGTTATCGCTGTTCTCCGGACGGATGCCGATGTCTCCCATTTCCAAGTCTTCGTTACCGAACATTTCTTCGATAGTAGGCAGACGGTAGGCTTTTTCGTAGGACAGTTTGGCTTGCAGCCCCGGCAGGATGAAGTAAGTGCCCGCCGCTCCATACCCTATGGAACTTACGCTGCGGGTGGTACGCACATAGTCGTCCTGATTGGTATTGGTAGCCACCGGTCCGGCAACAAATTGATTGTAATACTTACCGAATACGGATAAGTTCCAGGTTTCGGACGGCATCAGGCGGTAAGAAAGACCGGAGATGTTCTTGCGGGTTTCCTTGGCGATGGCATCCGACTGCTCTTCTTTGGCGAGCAACGAAGTATTGGAACGGCTGAAAGCATTCAACACGTGATTGAACGTCAGCATGTGTATCTTCCCGAGACGGTAGTTGGCCGTAAACGTACCATTCCAGTTGTTGTTATCGGCACGCGAGTGCTGGTAGGACTGCTCGCCGGGAGAGTTCAGCGGTTTCCTGTCTCCGTACCAGTTGTACTTATAGGAAGCAGTGTCTACGTTTGTCGTCAGGTTCTTGTTATAATTCACGGTCAGCACCACATCCAGCCCTTTCGCAAACAGGTTGCGCTTGTTATACTCCAGCGAGGGCATCAGCGAGTGTCCCTTGCGGTGCTTCTGTCCGTACACTATGTCCTGACGCACACCGGTCTGTATATCCTGGTACATATTGGAATAGGTGAAACCGAACATCAGACGGTCGGCCCACTTCTTGTCGATAACGCCCACCTTGCCGATAATCGCCTCATTATGGTAGGTATCGTTGAAACGCTTTACGCGTACTTTCTTGTCACGGTCTATCCGGCCCGTTTCAAAGTCTTCCACCGGAGCGTCGATGTGATAGTCATTGTCCGAATAATTCTGGAACGCATTGATTTCGTACGTAAAACCGTTCTTAAAGGTCTGCCCGAAGTTTACGTTGGATTTATGCGTATTGAACGAACCGTAAGAGTAGGACGCATCCAGAAACCAGCGGCGGCGTTTCTTGTTCGTAACGATATTGATAACTCCGCCGATAGCATCCGTTCCGAAGCCCACAGGCACTACACCTTTATACACTTCGATACGGTCGGCAAAATTCACCGGGATATTGTTCAGCCCGAACGAGCTTCCGACACCTTCCTGCGGAACACCGTCGATAAACACCTTTACGTGTTTCCCGCTGAAGCCGTCCAGCATGAGCTGCATGTCCGAACCTACCCCGCCCGACTCGCGCAATTTCATGCCCGGCGCTTTGGTCAGTGCGTCACTCAGGTTCTTCGTGGTGTTCTGCAGCTCTTTCGTATCCACCGCCACAGCATTGAATGCCGACCGCTTGATGCGGCTTACGCCCGTTGACACTACCGTTACTTCATCCAGTTGCTGGGTTTCGGGAGTAATTGTGATATTCTGTTTCACCCTTTGCCCTCTGAGCAGCGTCACCGCTTTCTCTACGGTTTTATAGCCGACAGCCGACACTACCAGCGTATAGTCACCCGCAGGCGCACTCACATGATAAATACCTTCGTGATTGGTTATCCCCCCGTAACCGGTCCCTTTCAAGTAGACTGTCGCAAAATCCACGACTTCTTTCTCCGTAGACAGGATTTTACCGGAAATCATCGTTTTACCCGGCTTCTGCGCGTATGCAGAAAATGCACACGCAGACAGGAAGAAAAGGAATAGGTTTGATATAACTGTTTTCAATTTGAAATGATTATTAAGTTGTTACTAATACCGATGCAAAGATCATCAGAAAAAGAACACCGCACAATCACTTGTTTTAGGTAATTACATCAACGCTATTCTAAGAAAGTATCATACCCGCAATCGCTATTGATAGGTATATTCCATTATTTCATTCGCGGTTCATCAAGCGATGTTCCGCCATTCGTTCGTATTTCGTTCCGGGACGTCCGTAGTTTGCGTACGGGTAAATGGAGATGCCGCCGCGCGGGGTGAAGATTCCCGTAACCTCAATGTACTTGGGATTCATCAGACGAATGAGGTCTTTCATTATAATATTTACGCAATCCTCGTGGAAAGCGCCATGATTACGGAAACTGAAAAGATAGAGTTTCAGGCTTTTGCTCTCCACCATTTTTACATCGGGGATGTAGCTGATACGGATTTCCGCGAAATCCGGCTGTCCCGTTATGGGGCAAAGGCTGGTGAACTCCGGACAATTGAAACGCACCCAATAATCATTACCGGGATGCTTATTGTCAAACGCTTCCAATACTTCGGGGGCATAATCCTGCTTATACTCCGTTTTTCTTCCCAATAAGGAAAGCTGGTCTTTTAATTCGGTCATATTATCAAGTAGTTGAAATTTAGTTTATATCAGGGCTATCTATCATTCAGAGCGTATCTGTTTACTTAATTGATTTCAATTCATTTTTCAGGGATTAAAAGAGGTTATCGCTTACCCGCCAAATACTTTTCCAATCCTTCTCTACGCAGCTTGCAGGCCGGGCAGTGTCCGCAACCGTCACCGGGTATGCCATTGTAGCAAGTCAGTGTTTCGTGACGAATCAGGTCGAGTACTCCCAACTCATCCGCCAATGCCCACGTTTCGGCTTTATCTATCCACATCAGCGGGGTGTGCAGTACAAACTGCCCGTCCATGGCAAGGTTGAGCGTTACGTTGAGCGACTTGATAAACGCGTCCCGGCAATCGGGATAACCGCTGAAATCCGTTTGCGACACACCCGTCACGATATGATTGATGCCTTTCTCGCGTGCATAGACAGCGGCGATGCTCAGGAAGAACAAGTTACGTCCCGGCACAAAAGTGTTCGGAACACCGCCTGCCGGCTTTTCCTTATCCATCACCATATCGGGGTCTGTCAACGAATTATGCCCCAACCGGCCAATGAAAGAAACATCCATCACTTCAAACTCCACTTCCGCTTTACGCGCTATCTCCCGCGCCAGCTCCACTTCCTTCCGGTGTTTCTGCCCATACAGGAAGCTCAACGCGTACACTTTCTTAAACTCACGCTTTGCCCAGAACAGGCAGGTTGTCGAATCCTGCCCACCGCTGAATACGACTAATGCTGCTTCTTTATTCATGATTGCTATTATTTATAAGAACAGTAGTCGGAAGTTGCGTCAAAATACACTTGATGATTTCTTTTCAGGCACAACCCCTTCCACACTTGATGTTAGATTTCAGTGATTTTCCACACTTTATAAGAGATTCCCTCATCATAGACGTCACTTCCGTCTATCCTTTTAATGGCTTTCACCACCCGGATTGTCACCGGAAGAATCATTACCTCATACAGGGATTTCAGTACAATCTGAATGCACATCATCACCAGCAATTCCTGCCATGCGATAATGCCGCCAAAGGCTACCGGAAAGAATATCAGCGAATCGGCTGTCTCGCCCACCACCGTAGACCAGATGGCGCGTGCCGAAAAATGACGCCCGCCGCTCGCCACTTTCATGCGGCTCATCACATAGGCGTTGAGAAACGAACCTACCAGAAATGCCGACAGGCTTGCAACGACAATACGCGGCGCCATGCCGAAAACGAAGTTGAAATGAGGCGCTCCTTCCCAAAAAGGAGCGGCAGGCAAGGCCACGGCAATCAGCCCCAGCATCACCACAAAGAAGTTCATGGCAAAACCGCTCCAGATAATCAGGCGCGCCTTACGAAAGCCCCACACCTCGGCAATGCAGTCGTTGATGATATAAGAGACGGGAAATACTAACAGTCCGGCGGTAACGGTTATGCCGAAAACCTGAATGACTTTTGTTTCAAGGAGATTAGCCGCTATCAAACAGACATTGAACAGAATGCCCAGCAGCATAAAGGGTACAGATACTTTTTGCTTCATATTCCTGTTTTTTACGTGGTGTTCTAGAATACACGACCGCTATTCGCGGCATCATACATTTCAGTTTATGATTTCACTCTTGTTAAATCGGGCGCAAAGATACGCTTTCTTTCGGTGACCGCAAAACCATTTTAAATTTAAGTTGTTCAAAGCACATTCACCAAAACCTAACTTA
>ERZ791906.2232-NODE-2232-length-11519-cov-13.394452_pt1 | contig 11519 bp, 2 predicted proteins | sample MGYA00510146_ERZ791906 | MGnify/ENA primary metagenome ERZ791906 (study PRJEB30046, sample SAMN00792096) | human gut metagenome | study: EMG produced TPA metagenomics assembly of the A metagenome-wide association study of gut microbiota in type 2...
GTGCCCTTGGGCAGCAGGTCTGCAAGGATGCTGTAAGTAACAGCCTCATAGCCCACTACTGCGCAGCCCGCAAACAATGCCGTTGTACCGGTCACGATGGCCACCGTTTGCAGCGGGCTGAACTCGGTGCTTTCCTCCTCCGGCGGCTGCTCCACCGGGGTGGTCATAGCGGTGATATTCAGGTTCTGTGCGGGCATCCTGAAGGTCAGGGTGCGCTGCTTAAAGGCCTCCTCTGTCAGCGGCTCGTCTGCGGCATCCATCAGGGTCAGTTCCTTGCCGTCAGAGCTGCTCACCACCCACTGGGTAAAGCGCTCGGTGGCGGTGTCGTGAGCGGTCAGGGTGACCAGCTGCCCGGCTTTCAGCGCATTGCGGTCTGCGCCCTCGGACAGGGTGACGTCCGCACCGGTAACGGTAAGCTTGTAGGTCTTTTCCGGTTCAGGTTCCGGCTTCGGGTCGGGCTCCGGCTTCGGTTCGGGTTTCGGTTCGGGCTTCGGGTCAGGCTCCGGTTCAGGTTTCGGTTCGGGCTTCGGGTCAGGCTTGACAGCTTCTTTGATGCGGAACGAGCCGCTTGCCACAAGACCGCCCTCGTACAGTGCGCCGCCTGCGGCGTTGACGGTGTAGTAGTACACGCCCGGCTCAACGGGAGCGCCGTCAAGCTCTGCACCGTCCGAATTGTAGGGGTCATTGGTGTAGGTCACGGTGATCTCGCCGTAGTCCTTTTCACTGTTGTTTTGTACCGTTACTTCCTTAGCGGTGCCGTCATAGGTCAGGTCAGTGGGCTCTGTCACGGTAAAGTCCGAGATATACAGCGGGGCGCGCCAGATATCCAGCACCCAGTTTTCGTTCCGCAGCTCCGGCTCCGCATAATGGTTTGCATCGGCGGTCACCCGGATGCTCAGGCGGTAGTGTCCGGGCTTTGTGGGGGTACCGGTGCCGGTGCTGATTTTGTTGCCGTTGTCGTCCAGCACATCATAGTCGCCCATGACGGCAGCGGTGTAGGCAGCAGGCTTAGCAACGGCATCCGCATAGGGAACGATCTTGTACTCGGTGATCGTATCGCCGTAGCGCAGAACGAGCGGGGAATCGGGGCTCTGCTCATTCATATAAGCTGTATAGCTCTGTCCATCGCTGACGGTAGTGTAGCTGACCAGAATGTTGAAATCCGTTGCTTTCAGCTCGGCCTTCTGGATGGTAAATTTGTTCTCCTGCGGGGTCACATCGCCGCCCGCGCAGCTGTCGGTAGCTGCTGCCACAGCGGTAAAGGTGTAATCACCTGCATTTACGGGCTGCTTGCCGCTCAGCAGCGCGCCGTCCGCATCGTAAACTGCGGTAAACTTCTCTGTACCCGAGATATAGGTCACGGTAACATTGCCATAGCCCTTTCCGGCAGCTGCACGCACTGTCACACCATGTTCCTCGCCGTCATATACGGCGTTGGCGGGCATGGTAAAGGCAAAGTCTGCGGGGTCGGGCTCCGGCTTCAGGTCAGGCTTGACGTCATTTGTGATGGTGAATGTACCATCTGCCACAGAGCCGCTCTTGTACCATGCGCTGCCTTCGGTGACGACGGAATAGTAATATTTACCCGGCTCAACAGGCGCACCATGGATCACTTTGCCGCCGCTCATCTCATAGAACACGGTGATCTTACCGTAGTCCTTGGTGCTGTTGTTTGTCACAGTCACTTCCTTGGGGTTGCCGTCATAGGTCAGGTCAGTGGGCTCTGTCACGGTAAAGTCTGCGGGGTTCAGTGCAGCCTTCTGGATGGTAAACGTGTTATACCTCGGGGTCACATCGCCGCCCGCGCAAGTGGCGGTAGCTGCTACAGTAACGGTAAAGGTGTAAGTGCCCGGCTCAACGGGAGCACCGTCCAGCACCTCGCCGTTCTGCTTGTATGTCACGGTAACAGCGCCGTATTTCTTGGTGGCGTTTTCCTTAACGATCACCTCCACCATCTTGGGGTTGCCGTTATAAGTCGGGTCGGTGGGCAAGGCAAAGGTAAAGTCTGCGGGGTCTGCATCCGGCAGCGCTGCCACACCCTCATCGGTGGCGCTCAGGTTGAGGATATGGGTCTGCGGGATGTTATACTTGCGCAGGTCGATGGTGCTGTTGTAGCGTTCTCCATCGGCTACAGAGCCGTTATAGGCTACGCCGTTCACGCTCTTGATGGGCGCGTGGGTCGTGACCGAAATGGTGTTCCAGTCGGTGTCAACGTAGAGGGTGGAGGCATCTGCGTCCCAAACACCCTCCAGCAGCCCGTTGACGCCGTTGATGTATCTTCTATAGTATTCGGCGTCCTCCGGTGCGATGTAGTTCAGGGTGTAGTAATTCGCAGCGCCGTTCAGGTCCTTGGTATCCTTTGCCACCAGTGCGTGGATGGTGGGGCTATTCTTGATGATACCGCCCTCGTTATAAACCGTGGTGTACTCGCCGCCGTCAATGGTGGGCTGGTAACTCGTGCCAGCCGTATTTTCCACCGGCAGCTTCAGGGTGCTCTTGCTGTTTTTGATTGTGTCGCCGTTTTGGATTACGGCAGTGCCGGTATAATCATCGCTGTTATAGCAGCCGTCCAGCACTGACGGGTGGATAGCCATGTTGACTACCGAATGTCCGGTAACATCCAGCGCAGAGTTGCGGATGGTAGCGGGCTGCGCCGTTTCGCGCCAGCCGTTGCCGATGTATCTAAAGCACAGCACCGAATCCTCCACAAGGCCGTCATTGTAAAGGCTCTGCGGGCTGTTCAGCGTGGCATCCGTGATGACGCCGCCCTCCCTATTGTACACATACCGGGTGGAATTCAGTGTGCCGCTGAAGGTGCCGTAGTTTTCAACCGCAAATTTTGCCGTACCGGCTTTATTTGTCACCTTGTCGAAGTCTATCGTAGCGTCTTTCTCGATGGTCAGGGTGGGGACATCGTTTGTAAACAGTTCTGCGTGCTTGTGCGCCGGGTCAAAGGACCAGCCGTTGCCCTTTGCGCCGTAGACGCCGCCGTCCGTGCCCTTGGGGAAGCCGTTCTTTTCAATGACCAGTTCCTCTACGGTAACACTGTTGAGCTGGACAGCTTCCGTGCCCACAGTAAAGCTGACCGCGCCGTCCTTGGCGTTATAGTTCAGCTCGTCGCCGCCGCTGGAAACACTTTCCAGCTTGCAGGTGGGCTTCAGGGCGACTCTGGTATTGGGAGCGACATAAAGGGTATCATAAGCATCTGCTGACCACTCGTTCACCGTGCCGTCCGCTGCCACTGCAACAGGGGCGTACACCGGAGCATTGGTTGCATCAATGGCTACAAGGCCAGCGCGTTTTGCCGTGAAATAGCCGCCATTGACGGTTGCTTCCGGGGACAGAGGAGCGCTTTCAGCGGTGAACAGACCGCCGTTGACGGTGCAATTCTGCGCAGCACCATACAGAAAGCTCTTGAACAGGCCGCTGTTGATGGTGATCGTTGCCGCAGTGTTATGATCCTTGATCACACTTTCAAAGCTGCCGCCGTTGATGACGACCTTTGCAGTCGCATCGCTGATCTCCATGGAGCGGCCCTTACCGCCCTTAAAGGTGCCGCCGTCGATGGTAAGGGTATCCGCCGCATTGACGTACACGGTATATTCAAACGTACCGCCGTCAATGGTGACCTTGCCGTCCGCAGCATTAACAATGGCATTTCCTTTAAAGGTGCCGCCGCTGATGACAGCCCCGGCTTCAGAGATCACCTTGCCGTAGAAGGTGCCGCCGGAGATAGTGCCTGCGTTGGTCACGGTGTAGCCGTTATGGTATTCCGAGCCGATCCGCGCCTCCTGCAGGGTGGCATCGGGCTCGATCTTCACGTTCAATTTGCTGTAATTATTGTAGCCGCTATAACTATAATGGTAGAGCCGGAAGGTGCCGTCTACCAGAGTGAGCGTATTGCTGGTCTCATCGTAGGACCAACTGCCGTTGCTGTTGCCGAAGAGATCGCCGTAGGGCTTGCTAGAGTTGTCGTCTGTATAGATATCGGTGACATCGCCGTTTTCCTCCGCCAGTGCGGCGGCGCTGGCGGTGTCGGGCGGGGCGCTCTGGGCAAGGGCGGGCAGCGGCATTGCGGACAGTGCCATGCTCAGCGCCAGAACCATGCTGATGAGCCGTTTTTGCATAAGATCCTCTCCTTCTCAAGCGCTCTTCCAAGCCAGGCGCTTTTTATTGTACCCAGTGTACCACGTTTTGGCCGCTTTGGACGGTTTTGGGCACGAATCGCCCCGCAAATGCGCTGAAACGACCCGGTGCGCCGGACGCACCCGCAAAAAACAGAAAACCGCCCGGTTTGCGGTTACCGGACGGTTTTCTGCTCTATAGGAATTATGGGAATGGCATATTGAACAGAGCACTGCTCTGTACTTGTAGTATACCACGAACGGCGGCAAAAGTGGAGCAATTCTGCGTGAATAGCCCCTGAAATGCATCGAATCGCCCTGAAAAAACCCCAAAAAGCCCGTGCGCACCCTTTCGGGACGCAAAAAGGGACTGCCGCACAGCACTGTGCGGCAGTCCCTGCGGGGTTATAAGGGGTTAAGGGGCAGCGGTTTTAGCCACGCTTCTGGTAGTTCTTCCAAGTGCGGATGACCTCCAAGCGGCTTACACGGCTGCCGGGATTAAAGCTGCCGTCCTGTGCAGTCATCAGGCCGGTATCCACTGCCCAGCGAATAGCCTGCAGCTCTGCGGCATCGGCTGCCACATCGTTGAACAGTGCAGTGCTCTGGGTAGCGGGCTTGCCTGCGGCGGTCCACAGTGCAACTGCCAGCTGCTGGCGGTTAGCGGGGATAGCCATGCCCTCGGGCAGAACGCTCTTCAGGTAGACGGTAGTGCCTACCATGTAGGCGCCCACGCCAACGGCTACACCGCCCACAGCGGTTGCCGCCACAATCACTGCAGCGCTTCCGTCATCGCTGGGTGCGGGAGCGGGATCCGGATCGGGGGTAGGAGTAGGAGTGGGATCCGGATTCGGGGTGGGATTCGGGTTCGGATTGGGATTCGGATTCGGGTTCGGATTGGGATTCGGGTTCGGGTTCGGGTTCGGATTCGGATTGGGATTCGGGTTCGGGTTCGGGTTCGGGTTCGGATTGGGATTCGGGTTCGGGTTCGGATTCGGATTGGGATTCGGGTTCGGGTTCGGGTTCGGATCGGGGTTCGGGTTCGGGTCCGGCTTAGGATCAGGAGTGGGAGCAGGAACTTCAAACTCAGCCATCAGATCCACATCATGGTCAGGCATGGTGAACTCCAGCACACGGTTAGTGCTCTGCTCCTTGGTCAGCTCCATGCCGGTGCAGTTCCATTTCTTGAACACGCTGGTATCGGTGTCTGCATCTGCGGTGACAACCAGCTTTGTACCCACAGGCACAGCCGTCAGGTCAGTAACTTCGCTGCCGTCCTGCTGCAGGGTGACCTTTGCATTGGTGACCTTCAGCGCAAAGGTCTCGGGCTCCGGATCAGGTTCCGGAGTGGGGGGAGTCGGGACAACAAGCTTTGCTATGGCCGTCACATCGTGTGCGGGCATCTTAAAGTTGATAGTCTCTCCGGTAGTATCTGTGCCCTCGGGCAGACCTTCAGTATGCACCCAACCATCGAAAGTGAGACCATCAGGCTTCGGTGCCTTAATCGTGACATCATCGCCCTCAAAGTAGCTTCCCTGCTTCACACCGTTCACGGTCACGCTGTACTTCTTGGCGTACTGCGGGGTCAGGGTAACATCGTTCGCGGGCATTCTGAAACTGAGCATTGCGCTGCCGGTATCCGTACCATCGGGCAGCTGACCCTCTACTTTCCAACCGGTAAAGGTGTAGCCATACTTCTCGGGGGCAATGATGGTCTGGATCAGCTCGTTCTCCTCGTGCTGTTCTACCCTACTGTTCTCACCGTTCTCATCCTTCACGGTCAGGGTATACTTCTGGGTGGCAATCACGTCATAATCCAGGTACAGGTAAACGTCATTTGCGGGCATCTTAAAGGTGACGGTCTTGCCGGTAAGATCTGTACCTGCGGGCACACCATCCGCCTCCCATCTGGGAGTGTAGCCCTTCTTCTCGTCTGCGGTAACGCTGATCTCTTCGCCCTCAACGTGCTCCGTAACTTTTCCGTCCACATTCAGGACGTACTTCTGTGCGGGGACGGTGGTCTTTTCATACAGCGGCTCCAGGGTGACGTTGTTTGCGGGCATCCTAAAGGTGATGGTCTTGTTGGTAGTAACCGTACCTGCGGGCACATCACCCGCATACCAACCGGTGAAGGTGTAGCCTTCCTTCTCGTCTGCGGTGATGCTGACCTCTTCGTCCTCAGCGTACTCCTTAATTTCGGTAGTTTTGCCGTACACAGTCACGGTAAAGGTCGGCTTGCTCGTACCAGCTACAACAAAGGTGCCCACCTTTTCGGTAAGGGAATTGTAATAGTTTGCATCCTCATACACCATGACATACACATCATAGCGTCCGGGGGCGGTGGGAACAGCCGTGTTGTAGTTTTTGGTGCCCTCGGGGGCAAACATCTTGGTCACGCTCGTCGGGGCGGCATCGTAATAATTCTTGCCCTTGTAGGTCACCTCGTTCTGCGTAGCATCGTAGCTAAAGTCCGCAGCCACGGGCGCGTAGCGGACGACTCCCTCACTCACAACAATGGAGCCGGCCTTGTACTTTTCGCCTTCCTCTGCAGTGATGACCACCTGATAGCGGCCATACGGAGCACCCTGCGTGGGGTAGGTATTAACGGGCAGTGCCTTGCCTGCATTTTCGCCGGTAATGTACTTGCACTCAAACGTGAGCTTGCCAATGTCTTCCTTACCAATGCCTTCTTTATTGCAGGTCAGAGTGTAGGTACCGTCCTCGTTCTCAGCGGCACGGAAGTCCCTTGCGGTAAAGCCCTCAAAGGGCAGTTTTTCGGTGGTTTCGCCGGTCTGGTTTACCACAATATCCGTGCCGTCATTGCGGCCGCTAAGGGTCAAAGTCTTGCCGTCTGCAGAAAGGGAAGCGCCCATATAAGCGCTGACAGGCTTGCCGTTGATGTCCTTGACCGGCTTGCTGAAGGTAAGTACCATCCCGGCTTTGCCAATGCAGTAAACAGCGGCTGCATTTGCCACGGAATTGCCGTTGACATCGGTCATAACACCGTCCATGCTACGCAGCTCGCTCTGCTGCTGACCGGCGGCAAGGTATGCGCTGTCGATGCGGTTAAGGCTCACCGTATCGGAAACAGCGGCCTTGCTGTGATTACCCGTCAGGCTGCCAAGGATCACGGCGTTCTTGATGACCGCTGCCTCCGAGGCATGGTCTGGCAGCTTGATATCGTGGAACACACCGGCGGTGATCTTAGCGTTTTCTCTCAGTTCGACCGTTGCGTCGAACACGCCGCCGGTGATGGCGCTGGTCTCGTCGAGGGAGACTTCCTTGTGGAAGTATCCGCTTTCAATAACGGCGTTATTGAGCTCGACCGGAGCATCGGCATACATACTGGTAACGGTCACGTCCTGCAGCGTGATGCCATTGCTCTTCAGCGTTGCCTGAGTGGGGTTGATCTCATTCGAGTTCAGGTCCACCGGGCTGCCGTCCGGGCTGGTGATGATGATCTGCGACTCGGTTCTTTGCTCATGGTGTTCGTCTTCGCCGGACATAATGGCGTACTTCCAGCCCAGACCCTCATAGAGGGTGATCTCCATGCCCTCACCGGTCATCTTCTGGGGCTTCACATCGGTCAGGTCGGGCAGACCCTCGCTGGTAATGCGCAAGGGCTTGACCGCGCCGACATCGGTGGACTTGTTCACCAGAATATCCTTGCCGTCGTTGTTGCCGGTAATATGCAGCACCTTGCCCTTGGCAGAGGTGTCGGCGTTGTAGCTGCTGACCTCAGCCTCGTTGATGCTCAGCACATCGGTGTCCAGCGTGATATCTGCAGTGCCTGCGCCCACCAGATAGATGGTATTGACGGAAGGGATCAGGCTTCTGCCGTTTATTGCCGTAACATTGCCGTTGCGCACCACCAGCTTGCTGATCTTCTGCCCGGCTGCCAGTGCACCCTCAAGGTCGTCAGGCAGCGCGCCAAACACGGTATCAGAAACGGCAAACTTGCTGTTATCGAAAAAGGTACTGAACATGCAGTCCAGAATAACCGCATTGGAAATGGTGCACTCGCCGTAGCAGGACAGGGAGTCAAAGACACCGCCGGTGATCTCTACCTTGCCGGTGTTACCTGTCGTGCCAACGCCAACGCTAGCATCAGGATAGATGCCGCCGGTGATCTTGCCGCTGGTAAGCGCCAGAGCGCCCTTTTCGCCAAACGCTGCGTCCGTAACGGTGGCATTGGTCAGCTGAACCGCGCAGTTGATGGGGGCAGGGCTCAGCTCTTTGAGATTGATCTCTCTGCCGCCCTGATCTGCCATCATCAGAACGCCCCTCAAATTAGGCATGTTGGGATAGCAGACATAGGTCCAGTTGCGGCACAGGTAGGCCTGACACTTATTTTCGCCCTCGTCCAGGCTTTCCACGCAGGTCACACCGGTCAGGTCGGGCAGACCCTCATTGGTAAAGCGCAGTTCCTTGCTCATGGACTGGATCGTGACCAGCTTCATGGGGGCATTGCCCGACATCGGGATCATGCTGAAGCTGGCAGAGAGCGTTCTGCCGTCTTCGCTGATAGAAATCTTGGCAATAACGTTGCCATTGTATGTGAAGTTATAGTCGGTAACGCCTGCGGGCAGGGGCATAACGCCGCCGTTGCTACTGGTAGTAGCTACCGCCCAGCCATCGCAGGGGGTATCGCTTTCCACCACCAGCTCCAGGTTGTTTCCCGTACCGAGATAGTCGGGCTCCTTGATGATATAAATATCCCCTGTTTCCTTCCGGCCGTTCAGGGTGCAGTTCTCCGGCAGGATCAGCTTGTGTGCCTGCTGCTGCGTGTCGGGCTTCAGGCCGGTGATATCGCGGAAGAAGCCGCCCTTGATCTCGCCGCCGTTCTGCACCAGCTTATCATAGGTGCCGCCCTCAATGGTGCCGGTGTACAGCTCTACATTGGCGTAGCTGCCGCCAAGAACATAGACGCCGGTGAGACTGCTGGCGGCGACCCGAAGAGTGCCTTCAACCGTACCATCCAGCAGATACACGGTGGCGCCGCTTACATTGTTAAGGAACACAGTGCAGTTGACCGTGCCGTCCAGAATGTACTCTGTATTTGCATTTGCAACGCCGCTAATGGTCAGTATCCTGCCGGCATCGGTGTAGCTCCAGCCGGTACCGGCTGCTGCCTTGGGCAGACCGGCATCGCCAAACTTGATCTTGACCACTTGATTTTGCGTTTCCGCGTTCGTACCAACATCCTCATAGTCGCTTTGCGAGCTATAAGTGATGCTGTTGGTCTCTTCCGCTGCCGCGGAAGAAAGCCCCGCCCCTGCATCTGCAAATGCGGACACAGGGAGAATGGAGAGCATCATACTGAGTGCCAGTATCATGCTCAGAATGCGTTTTTTCATGATATCCTCTCCTTTGTCGGTTGATTTGTCCGGCTATACCCCCAAACGGAACAGCCGGAACGGACAAAAACGCCAAGTTGAGTATAGCACGAAACTTCAAGGAAATAAAGCGTTTTTGCGGACAATACCTGCCAAAAAATGGTGCAAAATTATGGGTAAAATCACGATACGGGGGGGGGTATGCTTTTCTCCCATAAAAAAGCAGTTCCGAAACGCCCGCAGGCGTTTCGGAACTGCAGTAAAAATATGTTTTCCGCCATTTATGCGCGAAGCAACGCAGTGCGCATTCAAAATCGTTTTACTTGCCCGCCAGCAGCACCGCCAGCACGGCTTTCTGGACGTGCAGACGGTTCTCCGCCTCGTCAAAGATCTCGTCCGCGTGCTGCTCGAACAGGGCGGTGGAGATTTCCTCGCCCCGGTGGGCGGGCAGACAGTGCAGCACCAGCGCGTCCGGCTTGGCGTTTTCCAGCAGACGGCCGGTGAGCTGGAAGCCCACAAAATCCCGCAGACGCTGCTCGCTCTCGGCGGTGCCGGGGGCGGTGGTGTTCCATGCGGCGGTAGCTACGATGTCCGCATCCCGCACGCCCTCGGCGGGGTCGGTGGTCAGGTGGAAGGCATCGCCGTATTTGTGGGCAAACATCAGCACATCCGCCGCCGGGCGGTAGCCCGGGGGACAGACGCAGGATACCTGCATCCCCGCCAAAAGGCCGCCCACGATCAGGCTGTTGGCCATGTTGCTGCCGTCGCCCACAAAGCAGAGCTTCAGCCCTGCCAGCGTGCCCCGGCGCTCCCGGATGGTCATCAGGTCAGCCAGCACCTGACAGGGGTGGGCGTAGTCGGTCAGGCCGTTGATCACCGGAATGCCGGAAAGCTCGGCCAGCTCCTCCAAGTCCCGCTGGCGATAGGTGCGCCAGACGGCGCAGTCGTAGTAGCGCCCCAGCACCCGGGCGGTGTCCCGCAAAGGCTCGCCGCGCCCGGCCTGTAATTCGGCGGTGTTCATGTAGTTGCCAAGGCCGCCCATCTGGTACACGCCCACCTCAAAGCTGGTGCGGGTGCGGGTGGACGCCTTAGAGAACAGCAGCGCCACGCTTTTGCCCGCCAGCAGCGGCTCGGTGCGGCCCGCCTTGCAGTCCGCTTTCAGCTGGTCTGCCACATCCAGAATGTGGGTCAGCTCGGCGGGGGAAAGGTCGCTCATTTTCAGCAGATTTTTCATGCCTGCTCCTTCGGAGCCGTCGGCTCCATCGTGCCCAGCACCTCGGCCAGCACCTCCAGCGCCATGTCTACTTCGTGCTCGGAGACGGTCAGCGGCGGCAGCAGACGCAGCCGGGTCTTAGCGGTAAGCACCAACAAGCCCTTTTCACGGCAGGCAGCCAGCACATCCGCAGCCTGCACATCAAAGAATTCGATGCCCACCATCAGGCCGATGCCGGAAATGTTCTTGACATGGGGCAGCTTTGCCAGACCGGTGCGCAGCTGTACGGCGCGCTCGCTGACCTGTGCAAGGAAGCTCTGGTCCAGACGGTCCACCACCACGTTGGCACCGGCGCATACCACCGGGTTGCCGCCAAAGGTAGAGCCGTGGGTGCCGGGGCCCATGCCCTCGGCTACCTTTTCATTCATCAGCACCGCGCCAATGGGCAAGCCGCCGCCCAGCCCCTTGGCAAGGGTGACGATGTCCGGCTTGAGGTTATAGTGCTCACAGCACAGGAAGGTGCCGGTGCGGCCCACGCCGGTCTGCACCTCGTCCACAATGAGCACAAGGTCTTTTTCGTCGCACAAAGCGCGCACGGCCTGTACATAGTCCGGGTCCAGCGCCATCACGCCGCCCTCGCCCTGAATCAGTTCCATCATCACGGCGCAGGTGTGGCGGTCCACCAGTTCCCGCAGCGCCTCGATATCCCCCGCCGGGACGTACTGGAAGCCCTCGTTGAAGGGACCGAAGTAGTTGTGGAACACCTCCTGCCCGGTGGCGGTCAGGGTGGCAAGGGTGCGGCCATGGAAGCTGTTGACCAGCGTGATGACGTTGTAGCGGTCTTTACCA
>ERZ791906.2245-NODE-2245-length-11437-cov-3.562203_pt1 | contig 11437 bp, 10 predicted proteins | sample MGYA00510146_ERZ791906 | MGnify/ENA primary metagenome ERZ791906 (study PRJEB30046, sample SAMN00792096) | human gut metagenome | study: EMG produced TPA metagenomics assembly of the A metagenome-wide association study of gut microbiota in type 2...
AAAGCTTTCCGGAACATCATTGAATTCGTTTCTTTCACGTATCCCAGCCATGATTATGATTGCTATTGTAAAACCAACAGCTGTTCCTAATCCACTGACTACAGAATCTAAAAGCTTCTGACCAATATTAAGTCCTGCTGCTGTGTTATAGTTCTGTACGTTAGTAAGTGCAATACCAAGTACTGCACAGTTAGTTGTAATAAGTGGAAGGTATACACCAAGTGCTTCATAAAGAGATGGTGATGTCTTCTTTAAAAACATTTCAACAAACTGAACAAGTGCAGCAATTACAAGGATGAATACAATTGTATTCAGATATGTAAGCTTAAGCGGTGTAAGTATACAGTCATATATAAGACTGCAGACAGCTGATGAAATAGTGATAACGCCGATAACAGCGCCACCCATTCCTGCTGCTGTGTTTATCTTCTTAGAAACTCCAAGGAAAGGACACAAACCGAGGAACTGGCTTAAAACTACATTATTGACAATTGCTGTACTTACAGCTATCAATAATAACTGTGAAAAATATCCCATATTTACCTCCCTTAGTTATTCTTAGCCTCAGCCTTAGCTTCTTCTATCTCTTCTGTGTAGTCAGGAACTTCTGCAGGCTTCATGCCTTTATTTCTCTTAATTCTGTTCATAATTGCAATCATGAATGCAAGAACAAAGAACGCTCCTGGTGCAAGGATAAAGATACTTGCTGGTGTGTAACCGATTGTTGAGAGATCAAATAATGCGTTAGTACCATCTGAGAAAATTGTACCGCCACCGATAAGCTCTCTTATTGCTCCAAGGATTGTGATAGCAATTGTGAATCCAAGTCCCATACCTATTCCATCAAAGAATGAAGGAATTGGAGGATTCTTAGAAGCATAGGCTTCCGCACGTCCAAGGATAATACAGTTAACAACTATAAGAGGAATATATATTCCAAGTGAGTCGTACAGACTTGGCAGGAAGCCCTGCATAAGGAACTGTACCATTGTAACAAATGATGCAACGACAACGATGAACGCTGGCATTCTTACACCATCTGGAATAGCCTTACGAAGTAATGAAATCATAAGGTTTGATAATGCAAGTACTACTGTAGAAGAAAGTCCCATACCTATACCATTGATTGCTGATGTAGTAACCGCAAGTGTAGGACACATACCAAGTGTAAGTACCAGGGTAGGATTCTCTTTAATAATACCATTATAAAGTCTTTCTATACATTTATTCAAAGTCCGCACCTCCCTAGTTTCCTGCCACAAGCTTGTAAACTGCAAGCGCATAATTTACACCCTTTGTGACTGATTTAGAAGTAATTGTAGAACCACCGATTGCATCAACATTAGCATTGCTTTCTGATGCTGAACCATCTGTTACTACTGAAAATGATGCAACTGCATCAGACTTAGCTGTAAACTGTGATGTAAATGATGGATCCTGTTTAGCTCTCATACCAAGACCAGCAGTTTCGCTGATTGAAAGGAATGATACTCCAAGTACCTTTCCATCTGTTGAAATACCAACTGTAAACTTGATATCTCCGCCGTAACCGTCACTATCTGTAACTGTTACAACATAACCTGCTGTCTCGCTGCCTTTCTTTCCTATAGCAACTTCATTGACCTTATCCTTAGAGAAGTCAATGTCTGATGAAGCATTAATATCATCATCAGAAGGAAGGGCATTTATTGTCTCGAAGCTGTCTGCTTCTGCAAGAACTGCTTTGTAAGCCTTTTCCTTGGCATTCTCGTTAGCCTTTGCAATAGGATCAAGTGTTATCTGATATACAACACCAAGAAGAATTCCGGCTACAAGTGTTATAGCAAATAAAACTAATGCATCTTTAACTATTTTCTTCATCTTATGCAGCCTCCTTTGCTTTCTTCTCTGGCTTCTTCTTACCAAATGACTTAGGAACTGTTACTCTCTCAATAAGAGGAACTAAGAGGTTACAGAAGATAATTGCATATGAAACGCCTTCTGCTGAACCACCATACATTCTGAAAATGAATGTAAGAAGACCTAAGCAGCAGCCAAATACAATTTTACCATTAGGTGTAATTGGTGAAGTTACATAATCTGTCGCCATGAAGATGGCACCAAGTAAAAGTCCACCACCACATACTTCCTCAAGCATGTAGATTACATCGAAATGATGTCCTGGTGCAAAAAGGAATATAAGCGCTGCAAATACACCTACATATATTACAGGTATTCTCCAGTTAATAACCTTTCTTGCAAGTAGGTAGATACCACCTAAAAGAAGACAGATTGCTGAAGTCTCACCGATAACACCACCTGTTGTACCAATAAACATCTTAGCTAATGAAACAACGCCTGTTGATTCTGCACCAGGCTTAAGGAGTGCAAGAGGTGTTGCTCCTGAATATGCGTCTAAAAATCCGTTAGATGTAACAAAATTAGTCATCGGGCCTGTATATGCAATAAGAAGGAAACATCTTGCTGCAAGAGCAGGGTTCATGAAGTTCTGTCCAAGTCCTCCAAAAAGCTGCTTAACTACGATAATTGCAAATACACATCCTACGATTTCAAAACCAACATTTAATGTTGATGGAATATTTAATGCAATAAGAAGACCTGTTACTGCTGCACTTAAATCTGTAACAGTAACTTTCTTATGCATGAAATACTGATATAATGCCTCACATGCTACACAAGTAACAATACCAATTACTATACGAAGCAGTGCATCGAGGCCAAAATTAACTATACCAAATATGCTGGCAGGAGTTAAAGCAATAAGAACATCTCTCATTATTGTCTGAGTAGTATTCCCGCTTCGCACATGAGGATTAGTCGATACGTTAAAAATCTCACTCACTTTGATTGCCCACCTTTCTACTTCTTTCTTCTGTTAGCAAGTACTGTACTTCTCATAGCCTTAATCTGCTGTGTTAATGGTCTCTTGGCTGGACAGACATATGAACAGCTTCCGCACATTACACATTCCATACCATCGAACTTAGTAAAGCCTTCTTCATCATTACGAGATGCAAAACCGGCAAGCTTTGCTGGAAGAAGGTGTTCCGGACATGCCTCACCACATTTACCACATCTTATACATGCAGAAGACTCTATCTTAGATACGATATCATTCTGGAATACAAGAAGTGATGAACTTCCCTTAACAACAGGTACGTCAAGACTGTACATGGCAAATCCCATCATAGGACCACCGGAAATATATTTCTCTGGTTCTCCTACAGGACCACCGGCAGCATCAAGAAGCTGTCTGTAATTAGTTCCTAACCATACATAGAAGTTGCCAGGCTCTTTAACTCCGTCACCTGTTACAGTACATATTCTCTTAGTAAGAGGCTTACCTTCTATAACTGAAAGATAGATTGAGAATATTGTATCAACATTATGTACGATACAGCCTGCATCAGCTGGAAGCATGCTTGAATTAATAGCTCTTCCTGTTGTTGCATATATAAGACTACGCTCTCCTCCCTGTGGATACTTAGTCTTTAATGGCTTAACTTCAATATCAGGCTCAGAAGCTGTAGCTTCCTGCATGATTCTTATTGCCTCAGGCTTATTATCTTCAATACCGATAATTCCCTTAGCATGGTCAAATATCTTAAGAGCAATCTTAAGACCCATAACAACCTTGTCTGATTCTTCTAATAATCTTCTGTAATCAGATGTAAGGTAAGGCTCACACTCTGCTCCATTAACGATAATGTAATCTATGGCTTCAGGATTCTTTGGAGAGAGCTTAACATTAGTTGGGAAACCAGCTCCTCCCATACCTACAACACCAGCAGCCTTGATTCTTTCTAAGATAACGTCCTTAGTAAGATCTTCGAACTTCATAGGTGTATATTCAACTTCTTTGAATTCGCCATCATTCTCGATAATGATAGAATTGCACTTACCGCCTGTAGCCAATGTTCTTGGCTCAATAGCTTTAACAGTACCTGATACAGATGAATGAATGTTCGCAGAAACAAATCCACCTGCCTCGGCTATCAGCTGGCCTGCAAGGACATAGTCGCCCTTGGCAACAACTGGCTTAGCAGGTGCGCCGATGTGCTGTGAAAGCGGGAACACCATCTCTCCTACGGCTGGAAAGAGTTCTTTGATTGGTTTATCCTTAGAAAACTCTTTACCGTCATAAGGATGACATCCACCTTTAAATGTACACTTTCCCATGACATATTTCTCCTTATAAAGTTTTTATTAAATAGTATTTTATCTCAATAAATAGCAAAAATCTACTTTTTTTTGTGTATATATTCCTATATAATAAGAGAAAATGAGTACTTTTTTAACAATCGGTTTGTCTAATCAAACCTAAAAACGAGGATTTTTTATGATAACTATTAATGATACCCTGCACACAAACGCAGACACCGCAATGCTTAAAGCAATATGTCCGGATACCGACAGCATCTGCTTTTTTGATATAGAAACCACAGGATTTTCAAGAAATTATAATATAGTATACCTCATAGGCGCTGTATATTTCCGTAACGGAATATCGCATTATTTACAGTGGCTTGCAGAATCCGATTCCGATGAAGCTTATATTTTATCTGCATTTAATGATTTTTTAAAAGATTTTCATACATTAATACATTTTAATGGGGATGCCTTCGATATTCCCTTTATTACTGAGCGTGCAGCACATCTTAATGTTGCACTTGACCTTTCACATCTTGAAAGCCTTGACTTATATAAAACTGCCAGAAAATGTAAATCTATTCTGTCACTTTCTGACTATAAGCAGAAAACCATTGAACATTTTCTTGGAATAGAACGTGAAGATATGTATTCAGGCGGTGAACTTATTGATATATACAGAAAATTTGCAGCAAAACCTTCTGATACAGCACATAACGAATACAGGAAACTTCTCCTTCTTCACAACCATGACGATATAGAAGGAATGCTAAGCCTGCTTCCACTTGTTTCCTATTATGCAATAATTATGAATTCTTACACTGTTGACAATGCTGTCATTGATAAAGATACTGATTCCGATGGAAATGTGAGCCTTCGGCTGATTGCTGAATGTTCTCTGCCGGTAGGCGTACCCGTGGACAGGCATATATGTCTTGACAATATACATATTCTGATTAAGAACCGTACATTAACTCTTGTAATCCCGGTTATATCAGATACTTTGAAATATTTTTTTAAAGACTATAAGAATTATTTTTATCTGACATCAGAAGACGAAGCCATTCACAAAAGCATTGCACAATATGTAGACAGTAATAACCGTGTTAAATGCTCTGCTTCTAACTGTTACACCAAAAAGACGGGCATCTTTCTTCCGCTCTATGATAATTGTGATTTAAACATATTTAAAAAAGATTATTCTGCCCCGGAAAAATACTGCAACGCAGATGATATACTGTTAAAAAGCACTGATAACACAGAAAAATATATACATTCCGTTATAAATCATATATTTTCATAATTAAAAATGCGTAACCAGACTGATATTATTCCGGTTACGCATTTTATTAATTAGTCTTTCTGTAGAAGAAAAGATGGTCATAGCTGTATCCCATATCCCTATAACCGATTATCTGTTCAGTATTACCTACAAACAGACACCCATCAGTAACTAAAGATTTATTAAACTTCTCATATACATCTTTCTTGGCTTCTTCTGTAAAATATATAAGAACATTCCTGCACACAATAAGATGACAGCCTGTTGGATATGGATCCTTTAGAAGATTACTCTTCTTAAACTCAACACATCTTTTTATATCATCAGATATTTTATAAAACCTGTCGCCCATCTTTTCAAAGTACTTATCCTGAAATTCCTTAGGAAGTCCCTTTATGCTGTTTTCACCATATACACCATCTTTAGCCTTCTCAAGAACCTGTTCATCAAGATCTGTCGCAATAATCTTAATATCCCTCATAGGTACTTTCTTTGCAAGCACCATAGCAAGTGAATATGGTTCATCACCAGTAGAACATGCCGCACTCCATACCTTAAGTCTTGGACCGAACTTACTTATCAGATCCGGCAGTATAACATCCTCCAGCGTCTTCCACAGATTCGGATTTCTATAAAATTCAGATACATTAATCGTAATATAATTAACAAATTCTTCTCTTAACCCTGTATCTTCCTTTATTGCCTTACAATAACTATCGTAACCATCATACTTATGTCTTGCAATAAGTGTATCTATACGCCTCTTCATCTGTTTTTCCTTATATGCATTAAGGTCAATAGTTGTAAGACTCAGGATAAATTTCTTAAAATCCTCATAATCTTTAATCATAATCCCTCTTTTCTACATCGTTCCACGAAACAAACGTAATGTAAATTATTCTTAATTCTGTTATAATTCTATCATATTTTCAAAAAACCTGAAAGGATTATTTATAAACTAATGGATAATGAATCGCTTTTAAAAAATAAAATAATGGACGCAGCCAATCGTTCCTTCCGCCAGAATATATATACTTATACCAATTTCCTGGATATCAACGAGCAGTCAGTATTCGCACAGATGAGAAACGCACTTAATTTCGCAGCTTTTAAAACATACGGTGGCAATGATGCATGTGAAAGACAGATGATACAGTTTGGTTCTTACGAAACTCTTGGCTATGAAGAGGAATTTCCCATAGCTCTTATAAAGATATCTCCTCTTATAGAAAAATATGCTGAATCACTGTCACACAGAGATTACCTTGGTGCTCTTATGAATCTTGGAATTAAAAGAGAAATGCTTGGAGACATAAATATAAAAGGCAAGGACGCCTATCTTTACTGTGTTTCACATATTGCTGATTTCATAATTGACAACCTGTCTACAGTAAAGCATACACATATCCAGTGTACAAAGACTGATATTAACGATATCGAATGTTCACCTGAGCTTGAAGATATTGAAGTTTTATCTGCAAGTGAACGAATTGACGCTGCCGTTGCCAGCCTCACAAAGCTAAGCCGAAGTCAGGCAGTAGAATTATTCAGGGCAAGAAAAATATTCATAAACAGCCGTCAGATGGAAAACAACAGCTACCAGTTAAAAGCTAATGATATACTTGTTATCCGCGGAACAGGCAAATTCATCTATCAGGGGTGCGGTAGAGAAACAAAAAAAGGCCGTATTTATCTTTCATTCAGAAAATATATTTAAAAAAAGGGCTGTGAGAACAGCCCTTTTAACATCTTTAATTACTCTTCTGTTGCTGGAGCTTCTTCCTGAGCTTCGTTGTCGTTAAGTAATGCCTTAATGCTTAAGCTGATCTTCTTATCAGCTTCGTTAAGGTCAACAACCTTAGCTTCAATTTCCTGACCGATTGAAAGTGCGTCAGATGGCTTTTCAATACGATCTCTTGAAATCTGTGAAACATGAAGTAATGCATCGATGCCATCTTCTAACTGGACGAATGCACCGAAATCTGTCATTCTTGCAACTGTTCCCTTAACAACATTACCTACAGCATACTTCTCTGCTGCGTTATTCCATGGATTAAGGTCTGGATACTTAACTGAAAGTGCAATCTTATCTCCGTTAATCTCTTTGATAAAGCACTTAACTGAATCACCAATCTTGTAAACCTTCTTAGGATTCTCTGTTCTTCCCCAAGACATCTCTGAGATGTGAAGAAGACCATCTACACCGCCTAAGTCAATGAATGCACCGAAATCTGTAACATTCTTAACTGTTCCTTCGATTGTATCGCCTTCCTTAATCTTAGAAAGAACTGCCTCTGCTGCTGCCTTCTTAGCTGCAACAATAAGCTGCTTGCAATCACCGATAATCTTTCTGTTCTTAGGATCATATTCAGTGATAACAAATGTAACTTCCTTACCATTATATACAGATAAATCCTTAACAAATGTATCTGAAATAAGGCTTGCAGGAATAAATACTCTTGCTTCATCAACGATAACCTCAAGACCACCCTTGATGTTCTTAGCTACACCTGTAATTGGCTCCTGATTATTAAATGCATCTTCAAGTTTCTTATTACCATTATCTGCAACAAGCTTTCTATATGTAAGAGCAACCTGTCCCTCACCATCGTTTGATTTAAGAACCTTAGCCTTCATCTCATCTCCAACTGAGACTACAGTAGTAAGATCCACATCAGGAGCTGATGTATACTCTGAACGAGTAATGATTCCATCAGATTTGCCACCTATATTAAGTACAATTCTATCTGGCTTAACTGCAATAACTCTTCCGTCTACCACCTCTCCTGTACGGATTTCCTTCCATTCTTCGTTATCTAACATCTGTGCAAAGCTTTCTTCTGACATTAGTATAAACCTCCTCAATGATATTGTTTGGGGTTGATGCCCCGGCTGTAATACCTATGCAGTCTGATGATTTGAGCTTATCAAGCTCAAGGCCGCTAAGAGTCTGAATGTAAAAGGTTTCCTGACATTCCGTCTTGCAAATTTCATACAGTTTACGAGTGTTTGAACTACTGCTGTCCCCTATAACAATCATAGCATCAGCTCTTCGAGCAATCCGTCTTGCCTCGTTCTGACGCTCCTCAGTTGCATTACATATCGTATTACTAATGCAAATATTGTACTCTTTTTTCTTTATAATTTCAACTAATTCTTGAAATTTATTGTAATTAAATGTCGTTTGTGCTACAATACATACCTTTTTCCCAGATTCTGCCTGATATTTTTCTGCCTCTTCCGGGGTTGCGATCACAGCCGTATGCGGATCAAGCGACCAGCTTTTGATTCCTTTTACTTCCGGATGCTTTTCATTCCCGATAATTACGATCTGCGCCCCTTCGGCACTGTGTTTTTCCACAAGGCGGTGTATCTTTAACACAAACGGGCAGGTTGCGTCCACCAATGTATAGCCAAGTTCTTTTATTTTTTCAGATATGCCCTTTTCCACTCCGTGTGCACGGATGATGACCGTTCCGCCATGCGCCGCCCTCTCTTCGAGTTCTTCTACGCTCTCTAAAACAGTCACTCCTTTTTCTTCCAGATCACGCACCACCTCTTCATTGTGGATGATCGGACCAAATGTATAGATTGGCTGTCTCTCTGCGGCACTCATTTCAAGCTGCTCATACACGGTATCGACCGCGCGCTTTACGCCAAAGCAGAAACCTGCACTTTTTGCCAATGTTATCTTCATATTTTATGTTTCCTTATCTTGCCTCTGAATAAACCTGATAAATGGCATCTACCACTTCATCAATATTCATTTCCGAACTGTCAACCAAAACAGCATCCTCTGCCTGACGAAGCGGTGATGTTTCACGATGCATGTCACGGTAATCACGGTCAATAATATCTTTTTCGATCTCTGCAAGATCACAGCTTACTCCTTTTTCCGTCAGCTCATCGTATCTTCTCTTTGCCCGTGTCGCAGAACTTGCTGTCAGATAGATTTTGACCTGTGCGTCCGGAAGAACACACGTTCCAATATCTCTTCCATCCATGATGACATCTGCAGACTTTGCAAGCTGACGCTGGAGTTCCACTAGCTTTTTGCGGACGACCGGATAGACGCTTGTGGAAGATGCCATATTTCCAACTTCCTCATTGCGGATCACACCATTTACATTCTCTCCATTTAAAAGTACCTGCTGTTCTCCGTTTTCATAAGTGATCGTGACATCCACGTCCGGGCATGCTGCCGCGATCGCTTTTTCATCTTTTGCATCAATGTTATGCTGTAAAAAATAATATGCCATCGCACGGTACATTGCTCCCGTGTCCACATAGATAAATCCAAGTTTTTTCGCCAGCCGCTTTGCGATCGTGCTCTTTCCTGCTCCTGCCGGTCCGTCAATTGCAATATTCATACTCATGTTTTATTCTCCTTTTACATTTTGCTGTGTTTTTTATTTTCTATTCTTTTGTCCATAACAATCCATAGATTTATAACGCTTTATCCTCTGTTATCTTTCATCCGGCTGCGCCGCTGAGATTCCCGCAAGATAACCGGTGGACCATGCAATCTGTAAATTATAACCACCAGTCATCGCATCCAGGTCTAACACCTCTCCGCAAAAATATAAATACGGCACCAGTTTTGATTCCATCGTAGACGGATTGACTTCTTTTACTTTCACGCCGCCCTTCGTGATGATCGCTTCGTTAAAATCACGGAGTCCACACAGTGTGACCGGGAATGCCTTGATCAGTCCGATAAAATGTCTGCGTTCCTCTTTGGTGATCTCATTGACCTTTTTCTCCGGATCGATTCCGCTAAGATCCAGCATGACCGGAATCATTTTAGCCGGGAAAAACCCACCAATGGAGTTTTTGAACTGCCTGTTCTTCGCCTCATCAAACTCTCTTAACAGACGGTGATCTAACTGTTCTTCCGTAAGTGCCGGCTTTAAATCTATAAACATAGAAAGTTCTCCGGCCGTAAGAGACGGTTTGATAGCTGCACTCGCCGATAAAAGCAGCGGCCCGCTGACACCAAAGTGTGTAAACAGCATCTCGCCAAACTCCTGATACAGCAGTTTTTTTTCATTTAAAATGCGTACTTCCACATTTTTTAATGAAAGTCCCTGCATCTGCCGGACATAGTCTTCTTTTGCGAGAAACGGTACCAGTGACGGCCGGATGTCCGTGACGGTATGTCCTGCTTCTTTTGCAAAACGGTAACCATCTCCTGTAGAGCCGGTCGTCTGATAGGAAAATCCGCCTGTCGCAATGATTACTGCATCTGCCGGCATTGTGGTTCCATCTGTCAGCTTTACGCCTGTGACAATGTTTTCCGGTGCATCTTCTCCGGATGATTCCATAAGCAGACTTTGTACCTGTGTATGCAGCATTACTTTTACTTTTTTCTCTTTCAGCACTTTCTGCAATGTTGCGATCACATCCGAGGAATGATCCGAAACAGGAAATACCCGGTTGCCACGCTCTGTTTTTGTCCTCAGTCCGTTTCTCTCAAAAAAATCAATGACTCTTTGATTGTCATACGAATAAAAGGCGCTATATAAGAACTTTGCATTGGTCATAACATTTGCAAAGAGATTATCCATATCTCCCGCATTGGTAATATTGCATCGTCCCTTTCCGGTAATGAAAAGTTTTTTCCCAAGTTTTTCATTCTTTTCAAGCAGAATAACCTGACTGCCGGTTTCCGCTGCGGCGATCGCAGCAAACATTCCAGCCGGTCCCCCGCCTATTACAATGATTTTATTCATGAAAATCGCTGTCTCCTATTTTTGCATAACGCATTTTTATGGAATCGTCAATCGCATTGATCTCATCATTTTCATAGACCTGATACTCATCCCAGATTCCTTCTAACATTTCTAATGTCTTCGCAACATCTCTCTGTTTTTTCATACAGAGTGCCACGATCAGGGCATTGATCACGCTGAGTGGTGCAACCAGTGAATCCACAATAGACGCCATATCACTGTCTGCGATCAGATTACAGGACGAATACAAATTCATCGGTGAATGCACACTGTC
>ERZ791906.2258-NODE-2258-length-11368-cov-2.549368_pt1 | contig 11368 bp, 10 predicted proteins | sample MGYA00510146_ERZ791906 | MGnify/ENA primary metagenome ERZ791906 (study PRJEB30046, sample SAMN00792096) | human gut metagenome | study: EMG produced TPA metagenomics assembly of the A metagenome-wide association study of gut microbiota in type 2...
TTTTGTTATTTGTACTGGCGGATGGCTGGAATCTGGTCATTGTAAATCTTGTGAAAACATTTTATTACTAGGAGGATGAGGTATGACAGTTGATCTTGTTGTGGAACTTGCAAATAAAGCCCTTTATACCGTCATATTAACGTCAGCTCCGGTACTTATTATTTCGCTTGTGATCGGTCTGATCGTCAGCATTTTTCAGACCGTCAATCCAGGAGCAGACACTTACGTTTGTACCGAAGATCGTTGCAGTTTTTGTAACGCTGATGATCTTAGGACACTGGATGCTGAACCAGATGACGAATCTCATGGTGGATATGTGGTCGGACTTTTCTGTTTATATCAGGTAATGGATCATGATAGAGTATAGTTTTTCAATCCAGGAACTTGAAATATTATTATTATATTTTGTCAGAGTGACATGTTTTATTTATGCAGCACCGTTTTACAGTATGAATAATACACCGAATCAGTTTAAGATCGGTCTGGGATTGTTTGTGTCTTATCTGCTTTATGCAGTGTCATTGCCGCATCAGGAACTGGTTTATGGGACTGTACTGGAATATGCGGTCATTGTGATGCGGGAAGCACTTGTCGGTCTGATCATCGGATGGGGCGCAAATATCTGCAGCTCCATTGTTTTATTTGCGGGACGTCTTGTCGATATGGAGATCGGTTTTGCCATGGTCAATGCGATCGATCCGACGACGAAGGAAAATGCTACGATCTCAGGCTTCTACTATCAGTATACGGTAATGCTTCTTCTGATCGTATCCGGTATGCACCGCTATATTTTGCAGGCGCTGGCGCAGACTTATGAGCTGATCCCTGTAAATGGCGCGGTTTTCCGGTCGGAACCGCTGATGAAGGCTGTGATCGGCTTTATGAGCCAGTATATCAATATCGGTTTTCAGATCTGTCTGCCGATTTTCTGTGTGACGCTCATCGTCAATGTTGTACTGGGCATTTTGGCAAAGGTGGCACCGCAGATGAATATGTTTGCGGTCGGTATGCAGATCAAGATTCTGATCGGCCTGGGCGTTATGTTTCTGACAGTGGGCATGCTGCCTTATGTCAGCGATTATATTTATAAAGAGATGAAGATCATGATCGTCTCATTTGTGGAGGCAATCATGCCATGATAGAATACAGACTACAGTTTTTCGCCAAAGAAGGACCGGGCGGAGAAAAAACAGAAAAACCAACGGCAAAAAAGCTGGAAGATGCCAGAAAAGAAGGACAGGTTGCAAAGAGCCGTGAGGTATCCAATGCATTTATAATGATCGCACTTTTTGTTCTGCTGAAGTTATCTCTTTCTTTTCTGGGGGATCAGTTTTTGGGCAGCTTTGAAGATGCTTATAATTATATTCCGGAAGTGGTCGGACTGACAGACGGTAAGATACGGAGCGGAGATTTTTCCATGCTGCTGTTTCATATGCTTTTGCGGATGCTCCTTACCATGGCTCCCTTTCTTGCGGTCGGTTTTGTGGTTGCGTTTCTTTCTGATTTTTTCCAGGTAAAATGGAAGGTAACAACAAAACCTTTGCAGCCGAAATTCAGTAAGATGAATCCGATCAACGGATTTAAACGTATTTTTTCCGTCAATTCTCTGATGGAGCTTTTGAAATCTATTCTGAAGATCGGACTGATCAGTTATGTGGTTTATACGACGGTCAGGGACAAGCTGCAGGTCATTTACCTGCTGTTTCACATGACACTGTGGCAGGGAATTGCTGCTGCCGCTGATATCGCGATTTCAATCGGTATGAAGGTATCGATCGTTTATGTTATTATCGCGGTACTTGATTTTTCATACCAGAAGCATAAATTCAATAAAGACCAGATGATGACAAAGCAGGAGATCAAGGATGAATATAAGAATGCTGAAGGAGATCCGGCTGTAAAGGGGAAACAGAAACAGAGAATGCAGGAAGCTTCCCGCAGGCGTATGATGCAGGATATCCCGAAAGCAGATGTGGTTATCACAAATCCGACGCATTTTGCGGTAGCGGTCCGGTATGATGCAAAAGAAGCAGCAGCACCTGTTGTGCTTGCAAAAGGAGAGGATCATCTGGCGGCGAAGATCAAGGAAGTTGCCAGAGAAAATAAAGTAGAAATTGTAGAAAATAAACCACTTGCCCGTATGTTGTATTATAATGTGGATATTGGGCAGCAGGTACCGCCGGAACTGTATCAGGCGGTTGCGGAGGTGCTGGCAATGGTTTATCATATGCAGGGGAAGATATAGGATAAATCGTTTCTTAAGATAAGAAAAAAATATGATCAGGAAAGGAAGGTGATGGAATGAAAAAAGCAGATCTTGCAGTTGCAGGCTATGTCCTGGCGGCATTTATTATGTTGATCGTGCCAATTCCATCAGGTCTTCTTGATGTTCTGCTGTGTATTAATATGGCAGTAGCGTTTACGATCATGTTTGGCAGTATGTTTGCAAAAGAAGCACTGGATATGTCTTATTTCCCGACAGTTCTGTTATTCACGACCATATTCAGGATTTCCCTGAATGTATCTTCCACCCGTCTGATCCTGACAAGCGGCGATCCGGGTAATGTTGTCCGTACATTCGGACAGTTCGTAGGTGGTAATGACCTGATCATGGGTGCGATCGTCTTTATTATTCTGATCATCATCCAGTTTATGGTCATTAACAAAGGTTCCGAACGTGTGGCTGAAGTAACGGCGCGTTTTACACTGGATGCCATGCCCGGTAAACAGATGGCAATCGACGCGGACTTAAATACAGGCGCGATCACTGACAAGCAGGCAAAGGAACGACGTGATAAGATCCAGCAGGAAGCCAGCTTCTTCGGTTCCATGGATGGTGCGGTCAAGTATGTAAAGGGAGATGCAACCGCAGGTCTGATCATCACCGCCGTGAATATTGTCGGTGGTATTCTGATGGGAATGTTCCGTCAGGGGCTTGATTTTAATACAGCACTGAATACTTACGCAGTTCTGACGATCGGTGACGGACTTGTCAGCCAGATCCCATCTCTTCTGATCTCCTTATCAACCGGTATTCTGGTGACTAAGGGCAGTAAGGATGCAGATTTCGGTGCAGCACTGATCAGTCAGCTTTTTGGCGTACCGCGTACGATGTATATGGTAGGTGCGGTACTGATCGGCCTTGGTATTGTGACACCGCTGAATACGATCATTTTTGTCGGAGTAGGTGTTGCTTTTGTGGTAACGGGACGTATGATGGCAGGTACGATCGAAACGGCGCAGATTGAAAATGAAGCAAATCAGGAGGAGATGGCGGCAGAGGAGATCAGACAGCCGGAAAATGTTACCTCGCTTCTGCAGGTCGATCCGATCGAGCTGGAGTTTGGTTATGGTATCATACCGCTGGCTGATGTCAATCAGGGTGGAGATCTTCTTGACCGTGTTGTTATGATCAGACGGCAGATCGCACTTGAGCTTGGTACGATCGTTCCGATCATCAGACTGCGTGACAATATCCAGCTGAATCCGAATCAATATATTATCAAGATCAAAGGAATCCAGGTCAGTGAGGGAGAGATTCTGTTTGATCATTATATGGCCATGAATCCCGGGTATGTAGAGGAAGAGATCACAGGTATCAAGACGTTTGAACCTTCCTTCCATCTGCCGGCTGTCTGGATCACAGAAGGACAGCGTGAGCGTGCGGAAAGCCTTGGTTATACGGTAGTCGATCCACCGTCCATTATTGCAACTCATCTGACAGAAGTGATCCGCCAGCATATTGCAGAGCTTCTGTCCCGTCAGGATGTACAGAATCTGGTGGACAACTTAAAGGAAAGCAATCCTTCCATTGTGGAAGAACTGGTGCCAAAGATGCTGGGACTTGGCGAAGTACAAAAGGTATTGCAGAATCTGCTGCGTGAAGGCATTTCTATCCGTGATCTGCTGACTATTTTTGAAACACTGGCAGATTATGCCCAGACAACGAGAGATACGGATGTTCTGACCGAATATGTCAGACAGAGCCTGAAGCGCGCGATCTCTGCAAAATATTTCCCTGCAAATGAAACAACAAGCGTGGTAACACTGGATCCGAAGGTCGAGCAGGAGATCATGAGCAGTGTCAAGCAGACGGAACAGGGCGCATATCTGACACTGGCACCGGAGCGGACAAAGGCGATCATGGCAAGTGTTCAGACGGAAATCGATAAACTGGAGAGTCTCGGTAAAAATCCGATCATTATTACTTCACCGATCGTTCGTATGTATTTTAAACGGTTGACAGAGGATTATTTTAAAGATTTGATCGTTGTTTCCTATAATGAGGTGGAGACAAATGTTGAATTACAATCAGTTGGGATGGTGACCGCATAAATGATCATAAAAAAATTTCAGGCAAAAACAGAAGAGGCAGCGCTTGAGCTGGCAAGAAAAGAGCTTGGCAGCGGTATTGTTGTCATGAATGTAAAAAAAGTGAAAAAGAAAGGTCTGTTCAGCATCTTTAAGCCACAACAGATAGAAGTGACGGTGGCTCTTGAGGAAGAGGAAAAACAGAATTTCCGCGAAGCGGTTGCGAAAGTCAGTGAGATCGCCAGACAGAGTGAAGCGGCTGGAAACACCCGGAGCGCGAAAACGGAACCGGAACAGCCGGCAAAGCAGGGAAAGGCAGAGCCGGGATCACAGCCGGAGAAACAGAGACAACAGGAGAAACAGAGGCAGCCTGAGAAAAATACGCAGACAATTGACAGCAGACAGGAGAGCGCGATCGAAGAAAAACTGAGCACCTTACAAAATCTGCTGGAAAAACAGATCGGCAGCACGCAGGAGGAAGAAAAGGAAAGCGAAGGAGAAGAAAAGAAAGAGGACAGTAATGTCGCCTTCTTCCATCTCCTTTATAAAATGCTGCTGGATAATGAAATCGAAGAAACGTATGCAAATCAGCTTGTGGAAGAGTTGGATGGCAGCGTAAAGCCGGATATGCCGATCGATTATCTGCTTTCCGTTGTGTATCAGAAGATGGTGCTGAAATTCGGGCAGACCAAAACGATACAGTCGGCAGAAAAAGGGCCAAAGCTTGTTTACTTCATCGGACCGACCGGTGTCGGAAAAACAACAACGATCGCAAAAATCGCGTCCCGCCTCAGCGTTGTGGAAAAGAAAAAGATCGTGCTTCTGACAGCGGATACATACCGGATCGCAGCGGCAGAGCAGCTTCGTACATACGCCAATATCCTGGAAGTTCCGTTCCGGATCATTTATACGCCGCAGGAGATCAGAACTGCGATAGAAGATTATGCGGCATATGACTATATTTTCGTGGATACTTCCGGGCATTCCCAGAAAAATACGGATCAGAGGGACGATACACTGGCACTTTTACGTGCAGCGGACGGCCAGGCAGAAAAGGAAGTTTATCTGGTTGTCAGTGCAACAACCAAGTACAGAGATTTATTGAACATAGCAGATACATATCAGAAGCTGACAGATTTCAGACTGGTATTTACAAAGCTTGACGAGACACAATGTCAGGGAAATCTGTTTAATCTGCGTCTGCATACGGATGCACCGATGTCTTATGTGACATGTGGGCAGAATGTCCCGGATGATATCGGTGAATTTGACGCGCAGAAAACCGTGAAGCTGTTATTAGGCGGCAATCAGTTCGAGTAAAGGAGGGCGATCGTTTGGATCAGGCATCACAGCTTAGAAATATCATAAAAATGAATCAGGAGCGCCCCCGTCCGCTTGCACGCGTCATTACGGTCACAAGCGGGAAAGGCGGTGTTGGAAAATCAAATACAAGCATCAATCTGGCTATCCAGTTAAAAAAGCTGGGACAGCGTGTTGTGATTTTGGATGCGGATTTCGGACTGGCAAATATTGAGATCATGTTTGGCGCAGTGCCACAGTTTAATCTGAGTGATCTGATCTATAAGGGAAAGGATATCACAGAGATCATTACATGGGGACCGGGCGGAATCGGTTTTATCTCGGGTGGTTCCGGTATTGCGGGACTTTCTAATCTGAATCGGGAATATCTGGCTTATATTATCCGCAATCTGGCAAAGCTGGATTCTATAGCGGACGTGATCATTGTGGACACGGGAGCGGGCATTTCGGATGCTGTACTGGAATTTCTGGTGGCGAGCAGTGAGGTGCTTCTGGTAACGACACCGGAACCGACCTCCATTACAGATTCGTATTCTCTGTTAAAAGCACTCGGGCGTCATCCGCGTTTTTCCAATGAGAATACAAAGGTTATGATGATTGCGAATAAGATGGAAAAGATAGAGGAAGGGCAGATTCTTTATCAGAAGCTGAATACGGTCGTGACAAGGTATCTGAAGATGGAGATTTCTTATTTAGGTACAGTACCGCAGGATGTGCAGCTTGAAAAAGCAGTGATGCAGCAGATGCCTGTTTCTCTGCAGAACGAGAATGCAAAATCTGCCAAGGCATATGAGCGGATCGCGGCAAAGCTGATGTATCCGGGGGAAGGGGAACCTGCTGTAAAAAAACGTGGTATGGCTGCGTTTTTTGCACATTTTATCGGAAATACACCGCAATAAAAACAGGAGAAAATTATGTTGACAAAATTGATTTTACCGGGAGAAAAAATCGAATTACAGTCGATGGAGAAAAGTATACTGGGCAGCGCTTCAGATAAGAAAAGTTATATATCCAGAATTTATGATGTATTGTCCGACGATCAGTTTGAGGTTTTGATGCCGATGGAGCAGACAAAACTAATTCTGCTTCCTGTAGACGGGGAATATGATGTCTGTTTTTATACCAAGCAGGGATTGTATCAATGTTATGTCAGGATCGCAGATCGTTACAAAAAGGACAATACCTATATTTTACTATGCGAAACAATCTCCAATCTGAGAAAACATCAGAGAAGAGAATTTTATCGTTTCTCCTGCATTCTCAATATGAGCAGCAGGGAACTTGTAGAGGAAGAGCTTTCTGCGATAGAACAGAACAAGCAGTACATTCAGGCAGGACTTCCGCTCAGACAGAGTGTGGTGGTGGATATCAGCGGCGGAGGGATTCGTTTTGTATCTGATTATAAATATGAAAACGGGACACTGATCTATCTGACTTACAATCTGAGCAGTGAAAAGATACAGAAAACATATAACCTTGTGGGAAAAATCCTTTCTGTGAAGGAACTGGAAAACAGAAGAGGCACCTTTGAGCACAGGGTACAGTATATCAACATAGATAATCAGCAGCGGGAAGAGATTATTCGTTATATTTTTGAAGAAGAACGAAAGAACAGGCAGAGAAAAAATGGATAATAAGAAAAAAATACTGGTTGTAGATGACTCTGCACTCATGAGAAGAATAGTATATGATATAATAAATTTGGATGAACAATTCTGTGTGCAGGATATGGCTGCAAACGGACTGGAGGCAATCAGTCTGATGCAGAAAAATACATATGATGCGGTTATTCTTGATATTATCATGCCGAAGCTGGACGGGATCGGTGTCCTGAAGGAGATCAACCGGCTGGGGCTTCGGGAGCGTGTGGTAATGTTCAGTTCCGAAACCAGAAAGGATGCAGAGATTACTCTGCAGGCACTGGAGCTCGGTGCGGTGGATTTTATCCATAAGCCGGATTCCATTCTGGAGGCAAAAAGGGATACGTTTGTTGGACGGTTTCTGTCAATTTTATCTTCTGCTGTGCAGAGCAGATCGCAGCCGAAAAAAGTGACGGTCGGGGAAAGCAGCAGAAAACAGATCAAAAAGCAGAAGGTCATACCGGATGGAAATGCGGTTGTGGCGATCGCCTGTTCCACAGGCGGACCGAAGGCACTTGCCGAGGTAATACCGAAATTGCCACAGAACCTGGATGCCCCGGTTCTGATCGTACAGCATATGCCGGAGGGCTTTACCAAATCGCTGGCACAGCGTCTGGATGAACGCAGCCCGCTGCATGTCATGGAAGCGGAAAATAACATGGAAATCCAAAAGGGATGCGCTTATATTGCAAGAGGCGGTAAGCATATGGAGATTGTGCGGCGGGATGGAAAACATTATCTGATCCTGAAGGACGGACCCGCACGGGAGGGTGTCCGCCCATGCGCCAATTTTATGTATGAATCGCTGGCAGAGTCCGGTTATGCGCGGGTTGTATGCGTTGTAATGACCGGAATGGGAGCAGACGGAACCGCCGGCATACGGAATCTGCATCAGAAGAAACCAATTTATGTGATCGCACAGCAGAAAGAAAGCTGTGCTGTATACGGAATGCCGCGCAGCATTGTGGCATCCGGATTAACCAATCAAATTGAACCAGTAGAAAATGTGGCAGATGCCATTATAAAAAGCGTGGGGGTAAAATGATATGGACGTAACGCAATATCTGGAAATCTTTCTTGACGAAACAAAAGAACACTTACAGAGCCTGAGTGATCAGTTTATGATCCTCGAGCAGGAACCGGACAACATGGATACCATCAATGAAATATTCCGTTCCGCACATACCCTGAAAGGCATGGCAGGTACGATGGGATATAAGCGGATGCAGACGCTGACACATGATATGGAAAATGTGTTCTCGGAAGTCCGTAACAATACGATTAAAGTTGACGGTGCCATGGTAGATCTTTTATTCCAGTGTCTGGATGCACTCGAAGAGTATACGGAGAATATCCAGAATACGGGAGATGAGGGTACCAATGACAATGAGCATCTGATCAAGGCGTTGAATGATTATCTGGCTAAAAACAGCGGTGATGGCGCGCAACAGCCGGCAAAAGAGGAAAAAAAGGAACCTGTAAAGGAAGAACCGAAGCAGGAAGCAGGCGCAGATCCGGGCAAGGAAAAATGGCGGGAGATCAAGCTGGGCGATACAGAGCATACTGTTATAGCAGAAGCAAAAAAACAGGGAAAGAAATGTCTCGGTGTGACGGTTTATGTGCAGGAATCCTGTATTTTAAAAGCGGCAAGAGCATTCCTTGTATATAAAGCACTGGAAGAGCTGGGCGACATGATCGTTTCCGTTCCGAGTGCACAGGATATTGAAGATGAGCATTTTGAATTCGACTTCAGCGTGATCATTCTGACAGATGCAGATGCAGAGACTGTAAAGAATGCAGTTCTCAATGTATCTGAGATTGAGGCTGCTTATGTGGGAGAGGTAGAGCCTGTGCAGCCGGAAGAAGCAGTTCAGCCTGCGGCAATTGCCGAAGTACAGCCAAAGGAAGAAGAACAGCCAAAGAAGTCAGCACCTGCAGCACCGGCAAAGGCAGCAGATAAAAAGCCAATCTCCAAACCGATCGTTAACAGAACGGTACGTGTGGATATCGAAAAACTGGATGTTCTGATGAATCTGGTCAGCGAGCTGATCATTGCGAAAAACTCTCTGGTATCCACTTCATCCCAGGAAGGCATTTTGACAAACAATACATTTAATGAGCAGATCGAATATCTGGAAAGCGTGACAACAAACCTGCATGAATCTGTTATGAAGGTACGAATGGTTCCAATCGAGACTGTCGTACAGAAATTCCCGAAGATGATCCGTGATCTGTCCAAGAAGCTGGATAAGAAAATGCAGCTGTTCATGTCCGGTGAAGAGACCGAGCTTGACAGAACTGTGGTAGATGAGATCGGAGATCCGCTGATGCATCTGCTTCGTAATTCCGCAGACCATGGTCTGGAATCTGCTGAAGTCCGTAAGGAGAGAGGAAAGCCGGAAGTTGGATCGATCTTCCTCGATGCTTATCAGGATGGAAATAACGTTATTATTGAAGTAAGAGATGACGGTAACGGAATCGATGTGGAAGCAGTGAAAAAGAAAGCGATCGAACGTGGTACGATCACTCCGGAGCAGGCAGAAAATATGGCAGATAAAGATATTATCGGGCTGCTGTTTTTACCAAGTTTCTCTACATCAGAGAAAGTTACTGATGTATCCGGAAGGGGCGTTGGTCTTGATGTTGTAAAATCAAAGATTGAATCCCTGAGCGGCGAGGTTGAAGTAAAAACAAAGCTGGGAGAGGGAAGTACCTTTATTATCAGACTTCCGCTGACACTGGCGATCATACAGGCACTGATGGTAGAAGTGGGTGGCGAAAAATATGCGATCCCGCTTGGCTCCATCCAGACGATCGAAGATGTGGAACCGGCAGAGATCAAATATGTACAGGCAAAAGAAGTGATCAACCTGCGTGGTACAGTTATTCCACTGATCCGTTTAAATGAAGTGCTGGATAATGAATCTACTAAGAAACCGGATGAGAATCTGCTTGTGATCATTGTCAAGAAGGGTGATAAGCTGGCAGGTCTTGTCGTAGACGAACTGATGGGACAGCAGGAGATCGTTATCAAGTCACTTGGCAATTATATCAATAAGAATAAGATCATCAGCGGTGCAACGATCTTAGGTGACGGCGAGATCGCTCTGATCCTTGATACGAATGCATTATTATAAGGAGGGGCAGTATGGACGAATTAAAAGAGCAGTATATGACAACACAGTTCATCGTAGTCCGTTATGGAGATGAGCAGTTCGGTATCGATATCAAATATGTGGATAATATTGTCCGGATGCAGCGTATTACACGTGTGCCAAAGGTGCAGAGCTACATAAAGGGTGTGATCAACCTGCGTGGCGAGATCATTCCGGTCATCAGCCTGCGGCTGAAAATGGGACTTGACGATGATGAGATCACGAAAGCAACACGTATCATCATCATCAAGCTGGAAAGCGGAGACAGTATCGGTGTTTTAGTGGATGCGGTAGAAGAAGTGGTAACACTGGAGCAGTCCCAGATCGAGAAGGTTGCTTATGATTCCAAGGATAAAAAAGCGAATTTTATCAACGGAGTCGGTAAGGACAAAGACAGGCTGATCTCCCTGCTGGATGTCAATGCAACATTTACAGATAAGGACGGACAATAACAGAAGCATTACATTTAGAAAAAGGGGGGGTATATATGAGTAAATTTGATTTGAATCATGTATCCCAGCAATATTTTGACATTTTAAAAGAACTGGGCAATATCGGTGCCGGTAATGCAACGACAGCTCTGGCACAGATGCTTGGCTGCAAGGTGGATATGAAGGTTCCACAGGTCAAACTTCTGAAATTTCAGGAGGTTGGCGCGGTCATGGGTGGCGAGGAACAGATCATGGCAGGTGTTTATCTGCTGGTAGAAGGTGATATTACCGGAAGCATCATGTTCCTTCTGAAAGAAGACGCAGCCCATGATCTTGTGAATAAGCTGATGGGCGTATCCGGTCCGGACAGCGGAGAGTTTTCAGAGATGGAGCTTTCTGCCTTGAAGGAGATCGGTAATATTATTACGGGTGCTTATCTGAATTCCTTATCCATGCTGACTAATATGAAGATCATCCCATCGGTTCCCGATCTGAGCATTGATATGGCGGG
>ERZ791906.2259-NODE-2259-length-11366-cov-2.563964_pt1 | contig 11366 bp, 8 predicted proteins | sample MGYA00510146_ERZ791906 | MGnify/ENA primary metagenome ERZ791906 (study PRJEB30046, sample SAMN00792096) | human gut metagenome | study: EMG produced TPA metagenomics assembly of the A metagenome-wide association study of gut microbiota in type 2...
TCTAAAACAGATACTTTGACTTCTCCTTCGCAATCTTTTCCTTCGTTGATCACATCCAGCGTTGCGTTCAATACCTGGATTTCCCAGTTTATCGCATTGAGAATACTATCCAGAAACTTATCCGTATCATCCAGTCTCTGTCCGGATAATTCTTTAATCAAAATTCCTACATTTTTAACAACTTTGTCATTATAGGAAACAAGTGTCTCTAACGCCTCCAGCTTTTCTGTTCTGCTATCCTCCATGATTGCCACCTGACCTTGCGGTCATTCCTTTCGTAAAGTATTTATAAATCTATATTTATTTATCGGCTTTTTCTTCAAATACCTTAATACAACTTTATTCGTGTCCCGCCAGAATACATTCGATCACTTCGCGGACTGCGCCGCTTCCTCCTTGGCGTTTCGTTACATAATCAACGATCGCTTTTACCTCGTCCATCGCTCCCGGCACACTGGCAGAAAATCCTACCGCCTCTAAAAGCTCTTTGTCATTGATGTCATCGCCCACATATGCCACTTCCTGTAACGAAATTCCATACTGTCCGCACAGTTCCTTTACTACGGCCAACTTGTCTTTTATTCCCATTTTAAGGATATCCAGATGCAGTTTTTCTGCACGTCTTGCGACCAGTTTCGTATTCTCTCCGGTCACGATCCCGCAAAGGATGCCTTTTTCACGCATCAGACGCATCCCAAGACCGTCCAGCGTCGAAAACTTCTTTAACTCATCCCCGTTTTCCGAATAATACATTCCGCCATCCGTCAGACAGCCATCACAGTCTGTCAGAAACATCTTAATTGTTTTTTTTGCGTCCTGACCGGTTTTTTCCTGTGCCACACGTAAACGCCGTTCCAGCATTTTTTCAATGATCTGCCAGTCAGATGGTTCATCGATCTCAAAAAAGGTGTCCTCACTCATCTCCACTGCCTTGACTTTGCCGGAAATACGGTTTCCTGTCTCACACAAACGCTCTTTGGATGTGATATAAAATGCCCCGTTTTCGACACAGTATCCGTCAAATTCCTGTCGTCTCGGACGATGGAAATAATCATAATTTAATGCCTGTGCCGTTCCATCTTCTGCCACATTCCAGTTAAACCGTTTCTGCCGTACCACAGAGAGCACACTGTCGGTGTCCTCTTCTTCATATAATGCAAATCCCCGGTCCAAATCCTCTGCGGTCAGAAGTGGCGATGTTGCCTGGATCAGCACAATATGGTCAAACGCATGCTCATTCGCAAACTCCAGCATTGCAAATTCTGTCGATGCCGTGTCCGAAGCAGACTCCGCGCTTCGTCCGATCACTTCCAGTTTCTGAAATGCTTCATTTTCCTCCTGCTGCTTTACCTCAAGCAGTGTCTCCCGGATCTTCTCACTGTCCGTTGCCACATATACTTTGTCGATCTTTGCACAGCCGCAGGCTGCCGCTACCGTCCAATATACCAGTGGCTTTCCACACATTGGTTTGATGTTTTTAAGCGGGATCGATTTGCTTCCTCCCCGCACTGGAATAAATGCTACATTCATCTCTTGTCTCCATTTCATCGTTATCTTTTACAGTCTTTTTGCAAGTGCCCTTTGTAACTTCTCATTGTCCTCGCGATCTCTTATCGCGATCCGGATATACTGCTTTCCATTGTCAATCTTTCCGCTCAGATCTTTGATCAGGATATTATCTTTTAACAGTTCTGCTGCCAGTGCCTCACTACGCTTTCCATTTGTCAGCTCACACATAAAATAATTTGCTGCGGACGGATATACCTTAAGTCCTTTTATCTTGCAAAGTTCCTGATAAAAGAGAGCCCGCTCTTCTCTCAGCCAGACCAGTGACTGTTTATAATCGGCTTTATATTTATCCAGTATCTGCATGAAAAATTCTCCAAGTGAATTAATATTCCATATCGCCACTTTTTTCTTTAGTACCGCGATCATCTTTTCATCATAACTTGCCAGGATACCCAGCCGCAGTCCAGGCACTCCATAGGATTTGGAAATGCTCTTGACCAGATACAGCTTCGGATATTTTTTCATCATGCGTTCTGACAGCATGGATGCACTGGTATCGTCCGCAAAATCAAGAAAACTCTCGTCTAAGATCAATGCGGTTCCATTTGACTTACACCAGTCTAAAAGTTTCCTGATCTCTTTTTTATCCAGATAATGTCCCGATGGGTTATCCGGATTGATCAAAACCATTGAACTGACCGGATGCTCTGTAAAATAGCTGCACAGGCTGTCTACATCATAAGAAAAATCATGTTCTCTGCTGTCATATACCACATATCTGCCATTGCAGCGATGTGGGTATTCCTCAAATGTCGGGCTGATCACACCCACAGTTCCCTCTAACTCAGTCAAAAGTTCCTTGATCAGCTCTGCCGCCCCATTTCCGATCACGATATGCTCTTCCGATACGGAAAAACTCTTTGCAGCCAGAAGGCTGTTGACCCGCATACCGGATGGGTACTGTCTTACCAGCACATCAAAATTTGACTTCATCTCATTCATCATGCGCTCGGTCGGAAAATACGGGTTTACCAGATAACAATAGTCCTTCAGATGAGGGAAACGCCAGAATCCACCGTACCGTGAGGTTAATGTATGATAACGTTCTACATCATCCTCAAGGAATAAAAGTTCTGCGATGTCCAGATCCTGAATATCGTCTATCTCATACCACTGTTCGCCGTGCAGACGTTTTGCCTTCAAGGTGTTTTTATCCAGAGTCAGGATCAGCTTGATCACCGTCTCATAGTATTCGTTGTTTCCCATTACCTTGGCATATGCCTCCAGAAACGGGACATAGACATTTCTGGAAAAATCCGCGCTGAGTTTATAGATGTTAACAGTCTTATAATAATGCGCTTTCTCCGAGTATTTTAGCAGCTTGCCTGGAATGAAATCCAGAATATTGTCTTCCTCATCTACCACAACACAGGTTCCGTCCATCCAGTTCTCAAACTTATCCACAAGGACCAGCGTGTCCCTTTCATCCTCAAGCAGCAGATCAATCACACTCTCCTCAAAGATCAGATCAGACTCCAGTAAAAGTGTGTCTTCGCATCCAAGCTGTTCCTTCGCCAGAGCCAGTGAAAAAATATTATTTGTCTTGTCGTACACATCATTGATGATAAATTCGATTGGTGTACTGATATCCAGTTTGTTTACGAATGTCATCAGATTTTCATACTGGTATCCGACCACCATAATGATCCTTGATAATCCCTTTTTATCAAGGATACGCAAAACACGCTCCACCAGTCTTACCCCACCAACTTCTACCATACACTTTGTATTTTCTCTGGTTAATTGCCCCAAACGTTTTCCCATTCCTGCTGCCAGAATAATCGCCTGCATCTTTTTTCCTCCGCTCCTGAACGTATCGCCGTTCTGTTGATTCTTTTTTACAAAAATTATATATATGTTTCGTCTATTTTGCCGATATATTTATTATATCTTATATTATCACAATTTGAGGAGTAATGCATATGAATTTTCCTGCTGAATTTTTTCAAGATGAATATCGCTGCGATTTTCTTGTTCCAGAGTTGATGAAACGCGCCTGGGCGACAGAAATCGAGATTTTGGAAGTCGTGACACAGATCTGTGAGAAATACAACCTGCAATACTTTGCTTATTATGGTACACTGCTCGGTGCTGTCCGACATCAGGGTTTTGTTCCATGGGATGATGACATTGATATCTGCTTAAAACGAAGTGACTATAATACTCTGGTTTCCGTTCTGCCCGATGAATTACCGGAAGGCTTTATCACAGACGGACTGCACGCTGCTGATGCCACACGCAGATTACAGACCAGCATCATTCACACAGCAGTAAAAACAGATCCATCCTACTGGTCTCTTCCAGATTACATCAGACGATTTCATGGTTTTCCGTTCCGCGGAACAAGCATTGATATTTTTCCTCTTGATTATATTCCAAGAGATCCGGATACCTTTCTTCTGGAAAAACTTCTACTCGGACGCATTTTCGTACTTTTGCGTGATTTTGATACCTTACCGGAAGATACAAAAGAAGCCCGGATTGTGGAACTGGAAGAACTCACTGCGACAAAGCTGCCGCGAAACGAGACGACCAAATGGTCTTTATTTCATCTTCTTGAGGCGATTGCTTCCATGTTTGACGAAAGTGAATGTGACGAACTGGATCTATGTTTCCGTATTCCCTATGAAAACAAAGATCCTCTGAAAAAAGAATGGTATAATGAAACGATCTACCTTCCTTTTGAAGGTTTCCAGATCGCCGCTCCAAAACATTACCATGAAATATTGACTACCTACTATGGAGACTATCAGGTACCGGTCAAATTTACACAGTCACACGAATATCCATTTTATAAAAAAAGTGAACAGGAACTGACTGCCATTCTGACGCAAAAAGGCTTTCAGGGTAGTATCTGTGATTTTATCCACAATATTGATTCCTTTCACATTCTTGAATCCAAATAATTTTGAAAAGAGGACATCCCACCCATGAAGCAAAAACTTGAACAGGCAATCTTACAGCAGGACATTCCAGAGATCGAAGCCTGCCTGACACGTTATGAAGCCTGCAATCCCACCGACTTTGATCTTTTTTCTTACAAAATCTCACTGGCTCTGCTAAAAGAAGACTTCCAGGCAGCCTACGATCTTGCAAAAACGGCAATTACCCTCAATCCATTTGATGTAGAAGCCAATTATAATTTCATGGTCTGTGCCAGATCACTTGGGAAATACGCCGTCGCTTATCAGTCGTTCCTGATGATCCAGTTTGTGCAGATGCGATATCGGATAACAGTTATCAACGATGAGACACTGGCTGTATGGGAACAGGAATTTCAAATACTTGCTGCAGAAGACACTGACTTGGAGAACGAATTTTCCCGTATTGAGCAAAACCACCGCTATGCCATACTGGACCCTTTTAAGAATTATCAGGAAAGTCTGTGTGGAAAAATACTTACCTGTTATAATGGGCAACAATATTATATTGGGCTTGCTGACAACTGGTACGAATCATACTTTAACTTTTCGTTTATCAAGGATCCAATTCATGCCAAATGTGAATTATTCCCAATTGCCGATATCAGCACAAAATATGACATTCCTGCTGACCTCGGCAAGGTACTGGTTCCCATCTGCCTAAATTATGATCTCACACAGAAAAATTCCAATTACATTACTGATGCTGCAAAAGATCCAACAAAATTCTACCGGGAATCAGCACGAGAAAAATACTGCTATCTCCCTGTAGAAAATGGTACTGCACTGCGAACGGCTTATCCCACTGTTTTTGGCACCCCAATTCCATTGACGCACCCCGATGCAAACGGTCGAAAAAAACTGGTATTAAGCATTTTTATCGATAGTTTTAATTATTATCTGGTCAAAGATCTCGGTCTTGAAACACTAATGCCGGAAACTTTCCGATATTTTTCCAAAGGCATTATCTGTAATAATTATTACTCTGGTTCCGAATGGACTCTGCCGTCCATTGCGACCTACTGGACCGGAAAACATTCCAGTCATCACATGAACCTTATGGAGGACTACCGCTTTGACTTTATGAAAGACTCCAAAGTCCTGTCAGAATATTTTCACGATGCCGGATATGTGACCGCAAAGATCGGTGGAAACGATGCAGTTACTCCATGGCAGGGATACATCCGCGGGATTGACCGCTTTACCTATCAGTATTCCTCCCAGGCATACCGCACCAAAGAAGTTATCAGTGACGTCATCCAACAGATCGAAACCTTTAAGGATGCCTGTCAGTATATCTGGTTTGACTTCCTTGATCTGCACGATATTGCCGGGGGATTTATGTGTTCTCTTCCGGTGCAGTCCAGATTGCCACTGGCTGCACGACATATTGACAATGACATCACAACGACGGTAAAACAGTCATTCAGCCCTAACCGCCGGGAAATTTATATCCAGCAGTTACGCGAGTTAGATTTTTATCTTGGCATCCTGTATCAGTATCTGGAACGCAATTATAAAGATGAAGAGATCATCGTCTCACTGTTTTCCGACCACGGAACCGCTTTCATGGTGGAAGATGGGAAACCTTTCCTTTCCGAGCAGCGTGTCAATGTGCCATTTATGCTGCGTTGTAGCAATCTTTCTCCTCGGGTTTCGGATGAGCTGATAGAAACTGCCGATTATACTGCTATTCTGTGTAAACTAGCCGGTATTCCATATCACTTTGAGGGAACCGATGCCAATCTGCCCCTTACATTTGGTGGCAAACAGGAACGCGACTATACGTTTTCCCAGAACATTTTCCCGGGTGACCCTTACCGTGCCGCTTTACATGGAAAGGATTTTCATTTTTATATGGACTCCACCATTCCGGTATCGCCTGACCTTCGCATTGATCTGACCGGCCGGAAATGTCTTCTTACCGATACTAAGGGACACCCCGTTCAGGATGAAGTCCTCATGAAAAAATATGAAGCCATTATAAAAAAAGAGATTGCTCATCTTTTGATCTATCCTCTCGCAGGTAATTGATAATAATCATAGACTTTGGCTCGTTGCTCGCGTAAATAACACAAAATGGAGGGAAACATATTCGTTCCCCTCCATTCTATTGCCGTAAACATTTTCTATTCTTTTGCCAGTCTTGCATCCACAACAGCCTGCTGCTTCTTGTAAAATGGATAGTTATGACCATCTGTCCATTGCGTTGGTTTCTCGTAATCTCCATACATATTTCTTAGTACCGCGTCATACTCCTTTGGCACTGGAATTTCACTTGTCTCAAACGGTAATCGGATACTTTCACTATACCACTCCTGTTTATAGCGACGGCTCGATCTATTTAAATAATAAATCAGTTCTGCATAGTCTCCTCCGTCATCGTTATACATCTGCAGCACTCCATCTGCCACACGCAGTAGCTGATGCCATATCTTTTTCGTGCGGTCAATAGTTACTCCACACATATCTTCTATTATTCTTATCGTTTCCTCTGTTTCATCTTTTGAATAAATCGCTTTTATTAACATGCGAAGCATACTGCACTGTATATCTTCTTCATCTTTATCTACAGGCAGCTTATCCAATGGGAAAATATCCACTCCTACCGCATAAGGACATCCATGCCAGCGTTCCAGATACTCCTTAGTATAATTCACATAGTTTGAATTGACAACTCGCGCAAATATCTCGTTGTACTCTTCGTTCGCATAAATACTAAGCAAAAAGCATCCATCCGGACGTTCTCCATTAAAGATTCGTAAAAACCGGTTATAGTCATCTCTTTTCATTACAATATCAATGTCATCGTCCCACGGAATAAAGCCTTTGTGCCGGATTGTTCCAAGCAAAGTTCCCCAGTCGGCAAAATACTGTATGTCATATTCTTTACAAATCCGATCTATGATTTCAAGCACCTCTATTTGTGCTGCCCATGCTCGTTTCATCATTTCTTCTATGTAAAATCCTTCTCTTTCTTCTCCCCTAAAATAGAATTCTGGAAATTCTGCCATATGCCTGACTCCTTACCTTTCCGTGTATTCGCGAAAATGATGCTTATAAGTTATCTTTTATAATATCGGCATTTCAGGAACAAATATTAGTCTGTCAACAGATTTTTTCGCACATATATACCTGCAATTCCATACCGCTTTTCATTGCGAATCTTTTTAAAATCTTTTATACTATTAGCAGATAACACATCGGAGGTCATACACTATGCAAACACCAAAAGAAGAGATGATGCAGCTCATCTCCACCTGCATTGAAAATCAGGATTTTCAGACAGCCCGCGAATGTCTGAAAATTTACAGTAACTCTTTCGGAGCGGATGAATTCTTTGATTCCTGCACACTGTCACTCCTTAATGATAACGGACCCAGAGTTTCTCTTATCTGCCTTGATGTCAGTGCCTCTACGTTAGAGGATTATCTTGCAGTCGAGCCCTATAAGAATCTTGAAATCATCGACTTTGTCGGCAAAGATTATATCAATGACCTCACGACTTACCTTAAAACATGTAGCAGCAAATATTTATGCTTTCTGGAAGAGAACCAACGCTATGAGGCATCAAGGATCGCATCCATGGTCCGTCATCTCGAGCAGATACCGACATTGAATGCCGTTGTCTGCACGCGTAACCACATAGATAGCGATGGCGAGATCATTGCACATCCTGATTACGCTTATGAAGATACTCTCGAGAATAAAATTCTTGATGGAAAGCTTCTTTTGGAATATTCCATCCATGCAAATGTCAATCTGTATGGCACCCCGTCAACACTGGTATTATCTGTCGCATATGCACAGGGACTCCTTTTGTCTGACGCTCATGTAACACCTGATATCTGTGCCATGTCACTTCTGTACCAATTATTACTTCCGGCATGTATCGGCTATCTGCACACACCTTACGTTTCGACATTTTTGGAAAATTATCGTGATACCTCTGAAACACAGCTTCACTACGAAGCGTACATCCGTTTTCTGTCTGACAACGGACAACTTTCCTGCAATACGCCGGCACATGTATCTACCACATCTCCTGCTCCTCTGAAAGAGCCTCTTGCCCGTGACATTACATTTATCTCCGGAACATGCGGTGGAGAGTTTTTCAATATTAAGCCCATTGCAGAGGAAGCCAGCCGCCGTGGTTTTCATGTGCATTTTACAGAAGACCGATACGCAAAAGCAGAGATCGGTATCTACTCCCAGCATATCTGCCATCCTGAAAATTCAAAGTTTTCTGTTATTCTGCTACACGATATGGCACAGGGTAGTGACTCTTGGCCAAATCTCTGGGAAGTAGAACGGTGGAATAATTTTGACATTGGAATTCTTCCAGGCAGATCCTGGGCAGAACGCTGGACAGATTGCAGCTGTTTCTACTATACGCATCCCCGCAGTGGTGTCTATGAACTGGGCTATCCAATGAGTGATACCATACATGGCGAAGAATTGCAGAAACGCGCATCTGAACTTCGCCGTGAACTTGGACTAAAATATGACTACACAATCCTCTATGCCCCTTCCTGGGAAAATGACGGCAAGGAAGATGATTTCATACAGGCATTATCCTCTCTGAAAGTCAACCTGATCATCAAACAGGCATGCTGGAATTTTCTTCCCGAGATCCAGGCAAATGTCGAGGAAATGCGTAAACTGCACGAACATCATTATGACAATGTCTATTATATCGAGCAGGAAGAGAGCATCATGAACGCGATCGCTCTCTGTGATCTTCTGGTCTCTGAGGAGTCAAGTGTCATGGCAGAGGCAATCCTTCTTAACAAGCCAAGCATCGCTGTAACTGACTGGTTGATCCCTGATAAAACTCCAAGCCGCAAAGCAAGCGTTCCTATGGACTATGTTATCAAATGTCATAAGGCCGAACTCCGTGACACCGTAGACGCTGTTATCTCACATGAAATCCCATGTGAGGAATACATAAAACGTGGCTGGCGCACTTTCAGTAATGCCGGGAACTGTTGCAAGGATATCGTCGATGCCATTGAATATTTTACACAGGGAGCCGATTTCGTTTCAACCGGGGACGTTCCCGACTTTCTGTCCAAGCAGGTAACTGCTTCCCGCTACACCCGCTGTACTATGTGGAATTAAACGGACGGCTGGGTTTTCGGGAAATATTGACCACCTAAAAAATTAGTAAAGATAATTGGAGAATTGATCATGAAATTACTCTTCCTTGATTCACCTTCTTTCGGGAAATTGGATCTGATTGATGCTTTTGAGCAACTGGGATTTACAGTTCAGCTTTTTAACCATGAAAAACTGCACGAATATTGGATGACGCTTTCGACAACTTTGTCGCACAGGACTGCTATGACTTTGTTTTCTCGCTCAACTACTATCCATCCATTTCAAACGGATGTAACCGCAATCACTTAAAATATCTGTCTTTTGTATATGACAGTCCGTTGGTTTCCCTGTATTCGTACACGCTGATCAACCCATGTAACTATATCTTTCTCTTTGACAAAGCTCTTTACCTTGATTTTGCCAAAGAGGGGATCACTACCATATATTATCTGCCTCTGTGTGCAAACACTGCACGTCTGGGTGCCATGCAGCTTCCTTCTGACAAGCGTTCTATTTTATCCAGTGATGTCTCTTTTGTCGGCGCACTCTATAATGAGTCCCATAACTTTTTAGACCGCATGACAGATCTGGATGACTACACCAAAGGCTACATCAATGCCATTATGGATGCCCAGATGAAGGTAAATGGCTATTTCTTTATTGAAGAGCTCTTAACCCCTGACATTATCGCCTCCATGAAAAAATCTCTGGAATACCATACGCAGCCGGGCGGCACCGAATCGGATGCCTATGTCTATGCCAATTATTTTCTAGCGCGAAAGATCACGTCGATCGAGCGGCAGAACCTGTTAAAAGCCGTGTCCGAGCGTTTTGACACCAAATTATACACACATAATCCAACCCCGGCACTTCCTTCCATCCAGAATATGGGAGCTGTCGATTATTATGATGTGATGCCGCATGTATTCAAAAACAGCAAGATCAACCTCAACATTACGCTTCGCAGCATCCGTTCCGGTATGCCGCTGCGCGCATGGGACATCCTCGGAGCCGGAGGATTTTTGCTGAGCAATTATCAGGAAGATTTCTTTGATTTCTTTGTGCCGGGTGAGGACTTTGATTTCTTCGACGGAACAGAAGACCTTTTAACCAAGATCGAATATTACCTGTCACATGAAAAGGAACGGAAAGACATTGCCGAAAATGGCTTTTGCAAAGTCGCCAAACAACACACTTACCTGCACCGGGTACGCACCATGCTCGAAACCGCAGGACTTTAAAACACCGATATTTTTGATAAAGGATAGATTTTATGACTGAGCATGACCTGCACATTACCATTTGCAATCCAACTTATAACGAGTCCGTGTCTTTGCAATTTTTAGACATCCTTCTGGACGAAACGCTGCTTTATGACAGCACGATCTATGTCCCAACGGCATGTTTTGAAACAGTAAGCACCCGAAATCACCGCCTGCCGTGCAAGCAGGTCTATGAATTGCTGCTGCGCCTTGCCACAGAGTATCCGGTCATTCTTACTGCGGATGCACCGGCTGACCTGGAGCAATACAGTGTACTTTCTTCCTCACCCGAACCAGTCACGTTTGATTCCTTAAAAGCGGATTGTTATATCGTCTCCCGCTACAAACAGCTCCTGCAGCAACAGGACTATTTTGATGCGGCTGTCAGCAGCCTGTTAGAGCTTGCCCAGTCCATCCAGAAGCAGGAAGAACTGGTCTCGTATCTTTCGGATATGCTGTCTGAAGCACCTGCCTACCAGTACCTCTATGCCGGAAGCCAGCCGTTTTTAATCTA
>ERZ791906.2265-NODE-2265-length-11315-cov-3.469982_pt1 | contig 11315 bp, 10 predicted proteins | sample MGYA00510146_ERZ791906 | MGnify/ENA primary metagenome ERZ791906 (study PRJEB30046, sample SAMN00792096) | human gut metagenome | study: EMG produced TPA metagenomics assembly of the A metagenome-wide association study of gut microbiota in type 2...
TAGAGCACTTGACTTTTAATCAAGTTGTCCGGGGTTCGAATCCCCGATGCCTCATGAAGATGAGAAGCCGTCACACTGGAGACAGTGTGGCGGTTTTTTGTGTAATAGCGAATTCCAAGGAATTTCCTATTACACAAAAAGGCACTAACGTGCCAATGATGCGCACTCACGCGAAGAAGAAATAGGAAATTTCGTTTAACATTCATGTTAAGTAAAAAAGCCATTCAGACAGGAGTCTTTCTTGAATATATAATTTCTTGTTTTCGGATATGGCAACTGTTATAATTGATTGAAAACAGAAGCAAATAGAAAACCAAAATGGAAGTAAGAATAGAACTAGGCAAATGCAGAAATTTTAAAATGGAGAAGAAAAATGGAGCCAAACAAGATGAAACAGAAACGCCGGAAATATTTATATGCAGCGGCGCTTGGCATGACGTTCCTTTTGAACTTGAGCGGATGCAGCCGCCGGTTCACGAACTATCCGGAGACAGCCGGAACGGTAGCAATCGTGGACAGTACAGAGCGGGAGACTGTCCGAGATGAAAATGGAGAAAATCCAGATCAGCCGATTGATTTAGATAACCTGGGGGAACAGCAGTCGGCGGCAGAAATGGAAGCATTAGCTGCGGCGGAGGCGGCGGAGCCGGGCGTGGAGGAGCCGTATCTGGACGGGGGAGAGCTTCGGCTTTTAGCGTGTGCGGATATCTGGCAGAACCTCTCCTGCGTTATGAAGACGAAGGAAGGCGCGGTGATCGTGGTAGACGGCGGTCGTGATGTCGATGCACCGCATTTGATTGAGGTTATTCAGGAGTTGGGCGGTCATGTGGATGCATGGCTTTTAACCCATCCGCACAGCGATCATGTGGGGGCGATCACGGAGATTTTAAACATGGATCCGATGCCGATCTCGATCGGTAAGGTGTACTATTCATTTCTGAATAAAGAATTTTTAGGTCAGGAGCAGGTTTCAAGACGGGATTCAGATTTGGAGTGTTATGATCAGATCACGGAAGCGATTGCGAAACTGCCGGAAGCAGAAAAATGCGGGACGCTTACGAAAGGGCAGAAGATTTCAGTGGCGGGCGCGGAGATCACAGTGATGAACGAGCCATTTGCCTGCACGGAAAATAGTTTTAATAACAGCTCGGTCGCGTACCGCGTGGAGATGGGCGGAAAACGGATCCTGTTTTTGGGTGATATGGGCTGGCAGGCAGGGGAAGATTTTCTTGCCAATCATACGCAGGAGGAACTGAAATCGGATGTGCTACAGATGGCGCACCATGGGCAGAGAGGCGTAGAAGAGGAGCTCTATCAGGAGATTTCACCGGAGGTCTGCTTATGGCCGACGCCGGACTGGCTCTGGGATAATGTGCAGGATGGCGTCGCGGGCGCTGGTTCGTATAAGACGCCGATTGTCCGTGGATGGATGGTAACATTAGGTGTGAAGAAAAATCTTTGTGTCAAGGATGGCGATCAGATACTGCGGTAGTTTTTTATAAAAGATTAAAATAAAATTTTAAAAAGTTGTTTTCAGGGAAATGAAATGCTTTTGGGATGCGGTGCAGCGGATAGAAATAAGACATGAACGAAAAAAGAGAGAAACAGAAGGAAGAAGAAAAAGTGAATAAAGACAGGAAAATGCGGTCGGAAACAATCATCCTACGTCCGGAAGTGCCGCTTTTAGAACGTTTATCCACCTATGCGGCGTCGGATGCCTACCCGTTCCACATGCCGGGCCACAAACGCCAGGTGAAAATGGGGATAACTTCCGTCCCGAATCCATTTTCGGTGGATATCACGGAGATTGATGGATTTGACAACCTGCATCATGCGGAAGATATTTTGAAAGAGTCGATGAATTCGGCGGCTGCGGTGTACGGAGCAGACCGGAGCTGGTATCTGGTGAATGGCAGTACGTGCGGGATTCTGGCGGCGATCGCGGCGGCGGTGAAGCCGGGGGAAAAAATCCTCATGGCTCGAAATTCCCACAAATCAGCGTATCACGCGGTGGTTTTAAACCAGCTGGAACCGGTATATTTATATCCGGAGGAGGTGCCGGAGTTTCAGATTCCGGGAGGGATCGAGCCAGAGCAGGTGGAACGAGCACTTTTGGAGCATCCGGAGATCCGGGCGGTGTTTGTGACTTCCCCGACCTATGAGGGGATCGTGTCGGATATCCAGGGGATTGCAGCGACGGCGCACCGGCATGGAGCGGCGCTGATTGTGGATGAGGCGCACGGCGCGCATCTGCCGTTTGGGGATGGGAACTATTTCCCGGATGGGGCGTTACAGGAGGGGGCGGACCTGGTGATCCAGAGTCTTCACAAGACGCTTCCATCTCTGACACAGACGGCGATTCTGCATCTGAAAAGCCAGATTCTGGATGCGAAGAAGGTGGAACAGTATTTATCGGTTTACCAGAGTTCCAGCCCGTCGTATATTCTGATTGCGTCGATGGAGAACTGCGTCCGGTATATGGCAGAAAAAGGAGCCGGGGAGATGGCGCGGTATGGTGCCCGATTGCGGGAACTCCGGGAAAAATTGGCGAAGCTAAAACATTTCCGGCTTCTGAAAGAGGAAATCTGTGGTGCGGCAGGTGTGTATGGATATGATCCGTCAAAACTGGTGCTATTTCCAGATTTTATGACGGGAACCAGACTGGCAGAGGTTTTGCGGACAGAGTACCATCTGGAGGCGGAGATGTCGAGCGGGCGGTATGTGCTTCTGATGACTTCGTTTATGGATACGGAGGAAGGATTTTCGCGTCTGGAGCGGGCACTTTTGGAGCTGGATGCGCGGGTGGAAAAGCTGGAGGCGGAAAGTGTTGGGCTGAAAGATGCAAAACAAGGCAGGCAGGAACCGTTTTCGGGAGCACAATTGAATCAGAAACCGAACCAAGAAAATGATTCAGAAAACTATCCGCAGCAGATGTGTCTCCCCTGGCAGGCATGGCATGGGGATGGCATGCTGGTGCCGCTTGAGGAGGCGGAAGGAAGGGCGGCGCGGACATGCGTTACCATTTATCCGCCGGGGGTGCCGATGCTGATGCCGGGAGAGCGGATTGGAACAAGGGAGATCGCGCGGATCCGTGAGGATTGGAAGCTGGGACTTACGGTGGAAGGAATTTGTGAAAAATCAGACAAATTGGATTTGTGGATAGAGGTTGTTATTTAGGAAATATCAGGTATTGATTCACCAGGTTCGCACATTTACTGTGCGAACCGTACGAAAACCTTGGCTTACAAGGCAAAAATCCTTTGTTGAAGACAAATTCGCACATTTGACATAAGAAACAGAGAAAAATCGGATTTATATATACGATGGAATGCGTGTGAAAATACTGGCTGGAAAGGCATAATAGGAAGATGGGACATATATTTTACGTGATGGGAAAGAGCGCGTCCGGGAAGGACACGATCTATAAGATATTGAGAGAGCGGCTGCCGCAGATCCGGACGGTGGTGCCGTATACGACCAGACCGATCCGGGCAGGCGAGCGGGACGGTGTGGAGTATTATTTTGTGACCGGAAAAAGGCTTGCGGATTTGGAGAAACAGGGAAAGATCATTGAAAAGAGAACCTACCAGACTGTTTATGGACCGTGGAGTTATGCAACGGTGGACGATGGGCAGATCGATCTGGGATCGCATGATTATTTCATGATCGGGACGCTGGAATCGTATGAGGGAACGCGGAATTATTTCGGTGCGGATGTGCTGGTGCCGCTTTACATTGAGGTGGAGGACGGTGAACGCCTTCAGCGTGCGCTTGACCGGGAACGGCAGCAGACAGAGCCAAAGTATGCGGAGCTGTGCCGCCGTTTCCTGGCGGATGAGGCAGATTTCAGTGCCGAAAATATGGAAAAATGTGGGATCCGGGCGGAAAACCGGTTTGAAAACCGCGAGCTGGAAGCGTGTGTGGATACGTTGGTAAGGGAAATTCGGGCTCAGGGATTGGCACTTTTGGAACCGAAAGTGCCGTAAGAAAACGTGGTGGCAGCAGGAATTTGCCGTATTTAAATGCGAAGCCACGGCAAATTCCGTTACTGGGCACGTATGCGTGAACAGTAACAAATTCGGAATTTCATCGTACTAGGCAGAGGTTAAATCTTGTGTTATACTAAGATGATAGAGATTTACAAATAATAAAAGAAGGGCATGATAGAAGGGATCCCAACCGATCCATACGATTGAAACGATTTTAGAATTAAAATCCAGAGTCCAGCCCTGAAAGGAGCATCAAGATGGCAGGTTTTCACGATATTATTGGACATGAGAAGATAAAAGAGCACCTTCAGAAGGCGATCGGGTATCAGAGAGTTTCACATGCCTACATATTGTCGGGCGAGGAAGGAATGGGACGCAAGACGATCGCGAAGGCATTTGCCATGACGCTTTTGTGCGAGAAACATGGGACGGAGCCGTGCATGGAATGCCATTCCTGTAAGCAGTTTTTGTCGGGCAACCATCCGGATGTGATCTGGGTGACACATGAGAAACCGGCGAGCATTGGTGTCGATGATGTCCGGATTCAGATCAATGATACGGTTTCGATCCGCCCGTACAGCAGTCCATATAAGATATATCTGGTCGATGAGGCGGAGAAAATGACGGTGCAGGCGCAGAACGCTCTTTTAAAGACGATTGAGGAGCCGCCGGCCTATGCGGTGCTGGTGCTTATCACGACGAACCCGGAGGTATTTCTGCCGACGATCCTGTCCCGCTGTATCCAGTTGAAACTTCGTCCGCTCAAGGATTCGGTGGTAAGCGATTACCTGACGGAGAAAATGGGCGTTTCGGATGGTCAGGCAGATATTTATGCGGCGTTTGCGAGAGGAAATTTAGGAAAAGCGATTCATCTCGCCTCTTCGGAGGAGTTTGCACTTTTGTACCGAGAGGTGCTGACGCTGCTTAAAAATATCAAGGACATTCCGATGCTTCTGGATTATATCCGCAAGCTGCAGGAGGACAATCTGGATCTGTATGAGTGCCTGGATTTCATGCAGCTCTGGTACAGGGATATTCTGATGTTTAAGGTCACAAAGGACATGAATTCGCTGATCTTTAAGGAGGAGTATTCAGCGGTCAGCAGTTGCTGCCAGAAGAGTTCCTATGAGGGGCTGGAAGAGATATTGAGTGCGATTGAAAAGGCAAAAGTCCGGCTGAATGCTAACGTCAACACCGATTTGGCGCTGGAGCTGATGCTTTTGACGATGAAGGAGAATTAAATTTATGATAAAGGTAATCGGAGTCCGGTTCCGCAAGGCCGGAAAGGTATATTACTTCGATCCGGCGCAGATGGAAATCAAGATGGGCGACCATGTGATCGTGGAGACCGCCCGCGGAATCGAGTTCGGAGAGGTGGTTCTTGGCGTCCGCGAGGTGGATGAGAAGAAGGTGATCCAGCCGCTGAAATCGGTCATTCGTATGGCGACGAAGAATGACGAGGAGCTGGAACGGAAGAATAAAGAAAAAGAGCATGAGGCATTCCAGATCTGTCAGGAAAAGATCCGCAAGCATGAATTGCAGATGAAGCTGATCGATGCAGAATACACCTTTGATAACAATAAGCTGCTGTTTTATTTTACGGCGGATGGAAGAATCGATTTCCGTGAGCTTGTCAAGGATCTGGCGGCGGTCTTTAAGACGCGGATCGAGCTGCGCCAGATTGGCGTCCGGGATGAGACGAAGATTTTGGGTGGCGTCGGTATCTGTGGTCGTCCGCTCTGTTGTCATTCATATTTATCGGAGTTTATTCCGGTTTCAATTAAGATGGCAAAAGAGCAGAACCTGTCCTTAAATCCGACGAAGATTTCGGGTGTGTGCGGTCGTCTGATGTGCTGCCTGAAATACGAGGAAGAGACGTATGAGGATCTGAACAGCCATCTGCCGAGTGTCGGCGATTACGTCACAACGGATGACGGGCTGAAAGGCGAGGTTCACAGCGTCAGCGTCCTGCGCCAGCAGGTAAAGGTGGTTGTGACGGTAGGACGGGATGAGAAGGAGATCCGTGATTACCGTGTGGATCAGCTCAAGTTTAAGCCGAAGCGCCGCCGTGACAGGGGAAATGTCAACGATGCGGAGCTGAAAGCGCTGGAGGCACTGGAGAAAAAGGAAGGAAAGTCGAAGCTGGATGATAATTAAAGAGGGCGAGCGGATCGATGAACTGCAGCGGAACGGATACCGGATCATCCAGAAGACGAACGGGTTCTGTTTTGGCATGGACGCGGTGCTTTTGTCCGGGTTTGCATCGGTGAAGCCGGGCGAGAAAGCGCTTGATCTGGGAACGGGAACTGGTATTATCCCGATTCTTCTGGAGGCAAAGACGGAAGGAAGCCATTTTACAGGTCTGGAGATCCAGGCGGAGATGGCGGAGATGGCATCCCGGAGTGTGGCGCTCAACAGGCTGGAAGAGAAGGTTTCGATCGTGCAGGGTGATATCAAGGAGGTTCCGACGCTGTTTGAGAAGGCATCCTTTGATGTGGTAACGACGAACCCGCCGTACATGAACGACAGCCACGGGCTGAAAAATCCCGATCTTCCCAAGGCGATTGCCCGCCATGAGGTTCTCTGCAATCTGGAGGATGTCGTGCGCGCGGCGGCTTCGGCACTTCGTCCCGGCGGACGACTCTATATGGTGCACCGTCCGAGACGGCTCATTGAGATTCTGATGGCGATGAAAAGTCAGAAATTGGAGCCGAAGCGGATGAAATTTGTCCATCCGTTTGCAGATAAAGAGGCAAATATGGTTCTCATCGAGGCGGTGCGCGGCGGCGGCGCGCTGATGACAGTGGAAAAGCCGATCATTGTGTACAAAGAGCCGGGCGTGTATACGGATGAGATTTATGATATTTACGGGTATTAATGGAATAGGAGAACGATGGAAGGAACATTATATTTGTGTGCCACGCCGATCGGCAACCTGGATGACATTACATTCCGGGTGCTGGAGACGTTAAAGCAGGTGGATCTGATTGCGGCGGAGGACACGCGGCACAGTATTAAGCTTCTGAATCATTTTGATATTCATACACCGATGACGAGCTACCATGAGTACAATAAGGTCGAGAAGGCGCGTGTGCTGGTGGAGAAGCTGAAATCGGGCATGAATATTGCCTGCATCACGGACGCCGGGACGCCGGGTATTTCGGATCCGGGCGAGGAGCTGGTGCGCCAGTGCTGCGAGGCGGGAATTAAAGTAACCGCGCTTCCAGGAGCGGTGGCGTGTGTTACGGCGCTGATTATTTCGGGACTTCCGACGAGACGGTTCTGTTTTGAGGCATTTCTTCCGACGGACAAGAAGGAGCACCAGCGGGTGCTTGCAGAGCTTCAGAATGAGACGCGCACGATTGTGCTTTACGAGGCGCCGCACCACCTTCTGCGGACGCTCACGGAGCTTTACGAGGCGCTGGGGGATAGAAAGGCGTCTATCTGCCGGGAGCTGACGAAGAAATACGAGACGGCGTTTCGGACGACGCTTTCGCAGGCGGTGGCGTATTATACGGAAAATGAGCCGAAGGGCGAGTGCGTGATCGTCATCGAGGGCAAATCCGTCCAGGAGATCGAGGCGGAGGATCAGGCGCGCTGGCAGCAGATGTCCCTGGAAGAGCATATGGAACATTATGAATCACAGGGAAACAGCCGCAAGGAAGCGATGAAGCTGGTGGCGAAGGACCGCGGGGTTTCGAAGCGGGATGTGTACCAGGCGCTGCTGGAGGCGGAAGAGGCGTAGACACAAACGGAAAGCTGAAAAATGGGTAAGTGGAGTGGCGTTGGTGGAATGCCGGGGCGCTCCGGTTTGTGCAGATAAAAGAAAAATAGAATAAGATTTGAGAAAAGAACAAACTGTACTGGTTAAAATATTTAAAAGTGTATATTTTAATCAGTACAGTTTTTGCTATAATTCCTACTAAGTTGATGCGGAAATGAATGTAAAAATACAGAATGTCAGTGAATTGTTTTTCGCAAGGCAGAATAGAAAGGCAGAAGAGGCGCTTGCCTGTGAATGATTCAGTGGATTCGGGTATTGATTGCAAGGATCGTAAGGACGCTTGGCTTACAAAGAAAAATCATATTCAACCACGGGAGGAATAAAAATGGCAGAGAATCGTTATGAACTGAATAAACAGCTGGCACAGATGTTAAAGGGCGGCGTTATCATGGATGTCACAACCCCGGAGCAGGCGAAGATCGCGGAGGCGGCAGGCGCGTGTGCGGTTATGGCGCTGGAGCGGATTCCGGCGGATATCCGGGCAGCGGGCGGTGTGTCCCGTATGAGTGACCCGAAGATGATTCGCGGCATTCAGGAGGCAGTTTCGATTCCGGTTATGGCGAAGTGCCGGATCGGTCATTTTGTGGAGGCGCAGATTCTGGAAGCGATCGAGATTGATTATATCGATGAGAGCGAGGTATTATCTCCGGCGGATGATGTGTACCATATTGACAAGACACAGTTCAAGGTTCCGTTTGTCTGCGGTGCGAGAGACCTGGGAGAGGCGCTGCGCCGGATCGAGGAAGGTGCTTCGATGATCCGTACCAAGGGCGAGCCGGGAACGGGCGATGTCGTACAGGCAGTCCGCCATATGCGTGCGATGAATTCGGAGATCCGCCGGGTTCAGAACCTGCGTGAGGATGAGCTTTACGAGGCAGCAAAACAGTTAAAAGTTCCGGTTCATCTGCTCCGCTATGTACATGACAATGGACGTCTCCCGGTTGTCAATTTCGCGGCAGGCGGCGTGGTCACCCCGGCGGATGCGGCTCTGATGATGCAGCTGGGCGCAGAGGGAGTCTTTGTTGGATCTGGTATCTTCAAGTCAGGCAATCCGGAGAAACGTGCGTCGGCGATCGTGCAGGCAGTAACGAATTACAAGGATGCAAAATTACTTGCTGCGATTTCTGAGGATCTGGGCGAGGCGATGGTTGGTATCAATGAGAATGAGATTGCGATTTTGATGGCAGAGCGGGGACAGTAAGATGGAGAAAAAACAGATAGGCGTGCTGGCGGTGCAGGGCGCGTTTGCCGAACACATTGCCATGGTACGGAGACTGGGCGCAGAGGCGTTTGAGATCCGGCAGCTTCCGGATCTGGAGCGGCCGATGGACGGACTGATTCTGCCGGGCGGCGAGAGTACCGCGATGCGTAAGCTCCTGGATGAGCTGGGGCTTTATGAGCCGCTTCGGGCAAAGATTGCGGCAGGGCTTCCGGTGTATGGAACGTGCGCGGGGCTTCTGCTTCTGGCCAAGGAGATCGAGGGCGGAACGCCGTGCTTTGCGACGATGGATGTGTCGGCGGTGCGGAATGCCTACGGGCGTCAGCTCGGAAGTTTTTACACGGAAGCTGAATTTGCCGGTCTGGGGACGATTCCGATGACTTTTATCCGCGCGCCGTACATCGCTTCGGTTCAGAAAAATGTTAAGGTGCTGGCGACAGTGGACGAAAAGATAGTCGCAGCCAGACAGGGAAACCAGTTTGCGACGGCATTTCATCCGGAATTGAATGAGGATGTGACAGTGCACCGGTATTTTCTAGAAGAAGTCTGCAAAGGAAATTAAGAGTGTAATTTGGTAGAAATTAGCGTGTGGTTGATGAAAAGTGAAACCTACTGGTAAGGGGAGCGAGAACTGCAGCCATTTAAAGCGGTCAGAATGGATGATATATTTCTGAAATGTGGGAAGATGTCATTGATTCTGACCTTTTTTTTATCTCAGTCGAGAAGACTCCCACCTCTTCAGGTGGTGAGTAATAGCAAATTTGTCTCAGTGGGAGTCCATTCTCCGACTGAGATAAACGCTCCGCGAGGATGCGCAGTGATTCTGTAAAGAATATGTCAGCTTCGCTGACCAGAATCACGCGCCAAGTCTCACGGACGTTCGACTTGAATTGTTTGGAAGGTGCGTTCTGTGAAAAAACAAAAAATGTTCCTTGATAGGTTTCTGCGCTGAGGAAGGAAAACGCCCGGGAAAATGGCGGACTGCATGGAATTCCTATTGACAAAGTAGGAATTCCGCATTACAATCACTGATAAACCAATTAAAACAATATGAAATAAGAAAATTATATAAAAAACAAATTTGCTGATATAGCAAATAGACACAGGAGGGTGACATCGTGGCTTATCAGATAGAGACAACTTGTATTTGCGGAGATCCGGAAACTTCTAAAAACCATTCTTTTGGCGCTGTTTCAGTACCGATTTACCAGACGGCGACTTTTGCCCACCCGGGTATTGGGGAATCGACCGGTCATAATTATACGCGTGAGAGCAACCCGACCAGAGATGAGCTGGAAAAGACTGTTTCGGCGCTGGAAGGAGCGGTTGATACCGTTGCCTGCACATCCGGTATGGCGGCGATCTCGCTGATGATGGAGCTGTTTGACAGTGGCAGCCATTTTGTATGTACCGAGGATCTGTATGGCGGTTCCGTCCGTATTTTTGAGGCACTGGAAAAGAAGCGCGGTTTTTCATTTTCCTATATAAATACAGCCGATGTGGAGGCGGTTGAGAAGGCGATCACGGATCAGACGAAGGCACTCTACATCGAGACACCGAGCAACCCGACGATGCAGGTGACCGATCTGGCGGAAATGAGCCGTCTGGCGACGAAGCACGGACTGCTTCTGATCGTGGACAATACCTTCCTGTCCCCGTATCTGCAGAATCCGATCGCGCAGGGCGCGGATCTGGTTGTCCACAGCGGTACGAAGTTTTTAGGCGGTCACAATGATACGCTGGCTGGATTTTTATGTACGCCGATCAAGGCGCTGGCAGAGCAGATCCGGTATCTGTTCAAGACGATCGGAAGCGGACTTTCTCCGTTTGATTCTTTCTTAGTCCTGCGCGGCATCAAGACTCTGTCAGTGCGTGTGGAACGGCAGCAGGAGAATGCGATGAAGATCGCGATCTGGCTGAAAGAGCAGAAAAAAGTAACGGATGTCTACTATGTAGGACTTCCGGAGCATCCGGGTTATGAGATCAACCAAAAACAGAGCCGCGGCGCGGGCAGCATGATTTCGTTCCGCACTGATACAGAGGAGACGGCGAGAAAGGTGCTGGAGCGCGTGAAGCTTATTTCCTATGCGGAGAGTCTGGGCGGCGTGGAGTCCCTGATTACCTATCCGATGCTGCAGACACACGGCGATGTGCCGGTTGAGATCCGGGAACGTCTTGGAATTACGGAGACATTTTTACGTCTGTCTGTCGGTATTGAAAATGTGGATGATCTGATTGCGGATCTGGAGCAGGCGTTAGCGTAAAAAGAGGGTAACTGTTCAGTAGGTCTGCGCATTTACTGCGCTGACCGTACGAAAACATG
>ERZ791906.2274-NODE-2274-length-11284-cov-4.789296_pt1 | contig 11284 bp, 8 predicted proteins | sample MGYA00510146_ERZ791906 | MGnify/ENA primary metagenome ERZ791906 (study PRJEB30046, sample SAMN00792096) | human gut metagenome | study: EMG produced TPA metagenomics assembly of the A metagenome-wide association study of gut microbiota in type 2...
TTTTACTCCCTTATAGATACTGTTACTTGTACTGTACCTTTGTATATACCTAGATTTGTATCTTTAGGGATATCTAATTCCCCACCTAGTATATATTTATAATTATTTTCTAGTGTGCTCTCAGTTATTTCCTCTAATTTTTCCTCTTCTATTTTTGCCTTTAACTCAGGTAAGCTAGCACTATTCTCCTTTATTAAAGAAACTTCTTTAGTATCAAGCACTATGTTCAAATTGGTACTTGAAATTGACTTTGCTGTACTTATAAATACTGTTCCCTTTGCCTTATAACCATTTAACCCCACTATTCCTTGTCCAAAATCCATATTTTCAATTTTATCTATCCTAAGAAAACTCTCTGGAAATTTTACTTTAAATTTATACACAGCTTTTATTGTATCATCTGCTCCTTTAATAACTAATCTAAATCTAGATTCTTTTGAATTTCCCAACATAATTTTAGTAAATGAAAGTTTTAATTTATTATTATCATTCTTATCAAATCCTATTTTCATCTTATTTCCATTTGGAAAAGCAACCTCTACAAAACTATTATCATTAGAATAAAAAGCTGTTTCTCTATTAGTTCTAGATGAAGCAATTTGAACTTGTGCTTTATCTCCAGATTGAATTTTTAACATTCCATGCCCAGTAATCTCTTCTAAACTAATACCAGTTACACTATTTTCTAAACTCAATCCTTCATTAAAAGGATTACTTGCAGTTTTAAAAATTATCTTCTCACCCAATGTATAATCAGAGGTTACATTGATAGTTGCTTGTCCTTCTATTCGTTGACTTCCTATTTTTATCTCTTTTATCAACTCTTTGAAAAATCCTGTTCTTCCAATTCTAAGCAGATAATTATTATCATCAAATATATTTCCTTCTTTATGAGAAGATTGAATAATATAATTCTTATTACTTGGTAAATTATCAGGAACCTCTACATATATATCAGCTTCTTGAGATTTTCCTGCAATACTTGATATCTCTCCACCACTAGTTTTCATAATAATTTTTGCTTTATAACTTGTTGGAGTAAGTGTTCCTTCCTCTAAAATATCTACCTCTAAAGATTGATTTTCTATTCTTAATCCTTGTGAATCATTTTCATCTTTAGTTATCTCAATATCATAGTTTTTAGTTCTTACTTTACCTAATTTTACCTGTTTTTTTCCATTGACAGAATTTCCATTGGATAAATTAATACTTACACTTGCTAATTTTCCTATTGTATCTGTATTTTCGTCATAATAAGTATATGGATCAAAATCTGGCAATTCAAAATTAAATTTAAAATATTGATTTGTTTCTGGAGAACTTTCTATATAGTGTTTAATCGCAATACTTCCTGAACTTGCTCTATAATTCCATTTTGTCAATGCCATATAGGTCTTTGTATCTTTTCCTTGAGAAATAGTTACTTTATTCCCATTACCTATTTCTAGATTTTCCCAATATCCCCCACTTCCATTAGAGGTAATAAACCCTTTAATCATTGTTCCATTACTATCTAAAATCTCATAGTTATGTTTTCTTGTAGTATAATTATATTGAGCAACCTCTCCATCTAAATCTATTGTCTGATTATAATTATATCCATCTTTATTTGGATTTAAATAAGTTATATTTTGATTTAAAATACTAGAAAATTCACTTTTTAATAATGGTGTATTTTTCTTAAAGATAATTTTTGAGATTGAAGGCTCTACCTTATTTGTACGTATAGTTATACTAGAAACAATCTCTTTTTCAATTTCTCTCGCTGGAGTCCCATTTAAAGGAGCTTTATCTATATCTATTCCTACTTTTATTTTTTCTCCCATAAGAGTATAGGTTCTATTTCCACCATTAGCTACTAATTTTTGATATTCTGAAAAATCTATTTTTAAATAAACAGTTCCGCCATTTCCTCCACCAAAAGCTGAAGAAGTGTTATAGTTTTTCATTACCATTTTTTTACTACTATCATTATCTCTGCTAAAAGTTAACTCAACCTGAATTTCTGTTCCATTTTCTTTATCTTGTAGATAGACATCCCATGGTAATACTATATATGGGGGCTTTGAAGCATTATCTCTTAATACAACTATATCATCATAAGCATTAAAATATATTTCCCCTAAATTGATAGTTAAACTAGAATTTATTTCAAATTTATCACTAATATCAACATATCTTACAATTTCCTTTTCTAGAGAAGAATGAGAATTATCTATAAGTATCACAGGATTAAATTCAGGTACTACGATTTCATTCCCACTATAATAAACCCCATCTTTCCCAACTATGTTATATGTTCTTTTATATTTTTTTAATTCAATATCTTTAAATTGTAAAGTATAATAATCAAACCCATCTCTATTTGCTGAATATACTTCACCAAATCTAACTCCATCTTCATATAAATCATTGGTATAATTTCCATTAAAAATCCAATAAAATCCAGAGTTACTTTCTTTTTTTGTCACATAAAAACTCTCTCCATTTTTAAAATCAATTACTTTATTAACACCATTTTTTAAATTTATGCTTAGGTCTCTATTTTTTATTGGAAGTCCAACTATTTCACCACTCATATCTACACCAAAACTACTAAATCGTCCATCTGTTAAACAACCTGTAGTTTTTAATTCTATTTTTCTCTTGTTATTAGCATAAGTTAAATAACTTCCTTGGAATTCAAAATATTGTGTTGTTCCACTACCAGATTTTGGATTTATCCAACTCTCATATACTTTTACATAACTACTACTTACTTTAGCATTTATCTTCTTATAATAAGTTTCCTCATTAAATCCCTGAAAATATGATTCAATCTCATTCCAATAATCTTGTAATAAATATTGTCCTGCCCTCTCTCCCCAAGTCTTAACTACTGTTATTGAATTAGAAGATGTAGGAGTTTTGATATTATAATCCAATCTATCACATATTAAATTTGAAACTACAACTCCTTCATTTATAGGAATATGGTAATAATAATCTCCCACACTATAATCATAACTTGGACTTATCTCTCTAAAATTATATACTCTACTATATGCTGTTAAAACAGAAAAATAACTATCAAATTTTTTGTTATTTATAAACATCTCTACTGTTATTTCTTGACGTATAGTTCCATCAGAAGCTTTATGTACTATCTTAAATTTTACATATCCATTAGTTGTTCCATTCTTTCTCAATGTAAATTCCAACTTTGAACTATCACTCCAGATTCTAGTTTTTAGATTATATCCTGGTATACTACATTCAGCATATTCATTTCTATATCTATAAAAACTTCCTTTACTGTTTTGAATATTTGAAATTGAAGTACTTCCTGCTCCGCCAATATTTTGGAGTTCTATATAATCACTATCTTCATAGTCATAAACTAATGGACTTCCCTGTATATCAAAAACTGTATTAAGTCCATTTTGTTCAGTAGCAGATTCAGGAAAAATAAACTCTCCATTTTTTCTTATTTCAATATTTCCACTACTGTTGTTATTTGGATTTATAATTAAATTTGTTAAGCTTCCCATCTCTTCTCCAAACAACCACAGCTTAACTGAAACACTATTCCCTCTAGGTGCGGAGTAATCTCTATAATTCGCTCTATATATTTTCTCTAAATTAAAATTTTTATCTGTAACTGCCAAATATGTATTTTTAGGTAACTCTTTATAGTCTATCTCTAATTTTGTTCTCTTTTCTCCAGTTGTTATATCATATCTTGTAGTTCTTAGATTATTATTAACTCTCATTCTATTTATATTTCTTCTGCCTAAGCTAGTATTAGGATTGGGAATATCCTCTATATTTTCAACTGGATAAACATTCTTTCCCTCTATTCCCTTTAAAGTTAAAAGTAGTTTCTTTCTGTTTTTATCTACTTCAACTGGAATCTCTTCTGTTTTTAATTTTGTTACTGTTATATTAAGTTCAGCTTTATCTTTATATTTTTTTAGAGTCTCTATGGTAGTAACATCTTTTTTAGGATTTTCAGTAATAATACTATGTGGTATCTCTCTTTCTACCGCCAATATATTTATAAAAAAAATCATAAAATATAATAAAAGCTTTATTCTTCTTTTTAAATATTTAATCATTATTCTCTCCAAAACTTACTTTAATACTATCTTTTGACCAGGATATATATCGGTTACACTTTCTAAACTATTTAATCTCAATATTTGTTTCCAATCTAGTTCATATTCTAAAGCTATTGAAATAATATTTTCTCCTCTTTGAACTATATGATATTTTGGAATTTTTTCAATATCTATACTCTTCTTTTTTTCTAAATAGATTTTTTGTTTTGGATAAATTAAATTAGGATTTTTTAACTCATTTATCTGTACTAATTTTGCTGGTCTTTTTTGATAATCTTTAGCTATTTTATTTAAGTATTCTCCTTTTCTTACTTTATGATAAGGGTACTCTTCAAAATCATTTTTTATCTCTTTTTTCTCCACACCAACAATATTAACCAAAACTAAATTTTCATCTATCTTTTCTACTTCAAATCTTAAATTTTCTACACTTAAAGTTTTAAAACTAATAATTACATAAAATATTAAAATTAACTTCTTCATTTTTCCCCTTTAATTTATAAGCCTTCCATACTGTGAAACAATAATAGGAACATACCCTATATACTCTCCCTCTATTATTTCTGCTTCTTCTCCATTATCAATATCTCTTTTATTTAAAACTGCATATATCCTCACATACTCAACTTCTTTTGTTACTATAAAATCATTATTTTTTGTTTCTAATCTATACTCTTTTATTTTTACCCACTTTTTTCTATTAGTTATCAATCCTTTTTTAGGAAAATAAAATTTTAATTTTTTCCCTTTATCCTCTTTTAAATTATCTGTAGCTATCTCTAATACTCCTTCTCCTATAACTTCTTCACTACTTATAGTATTTGTTATTACCTCTTTAAATCTAATTGGTTCAAAAATTTTTATTCCAATTTCTGAAAGAGCTATTAGAGAGTTTAACATAAATAATAAAGTAATCCCTATTTTCCTCATCTTTACTCCTTTATCTCTATTGTCATATATACTTTTTTCTTAAAAGTACCTTCCTTTGAAATATTTTCTCCATCTATATATAAAATATTATCTGTTTTTATCTTTGTATTGATAAATGGAGAGGAGTAGATAAACGTATCTGTTTTTCCATCTTGATCTATATCTATTTCAGTCTCACTATAGCATAATTTATAATAATCTTTCTTCTCTGGAACCTTATTAAACTCCACTTCAAAAGGTATTTCTAATTTTTGATTATCTAAGATAATTGCTTCTATATCAATATCAGATATAATCTCTAATGGAACAAAAACATTTACTCTACTCTCTAAATATACTGTGGTATTTTTCTCTAATTCTCTCTTTCCTATAATATTTCCTTGTAAGTCAACTTCTGTTAAATCATCAGTTGGAAGTTGAGGAATTTTCATTCCGTCTTCTAATTCTAAATATGGTGGATATACTTCTATTTTATCTTCAGAAAAACTGAAAATAAAATTAAAAAAAATAATGATAATTAAAATAACTCTCCTACTCAACTTCATATTCTCCTTTTTTATTTAAGCTTATTGCATTTTCTAATAAATTAACAACAAACATATTTCTATCTGTCTTATCAAAATAACTCAACTGTATTATCTCTTCATATTTTTCAAAGTTTTTATCTATTCCAGTATAAATAATTTCTAAATAATATTTTTTTGGAAGTAATCCACTTATTTCAAAAATTCCTGTTTCATCAGGAATAGCCATATCTAAAACTTTTCCTGAAATATCCTTTACCTTTATTAAAATTTCTCCAAACATAGCTATTTTTTCATTTAAAGTTTTATTTAAACTACTATCAACATTGACTATTCCTGTTAGAGTTAATAAAGGCTTTACTGGAATATATGCTACTAGTGTAGATGAAGTTGTTCCTCTTATTTTTATTTTATTATTTCCTAAAACAAATGATGGTTTCCTTATAGTAGGATTTAAGTCATACACAATATGATTTGGTATTCCATATAACATACCTTCTCCTCTTTTATCTGTTAAAACTTCTTTACCCCCAACTTTTACTTTAACATTATCTATTCTTGGCTCATCTTCATCACAGATATTATTATCATTCAAATCTATAAATGTAATAATTTTTACTCTACAACTATCTAGTGTCTCTACCTTTTCTAAAGGATGTTTTAAATCAAATATTTTATCTACCCCTACTTTATGTTTTTGATTTCCTAATTTATCAAAATTTCCTTCATAAGTAAACCAATCATTAAGTTTCATATTAAACCTAAAAGTAAAAGCCTCTTTTGTTTTTTCAGAGTACCTAGCCTCAAAAGTATAATCAAATGTCTTATTAGTATTTGAAAATAAAGTTAGTCCTACTTCATAATCTTTTCCATCATTTGTCCAGCTATTTTCCAATCTTACAGAGTGATTTCTAAATCCATTGTAATAAACATTTAGATTATATTCAGATTTATCATTTATATATTTTTCATATTCAGCAGTCCACAACAGAGATTTAAAACTTTTCGAGTAACCTACTTTATATTTAGAATTATTTTTTTCAGAACCATCATAATAATATGTTTTATCATATTCATATCCTAATTCTAATGATTTAAAAGGTCTATACTCTACTGTATAATTTTCATCTCTCTTTTCTTCATAATATTTTTCTTTAAAGTCATTTTCAAATTTTAATCTTAATTTATTTATATCTATCTGTCCTTTAAAGTGTTTACTGTTTTTGTCTTTAGTATTTTTCTTTCTATTCTTATCATATATTTTGGTAAATACTCTTTTATCCTCATAGCTTAAAACGTATGGATAGCTAAAAAAAGTATCATTATAAATAGCTTCTAAACTACCATTCTCAATATATTCATATCTAGTATTTAAATTTTCTATCTCTTTATCATACCCTAATCCAAGAGTTAGATTATCAGTCAATCCATAATAAACTTTTGAATTTGCTCTAACCTTTTTACTCTCATCATCTTCTCTTAAATTTATATTGTATTCAAACTGCCCCTTATTTTGTTGATTGTAATCACTAGTTGTACTTATCTTCTTTAGAATAATATTCCCTGAAGGTTCGTAAATTTTTAATGTGTATTCTCTATTACTCTTTATTTCTGAATTTTTAAATTCTACACTTCCATTTTTTTCATCTTGTACATCAATAGCAAATCCTAAATATAGTAATTCTACCCTACTTCCTATTGGAACATTTTCTCTTATAATATATGTTTTATCTGATGTAATAATATACCCTTTATCTTTTTTAAAATTTACTCCCCACTCTCTTGCTTTTTCACTACCTACACTATAATTTCCTACTTCTAAAGTATGTTTTTCCCAAATCTCATTATATTTTAAAGTTGTATCTTGAAACTTCTTTTCTTTTAAATCATAATTTGCAGTCAATTGACCATATAAAAAAGCTCCTTGATATTCTAAATTTCCTTCCCAATCTTTCTTTTTAGTATCATCATCTTTAGATATTTCATAAGTTTGCAAAAATTGTGTTCTCAAATATCCCAACTCAAATAATTTAGGTGTATTTGTATATTGTAAAGTTTTCTTATTTTTATCTTCCTCTAATTTTTCCTTAGTTCTGTCTGTTCTTATTTTTATCTCTTCAGGAGTTGGAAAATTTAAATACATACCTACAATATAATTATTATTATCAATTCTTAAATTACTTAAAAATATCTCTTTAAATAAATCTTCAGCTAAATATAACTCCCCATCTTTAGAGATAATATCATCTTTTTCTATTTTTTTAGTTCTCTCTTTATCAACTTTTAATTCCTCTTTTGTTAATATAATCTCCTTTAAATTTTCTCCCAAGTATATTTTTAATTCATTCTCATCTGAAAAACTATAATTTTGAAAATTTATATTTTCAAAAAAACTCTTTAATGGAAAATATAATTTCCCATTTTTTACAAAAACTTTATAAATCTTTGCTTTACTCTCTCCATTTATTTTAAGTTCATAAATTCCTTCAGTTGTTTCTTGATTATTTTCTCCCATTAAAATATTATAGTCTTCTTGTGAGATAATATTATTTCTCAATAACTCTTCTAAATCCTCATAGTTAATATTACTTGAATAACAAAATATATAGTTTAAACAAAAAAGAAAAATAAATAAAAACTTATCTATTTTTTTCATTTAAATCTCCTTATTTTCTTTTCTAAAACATTATTCCCCTCTTGGTCTAATATGATAAGCTTTCCTTTTATTTTTTCAACTAAAAGCTTAACTTCTTTCTCCTCTTTAGAAAAAAGTCTAACTCTATCTAAATAAACTAACTCTTTTTCTTTGGAATCTAAACAATACATTTCAAAGTGTTGTCTTATCTCTCCAGTATTTTTAAAAGATATTTTTAAATTCTTATCTTCCCTATAAATATTTGTTATCTCAATCTTTGGTTTTAAATCTCCCACATAACCAGCTAACTCTATTTTTAAATTAGTTAAAATATTTAACTCCTTATTTTTCAAAGGAACTTCAACTTCTTTGATACATAGATTAGTTGTATATTCCCCTTCTCTACTATCATTTGGAGCTGTTATTAGGACTTTAATTTTTTTACTCTCCCCTGGCTTTAATGTAAGTGTTTTAGGAAAAAATTCCACCCAATCACTCATATCATATTCTTTATTATTTTTTTCAATATATATTCTATATTTAGTAATATTTTTACTTGAGTTTGAAAGTGTGTATTCCTTATATCCCCCCTCTCCATCTATTCTTTTATCAAAAGTTAATGGAGTAATATTAACATATGCCCATATTTTTATTGATAAAAATAAAAAAATTAAAATTCTAAACATCTCTTTCTCCTTATTATTACAAAATCAGGGAGAGTAATACTCTCCCTAAAAAAATACTAACTATTTGTTACTTCTGCTTCAAATGTTCCTGAACCTATATATAGTCCAACTTCAGCCGCATTTAATTTTGTTGCCTCTATTATAGATTGTACCTTAGTTACTACTTCAGTTTCTGTTCCAGCTAAATCTATCTTATTTTCTCTATACTTAAGTTTAGATTCTATTTCTCCACCACCAGTTACTCCATGAGCTTGTAATTTTAAAGGTGTAGCCATATTAACTGGTGTCCCTGAAGAATTTTTAGCTTTAAAAGTTACTTTATATGCACCATTTCCTCCAAGAGGTGTCCCATCAGCTTTTTTTAATTTAACTGTTTTTTCAACTGTTGAATCAGTTATTGCAGCTCCTTTTACTAATTTTCCATGGTCAAATATAAGTTTATCTATTAACTTATTATTCTCATCCACTAATACTAAATTTCCAGATGTAGGTAATACTTCTACCCTTACCTCCATAGGCACTCCAACATTTGCTCCACCTGATGTTGCTTTAGTAATATCATCTCCTGGATTACTTGCTCCAAAAGCTAGTGTTGATAGGATACTTACCCCCAATAATATTTTTTTCATTTTTTTACTTCCTCCTTAATTTTTAATTTATTTATTATAATTTTAATTTATAATTTTTATTTTCTGACAAACGAATACTTGGTTATTATAATCATAAAAAGATATATACTCAGCTAATTTAGGAATCTCCTCTTCAAGAGTAAGTTCTCCATTATTTCCTAATCTTCCCTTTGGAATTACAGAGATTATACTTCCTACAGAATCTAAAAAACATACTCCTAATTCATAACCTCTACCGTTTTTATTTTTTAGCTTAGCTGTATAATATTTTTTATTTTTTCTATCTTTTGTCTCTTTGGTAACTATTTTTTCATTACTAATCTCAAACTCATTTCCTACTTCTCCTACATATGCTTGCATTTCTAAATTAACTGCTGTTTTCATAGAAACTGCTGGAGTAAGTTTTCCACTCTCTCTTTTTTGTAAAAATGGAACAGGTACTCCCTCACTTCTAAGGATAAAACCATACAATCCCTTTTTTAAAGTAGGAGGAGTTTGTACATAAATCTTTATAACCCCAACACTTTTAGGCTTCACTGTTAAAATTTTAGGATAAACACTGACATACTGTGAAATATTATTCTCTTTTCCATTATCCAAAATTGATATTTTATATCTTTGGACATCTAAAGTTGAATTTGTATATTGAAACTCTCCGTATCCTTCTCCTGTATCTAGTCTTTTATCAAATCCCATAGGAGTAAATTCAAAAGCAAAAGAATAGAAACTCAACAATATAAATAATAAAATTTTCAACTTAACTCCTCCCATAAAAAAAAGTGTTTTAGAACATTTTTGCTCTTAAACACTCCAATTATAACATTAATATTATCTTAAAAGTCTATTGCTACACTAGTTAGATAAAAATACAACATATCTTTTCCACTATTTAGACATCAATTTTATAAAAAAAATACATTTATTTTATAACTCTATATTATTTTCTTTTTTTATTTTTTTCCATCTATTTTCTATTTTTTTTAATTTTACTTTACTTAGATATAATATTTGTTGATTTTTAAATACAATACACTCTTCTTTAAAATCTAATATTTTTATAGATTCTAAATTTACCAAAGTTCCTCTATCTACTTTACAAAAAAAAGAAAATTTTTTTAATTTTTCTTCAACCTCAGAAAATTTTTTCTTTAACTCAAAACTTTCTAAATTATTCAAATAGAAAATTGTTTTTCTTGTTATACTTGAATAAACAATATATGCAATCTCCTTTAAAGAAAAGAAACCTCGCCTAAATTTTTCAAGTAAAAATATATTAGTTTCATTATTTTGTTCTAGTTTTGACATATAGCTTATTGGAAACATTTCATTTTTTTCCTGAGTTATTTTTGCAATTGAATTATGCATATTTATTATTCTCCACTCATCATTCTCTTTAAAAAAAACAGTTGTTAATCTAGTTGTTATTTTTTTCTCTTCCTCTTCAAAATAAATAATTGTTACTTCACAATAAGAAGAAATTAAATCTCCAAAATAATCTTCGACATAATCATTTATATAAAAACTCATCTTTCCTTTTAAATTTTCTATTTGATTCCTTATACTTAATAGAAATTCACTTTTATTCTTAGCTATTTCAAATTGACTAGTTCCTACACTTTTAAAACTTTCAGAAAATAATTTTTCAACTTCATCTAAATTATTTTCTATTAAATAATTAAAAAAAAACTTTTTTAGTATTTTTTCTCCAATATTCATCTTTTATTCTCTCCTAAAAAATATTTTATTCTATATTTTTATAACTATAAAATTAATATTATTA
>ERZ791906.2278-NODE-2278-length-11275-cov-5.969251_pt1 | contig 11275 bp, 9 predicted proteins | sample MGYA00510146_ERZ791906 | MGnify/ENA primary metagenome ERZ791906 (study PRJEB30046, sample SAMN00792096) | human gut metagenome | study: EMG produced TPA metagenomics assembly of the A metagenome-wide association study of gut microbiota in type 2...
TTCCGCTACTATTGTCTCATGTGTGTCTATGCGCGGTTAGGTTTGACGGTTACGTTTCATGTGTGTCTATGCGCGATTAGGTTTGACTGTAAGCGTAAAACGTAGATGCGTAAAGAGACCGCCATCTTGGTGAGCAGTAGCTCTCCTTGAGATGGCGGCCTTTTTACGTGCCTAGGTTTTACGCTTACAATATCTCGATGTGATACTTATTTTTTTGATTAACATTTCCAGCAAAAATGCAACCTGCAATCGCAAGTAGAAGCACACATAGAGCAGTATAGAATTTCTTTATGTCAACCAATTCATTCATTAGACACGCTTTTTATTTACTATATTTTGAAATTTTCAATTATTTGTTTTAGAAATTGAAACAGGGGTTTGCACTTTGTTATTAACGGAGTAATTGACTACGAGCTTATAGGTTTTGTTCATTTCAACATCCGCATATTTTGTTAACTTCAAAGTCCATTGCCCATTACCGCTCCAGCGGTCAATTAGTACGTTCCCGCACCACAATTCCATTGTTGCCGAAATATTGTCCGAAGAATTATTAGCTGTGATTCGAGCTGTACATTTTGCCTCCGTACCAGTAAACGTAATTTCTGGAGCAACCATAATTGCTCTGGTAGATGCCGCATTAACCGAAACTGATAAAATCATAGTTGCAACAATCAAGATTGCAAAAAATTTCTTACTCAAAATAATTCACCCCCTTTCTCGTATATACTCATACGATGAATAGGGGGTGAATTTGGACAGTTTTTTACAAAAAATTACTGAATGTGAGCTACACTTTCCGCAATCCGAATCAAATAACCACTGCTAACAAATCCAGATATACAAAAGGCAGTGTTGTCAGCATTTGACCATATAATTGCGTTTGCATTGTTCGAATCTGTCGATTCAAACAGATCCGCCGCCATACCATTGACCTCGACCTGCGTAACAATGGTTGAGTTCCTGTCGATAAACCATGATGTCTCATCTGTAGCACTGCTATAGCTGAAACTGATCATCTGTCCAGCGTCATTCGAATAGGCTACAAAGGTCGTATTATCTGTATTGTCGTAGTATAACTCTGTATATCCATCTGGAAGCCATGTTGGGCGATAGGATATGATTGATGTCTCATCGGAATTGCTTACAAATCTATATACAAAGTATGTTTCGTATATTTCCTTGACCCATCCGAAAAAGGCAGCTCTCGCTTCTGTGTCAACAGCCAGCCACGCACTTCCGCTAATCAGGATTGCAAGTATAACAGCTGCAGCCTTGTGCAAAGTTTTATAGAAGTAAGGATGATCTGCGCGTTTTCTCAGTTTCCTGATTTTCTTTTCAAACGATGCAGAGAACTCATGAGGAGGGGTAGAATTGTAATCCTGTTCTACGTAACGCAGATATAAGTCGCTGGATTTTTCAGCAGCTTTGCGTAGCTGCGCATCCGTGATCAAAATTCACCGCCTCCTTCTTTGTATAGTATCTCAAGCTGCTTTTTTGCTCTCTGATCAATTTTCTGTGCCCAAGATAATGTAATGCCTAGCATCTTTGAAATTTCCCGTAAACTGTAACCGTGATAGTATTTCAGCCAGATAACATGACGCTGCTGCTCCGGAAGCTTGAGGATAGCTTCTGTAAGCAAATCATCTGTGTGAAGTTCGGAACTCAGGCCGCTAAGAATTTCATCGTTGTATTCTACGGCGGGATGCCGGCCATTCATTCGCAGCATATCAGTTACTCTGTTATCAACTATAGTTACGACGAACTGCTTTGTTTTTGGACTCACTGGATCAATAGCCGTAATACTTTCAGCTATTTTCATAAATGCATGATGTACTGCGTCCTCTGCGTCTTGTTCATGATGCAAGCGCTTGTAAGCGACATAATACATAAGGCCACGATATTTCTGGTATATGTCTTCAAACTTGCTTTTGTCTTCCTCTGTTTCGATTACTTGAAGATAAATCAGCATAGCCCTAACTCCTACTTATTATATTCGTATTATATCAAGGTACCAAAAATGTGTCCAGTGATTATGAATTGATTTTCATCGGCCTGACTAAAACTGGAATGCGCTTGTCACATGATAAGGGATTGTTAGAGTTCGTTCAGCATAAATCTCTATTACCAAGCGATTTTTAATCCTTGCGTTTTTCTCAATCAATCTGCCCTAACAAAGGCAAATGATGCTTTGTTTTTGAAAGGCAAGTTTAGAACTCTCATCTTTAAAGGAAAACTCAGATGGTTTTTAATGCTTGGACTTTAGAAGTAATGAAAGCTCGCATGTCTTCAATAGACTTTCGGAGCTGCGAATCATTAAAACGCGCATTATATGTGTTTTCGGGATGATGAATTTGGTGTCGAATGTATTCTGTCATGCATATCTGCTGCTCTCGCGTTGTGCCATTGGCGCTGATTTTTTTATAAGGAACGGTTGTTTTACCTTGCTTATACTCGTTAAGCCATCCCTGTTCTTCGAGGTAGCCATATAATTCGTCGTGATACCCTTCGGATATCTCGGAAAACGCGAGATAGTTGACTTCATTAAGCGAAGGAAACGGTAACTGTCCCGAGCGCACAGCCTCAACACGTTTTCGAGAGCCATCCGCACAAATCAGTCGGATATTTTTGAAGTCGAGCGCATTAACAATTACCGCGCTATGAGTAGTGATAATTACTTGGACATTACTTTCAGCAGAGAGTGCGATCAATGCACGGATAAGTTTTTTCTGGTTTTCTGAATGCTGTGACGTTTCCGGTTCCTCAATGGCGTAAATAATGCCGGGAGCATTCGCTTCATCCTTACGGCGCTCAACTTCTGCACGAAAGAAATTAAGCAATATCAGTCGCTTAGATCCGCTACCACGTTTGTTAATAGGAATGCTCTCATCTCCGGAAATAGTGACCGCTTTGAACACATCTGCCCATTTCAGGCTTGAAGCAGGTGGAATGACAGGACTCAATGTATTGGCTATATCAGGACTCATCTCTCGCAGCTTTTCAAGAGTACGCGTCGCAACCTCTTGCAGCTTTCCTTCTACAATTTCTGCAACATGATCTAAGGTTTGGCTGATACCTTCATCTTGTAATATCTCTTTTACAGCCGCATGTAAAGGATCTTGAACTTCACTGTCGCTATCACTGTTCTTTCGGTCGGCTTGAAATAAAGAGTAAATCGGAAGATATTTTTGGAGCTTCTCCCAAATGGGTTTGGCATCACCTTTAGTTACATCCAGTTCGACTGAATCAACCTGCAAATCATCACCGTAGTAGCTCCAAATTGCCGTTCGCATTGCAGCGTTTCTCGTCTTATCTCCGCATGGGATATCTCTTGTCTCAATTATTTTTCTAAGATCACCATCTTTTTTAGAAAGCAGGTCTGCACATTCCGGATTCGTCGGATGCATCGCACAAATAAAAACTTTTGGTGCACCTGCATTAGGATAACGTTTGACAACTTCAAGCAAACCGTCCGAATTAAGCAGATACTCTGCGCTAAGTGATGTCTCATTTGTTGCGTCGATAACAATCTTTTCAGGAAGATCTGTAAAGCAGACCCGGATTGAGATATCTGTTTCCTGACGCGCTTTACTTTCAACATTCAGATCTGCCTTGTCCAGTCTTGTAACGCCTTTCCCGTCATTAAAGAAAATGTCAAGTGCCTCTAAAATAGTTGACTTTCCAATATCATTTTTCCCAACGAATGCTGTTAAATCTTCAAAGTCGCTATTAATCTCATCGCTGTAACCCCTAAAGTTTTTGATAGCCACGTTTTTGATTTTCATAAAAGTCCCTCCAATTTGAATCGCAGCCGTGAAACGACTTCCCACACCTATTGTGTTTTGCGTGTCGAAAAACGTTGCATATTGTCTACTATAAAACGCTTGCATATTGGAATCTCGCAGATTGCTGGATTCCAATATTGCGAGCATCGATAGTGGAGGGGTATACTTGCTATAATGATACCAGATTATAGCGGTAAAATAGCAGCGCACTTTGAAAAGCCTGCTCAACATTGACGAAGGGGATGCAAAATGCGGAAGAGGTTTGTCAAATTATTACTTTTTAAGGTGGATACACAATACAGACTTCTCTATGGGTTCAGCAGTGAAACCGAACAATCCTCATAATATCCTACATGATATTAGTGAGAAAGTTTTGCTGGATATGTTTTATGAAAGGGAAAAGGCACTGACCCACAATGCCAGCGTCTTTTCCCTACGTCGCAAAGAGAAACTATCGTGCGGACTATGCCCGCACACTCAATAAGGAGGTACCTGCGATGAGGGCAGCGAAAATGAAGGAGCGTACAACTTTCCAACTGATGTGCCAGACAGATGTGCAGAGTATTTATCATATGCAGATGCCGCGCTGGTTATTTTCTGATCCACGTTACTGCGAGATGAGCCTGGATGCCAAGGTGACCTACACCTTTCTCTTAAACCGTTTCCAGCTTTCCCGCAAAAACGGTTGGGTCAATGACCGCGGCGAGGTCTTTGTGATCTTTCCTCGCAAAGCGCTTGCCAAAGAGCTGCGCATCTGTGAGCAGAGGGTCACGGCAGCTTTTAAGAAGTTGGTGGAGCTCAAGCTGGTATGGGAAAAACGCTGCGGGCGAGGTGATGCCAATCAGATCTATCTTGCCCGTGTCACACCGATCGAAGATCCGGACCATTCCTGTGCGCCGTTTATCACGGAGGATGAATCGGAAGTACGCGGTTCAAGAACCTCGGATCTGGAGGGTCTTGCTGACGGGGAACCCTCAGCAGCATGCCAAGAACCGCAGAATCTGCTGTCCAAGAATCGTGAAGCTTGCGCTTCAAGAACTGCAAAATCCGCGTTCCCAGAACCGCAGAAATTGACGCCAAGTAAGAAAGAAAAAAGAAAGATTGATCAAAGTCATATGGAAGTCCGTCAGTCTGTCAGAGCCCCGGTGCAGGACGGACGGACCGACGGGGACGCAGAAGAAGAACTTTTGGATATTTTGGACGGCTGCGAGCTTGAATGCTTCGCACCGGAAACCGCTCTGGTGTTTGAAAACGCCATTGAGCGGCTTTTTTATGCCGACAGCTTCCGTATTGGCAATGCCACGCTTCCGCAAAGCCGCGTGCGGGCAAAGCTCAGACGGCTGGACGGCATGATCCTGCGGGAGGCAGAGAGTAAGCCCCGCGCCAATCAGGAGCGGAATGTAAAAAACAGCACGGCCTACACCATGGCGGTGCTGTTCAACTGCATTGCCGAAAGTGAGAGCGATCTTATGATCGACCCATATCTCAATACCATCTGCGCAGCAGTTTGAAGGGAGGAAGAGCAATGCTGCTATCCAATCAGCAAAAGTATATTCTCGAAATACTCAAGGAGTTTAAGTACCTGCGTGTCCGCCAGCTTCATGCTCTGGTGCAGGCCCATTACCGTACACAGGGAATCAAAATTGACGAAAGGCGCATGGAGATCATGCTTCGCCAGATGCGCACAGGCACCAATTATGTCTGGCTGCGGGGTGATGTGGTTTCTTACGGAGACCGCAGGATAGACCCTCGGCTATTGGAAGCACTGGACGTTATGCTGGAGCTTACAAGGGTGCAGCCCGGATTTTACTCGAAAGACGGACTGCATGAACCATTTCTCCTGCGCTTTACCGGAAACGGAAAGGGAGCCGGATACCTTTTCAGCGTGGCATGGCTGGACGCCGCTACTCACATTGCAACCGTTCCCCGTATGAAGGGCGAGCGGATCATCTGGATTTCTGAGATCGGTTCCTTTGGAGAAATCGATCTGCCCCGGCACCACTTTTTTGCCGCCCGTCAGGAGAACGGCACCCATCGCTTTTTTGGCTCCAATGAGCCGGAAAAAATATAACACTTAGGAGGAACATTATATGGCAAGGAAAAAAGTTACCCCTGAAGAAGAGATCGTAAATACTGCTGTTGAAGGAACCGCTCTGGGGAGCGTCCCTGCGGGTAGCGTGCTGCATGACGAGGCAGGCGCAGATACCGGCGACGTTCCCGCAGAGCTGCCGGAGGGGGATCTTTCTGCGGAGGAAACGGCAGAGCAGTCGGAGACGCTTCCTGCAATGGAGGCAACCGAGACGAAACCGCTTGGACTTTCCACAGAAGAGAAAACTGCATCCCAAGACGAAAGCGATACCGCAGATGAGCGAGTGGAAGAAGCGGAACTGCACGAAGAGACGTCGGAATTTCTTGAGGCAGCAGAGGATTTGCATTCAAATCTGCCCGCATCTGCGCCGCATGGTTCTGAGGCCGATGGAGCGGATTGGGGCTTTGAAGAGCCGGTCACGGAAGAAGCCGCTGCAGAACCTGCGGAGGATGAATACCTGGCAGCAGATAACGCCGAAACGCTTGATGCGTCGGATGAAAAGAGCGAGCGCACGCTCTTCTACGAGCTGGATTTCAATGAACTGGATCGGGGGCTGAGCGAAGAGGAACGGAAAGAATGGAACTCCATCTATGCCTCTTTCCGCGGCCGCAGCGCCATTACCGGAACGATCATCGGTGTGGATCTCTACGCAAGATACCTTCCGCGCAGCGAGGCAAGAATGCTTGAAAATAAGCGGGAGCTCTGTGCCGTTGTGGTGCCGTATCGCATCCCCATTCTGATCCGCGAGTCCGAAATGTGGGAACTGGGAGAGGAGCGACCCGACTTCGTGCTTCGAAATATGGTGGGGGCCAGCATCGATGTGATTGTCACCAAGGTGGAGCGTACCGCTAACCGTGCACAGGCGTCCCGCCGTCAGGCCAGTCGCAGCCAGCGCCGCTTTTTTGCTGCCCGTGAGGATCTTCATACCGCCGGCTCCCGCATTACCTGCAGGATGCTGGCGGTCGGCCCCCGCCGCTGCCTTGTGGACTGCTATGGCTACGACCTTGATATGACCCAAAGAGAGATCCGCTATGCGGCCATCCCGGATCTTCGCACGGAGTTCCACCCGGGCTCAGAGATCGACTGCATTGTAAAAGAGTATCATCCTCGCACCGGTGAACTGATTGTTTCCGCGAAAGAAACGGAAGTCAACCCCTTCTTTGGTGCGGAGGAGCGTCACCCTGTAGGCTCCCGCCGCTTTGCGATGATCTCCGGAAAATATGGCGGCGGCGTGTTCTGCAACCTCCCTGATGGCGTGACCTGTATGTGTAACTACTCCTATCAGCACGAGGATGCGGACTTCATGGTGGGCGAGCACGTCATGCTGATGGTGCAGCGCTACGATCAGGAAAAGCTCCAGATGTACGGCAAGATCATGAGCAAGTGGTGATCTTTCGTAAACGTCTTGGATCTTGAAATCTGTTTGCAATTTGGTGATGCTGTTTTTGCTCTGTGTGCAGTACTTTCTGAACGTGCGAGGTGGGGGTGGTATCACTACCCTCGGAGCGCTTTGCGTGCTGCTGAAACGCTGGACGGCCGCTTGTCAAAGCGGCTAACTTGCCGTTTTCTGAGGTCGGGTAGCCTTCATTGATTTCAGCGGCGCAAAATGTGCTTGACAGGTACAGTCTACTTATGATAGACTTCAAGTATCAAAAATCTATCATAAATAGACCAACAAAAAAAGGAGGCCCACATGGACGGTTACAAACTGGGCGTTGTTGAGACGCATTTTGCAGAACTCATCTGGCAGCACGAGCCGCTGACCTCCGGTGAACTGGTGAAACTGTGCGAACAGGAGCTGCAATGGAAAAAATCCACGACCTACACAGTTTTGAAAAAACTCTGCGAACACGGTATCTTTCAGAACGAAAACGGCACGGTCACTTCTCTTCTCTCACAGGAGGGTTATAACGCCGTACAGAGCGAGAAATTTGTGGAGGACACCTTCGACGGTTCCCTTCCCGCGTTTCTGGCGGCTTTTACCACGCGGAAATCTCTTTCGGAGAAGGACATTGCGGAAATTCAGCGCATGATCGACCGCTGCGGAAAGGAGTGAGACCATGGCTGCCGTCTTTTTGAAGCTCTTGAATCTGAGCATTTCCGCAAGCTGGCTGGTGCTGGCCGTGCTGGTACTGCGCCTGGTATCAAAGCGTTCTCCCAAGTGGATGAATGTTCTGCTCTGGGGCATCGTCGCGCTGCGGCTTGTGCTGCCATTTTCCATAGAGAGTGCGCTGAGTCTGATCCCCAGTGCAGAAACGGTCAGTCCCGTGGCCGTGCAGTCTGCTCCCGCGCCGACCATCACCAGCGGCGTGAGCGTCATCGACAATGCTGTGAATCCCTCACTCAGCGAACATTTTGCCGCCGTGCCGACAGCCAGCGTCAACCCGCTCTATGTCTGGACGGAGATCGCAGGCTGGGTGTGGCTCATCGGCCTTGGAGCCATGCTGCTCTATGCGCTCGCAAGCTATCTTCGGCTGCGCCGACGCGTGAGCGTGTCGCTCCCCATTCAGGATAACATTTATCTTTGCGATGCCATTTCCTCGCCGTTTATCCTCGGTGTTGTAAAACCACACATCTATCTGCCATCCGGGCTGGACGAGGTGCAACGGCAGAATGTACTCTCGCATGAGAGGGCGCATCTCGCGCGGCGTGACCACTGGTGGAAACCGCTGGGCTTCGCGCTGCTTGCGGTTTACTGGTTCAACCCTGTGCTGTGGCTCGCCTATACGCTGCTCTGCCGCGACATTGAACTGGCCTGCGATGAGCGGGTGATCCGCACGATGGACGAGAGCGCCGTCAAGACCTATTCCACGGTGCTGCTTGCGTGCAGTATGCCGCGCAAGGCAGTCATCACCTGCCCGCTGGCGTTCGGTGAAGTTGGCGTCAAGGAGCGTGTGAAGAATGCACTTCACTACAAAAAGCCCGCGTTCTGGGTGGTCGCGGCGTCGGTCGCCGTGTGCGTCGTTGTAGCGGTGTGCTTTCTGACGAATCCGCCTACGGATACCGACGCCGCCGGACTGGTCGGTTTCCATCGGGAACAGGTCACTTATGCCGATGTAACGGACGCAAGCGGCGCGCAGCCATCCAACGTCCAGTTGACGGCGGAAGAAACGGACGCCGTCTACGCTCTGCTGGATGCCCTGCAATACAAACGCCTTGGTGCTGCGTCAGCAATGGAGGACTGCTATGCAAGGCTCTATTTTATCAGCGCCGCGGGCGAACGCTGCGAGATCATGCTCTCTGAGCGTGAAATGCTGGTCAACCCCATTACTGACGGCAAGACAGCGCGGCTCTATGAGCTGCGTTCCGGAAGTACGGAGTTGAGAGACTATCTGTTTGGATGTATTGGCGCAAGCGAGCCGGCAGAGGAGGAAATGAAAACCATGACCGAGCCGACGCTGTCGCTGACGCTCACCGTTCCCGCTGCATGGGAGGATATTGCAGAGCTCTCCGCCTGCGACAAGGGGACTACCTATCTGGGGGGATATGGGATCATGCTGTTCCATCTGTCGGAAAAGAACGCGCTTGCGGCGTATCCCGACGGGGGAATGGGCAACGTATGGTGGCTGGTCGCTATGAGCTGGGATAATTTCAAGGAATGGAGGGGCTATGACGCACTGCCTGTCCCCGAGATTCTCGGCATCGCCGAGTATGTCCTCGGAGCCGATGATGAGTATGTGTATCTGCTGGTGTTGCCGTCCGATGTGCAGTTCCTGTTAAACGATCCTGTCAGCCAGCGCCAATACGAGGCACTGCAAAGCGACTCACAAGGCGTACTCACGCGATTTTTGAAGGACAACGGAATCCACATAAATGACATGTGCCCTGCCTCCTCCGTGTTTTCGCCCCCTGCGCGCGGCGGTGCGGCAGAGGATGCCGATCGCGTCTATACTGAAAGTTTCCGTCCTGAAAACGGAAGCAGTGACTCCGCTGTACCTCCGACTGATCCTGAAGAGGGCTGGATCATGTCGCTTGTGTTTATTGATAGCGGCAATATCAATAATAAGACTGGACTGGATACATCTAAAAAGCTGAATAAGGGCAACGGGAAATACGTTAGTTTGTATATTGAAAACAAAGGGAGTAATCCCGTTGTAGCAACCATCGATGGTCAGAGCGAGAGAATCTTCAAGAATGGTGAAAGCGGCCATATTTATGTAGAAGTGACTCAGGGACTGTTCGGTGCGGACAAATCATATAATTTCAAAGTAGTGCCTGGTACTAATGGCGGAACAGTCGATATTTACTACGAGATTGCTCAGCAAGATTCTGTGACCGGATACCCTGCTGCGTATGATGAGTTGATGACGAATATCTGCAATCTCCGATCCGCTGGCGCACGTGATATAGAGACCGACTTCAGCCACGATCTTCTGTCCGTGAACGACTACTACCAGACGCCCGGCTGGCTGCTGCGTGATCTTGACGGTGATGGGATCCCTGAGCTGCTGCTCGGCGCGGACTGGGGCGACGGTCACAGCGTGATCTTCAATATTTACTGCCTCGACGGCGCAAAAGCCGTTCGCGTCGTGGACGGCTGGAGCCGCAGCCGCTGGTACCTCTGCACCGACGGCAGTCTCGCCCACGAGGGCAGCGACGGTGCGAGCGAGGGGACCTACTCTTACTACCGCTATGAAAACGGCGCGCTGCGGCATTTGGAAACTGTGATTTCTTTAGACGGCTGGCTCTACTCCGATACGACCGACCACTATGTTGGCGGCAAGGGCTTCCGCCCTGTCAGCGAGGACGAGGCGAACGCGGTGCGGGGAAAATATACCCACGAAACGCTGTCTTTTACGCCATTTGTGGTATGAGGATAGATAGTGTGGACTGTGGCGCAAGGTTGCAGCTCGCCAGTCCTCTACGGATATTACAGCCTCTGACCCACTTTTGACCCAGAACGCGAAAAAAGCGGGCAGGGCTGGACGGAAACAATGGAAAATCCGCCGAGCGAACGGCGGCAAAAAGCACAAATCGGAGCCGAAACGACTCCGATTTGTACTTGAGACAGCCTACGGACCTGCAGAGATTGACAAGGTAGCGTCAGCTCGTACAATCTGATTTGATCATACCCACAGTCGCTTTGGCTGTTGGTATTTTCTGTTTGAACTCCAAAAGCTTTGCAGAATTCAAGGAGCCTAAGCCTTCACCGCGTCCAGGTATCTTTTCTTTTTGCGGTGTGTATTCGTAGCTATCCCTTTCGGGTGATATACAAGCCCTCGCGGTGATTAAGTCATGACTTTTTTCTGCTCACATTTTCGCGGCAAATCTCCAAGGCTGGGAGCGGCAATCATAATCGTACAACCAGAGCAGCGCCGCGCCGATTTTCTCAAATTATGTGACGCCGTCACAGTAAAACCGCTTGTCACGCGGTATACTACGCATAAAAACACAGCCGCAGAGT